>Ga0081539_10001361_pt1 | contig 42392 bp, 44 predicted proteins | sample TabmetS4T2R2_FD_71023 | JGI IMG/M metagenome (GOLD analysis project Ga0081539, IMG submission 71023) | Tabebuia heterophylla rhizosphere microbial communities from the University of Puerto Rico - S4T2R2 | ecosystem: Host-associated > Plants > Roots > Rhizosphere ... | reverse complement strand
CCGCGCTGACGGCGCGGGGGGGCGCCGGGGGGGCGTGGCGGCCGGCGGGGGCGGCCCCCCCGGAGGCCGACCCCCGGGGCCGCAGCGCGCCGGGGGGGGGCGCCCCGCCGGCGCCACAGATTGCCGGCTGGGCTTCGCTGCCGCTCGGCGTGGTCTCGCTCGCGGAGCGCTACGGCGGCGTGACGGTCGATCGTACCATCTACGCGGCGATGATTGCCGAGGTCGAGACGCATGTGCGGCGCTTTGCCTTCGAGCATGGTGCGGGCCTCGACCTGGCCACGACGCACCTGCTCGGGACATCCGGCACAGTAACGACGATCGCGGGACTGCACCTGCGGCTGAAGCGCTACGATCGGCGCCAGGTCGACGGTTGCTGGATGAGCGATGGGCAAGTGCAGGGCGTGCTCGATAACCTCTGCGCCATGAGCTACGACGAGCGCGTCGCGAGCCCGTGCATCGGCGCGGAGCGCGCCGATCTGGTGCTTGCCGGCTGCGCCATTCTCGACGCGATCCGCCGCGTGTTTCCGTGCGAGCGGCTGCGCGTCGCCGACCGCGGCTTGCGCGAAGGCATGCTGGTCGAAATGATGCGCGCCGACGATGTCTGGGCGCCGCGGCCGTCATGACGAGCGATGAACGCCCGCTTGCGGTGCGCCTCAAATCGAAGAAGAAGCGCACCGTCTCGCAGAAGCGCTGGCTCGAGCGCCAGCTGAATGATCCTTACGTCGCACGCGCCAAGCGCGAGGGCCTGCGCTCGCGTGCCGCCTTCAAGCTGATCGAGATCGACGACAAATATCATGTGTTAAGACCCGGCAGCCGCGTGGTCGATCTCGGCGCCGCGCCCGGCGGCTGGAGCGAGATCGCGGCGAAACGCGTCGGCGCCGCGGAAGGGAAGGAAAAGAACAAGGGCGCCGTGGTGGCGATCGACCTGCTCGAGGTGGCGCCCATTCCGGGCGTGACGTTCCGCCAGATCGATTTCCTCGATCCCGACGCGCCGCGGCAGTTGAACGAGATGCTCGGCGGCGGCGCTGACGTCGTCCTCTCCGACATGGCGGCGAATGCGACCGGGCACAAGAAGACCGATCAGCTGAAAATCATCGCGCTGGTCGAGGCGGCGGCGGAGTTTGCGCGCGAAGTGCTGCGCCCGGGCGGCAGCTTCCTCGCCAAAGTGTTGCAGGGCGGCACCGAAGGCGCGCTGCTCGCGCAGCTCAAGCGCGATTACGCAACCGTGCGCCACGTCAAGCCGCAGGCGAGCCGGGCGGATTCGGCCGAGCTTTATCTGCTGGCGACGGGGTTCAGGGGTGCAGTCTCGTAGGGCGGGCAAAGGAGCGGAGCGACGTGCCCGCCACAGCGCATGACGGCGGGCACGCTCGCCTCCGCTTGCGCGGAGGCGAGCTTTGCCCGCCCTACACGCCGCGCCCGTAACACAGCCAGCTACCCCACCTTCTGATCCGATGCATCCGGCGCGGTGATCGGCTCGCGATTGGCGAGGTGCGCGCCGGCGTCCTTCGCCAGGGTCCAGAACAGGATCACCGAGGAGGCCGAGATCGCGCCGATCACCAGGAATGCCGGGCGGAAATCTTCCGCCGTGATCGCGGGATCGCCCTTCAGCCGCACCGTGAGCTCGACCGCGAGTGCGCCGACCGCAACGCCGGCCGCGACCGAGAGCTGCTGCGCGACGCTCACCAGCGCGGTGGCGCGGCTCATGCGCGGCGCCTCGACGTCGGCGTAGGCAATCGTGTTGGTGGCGGTGAATTGCAGCGAGCGGAAGAAGCCGCCGACGAGCAGGATCGCGATCATCACGGCGAACGGCGTCTGCGGCGTGAACGTCGCGCAGGCCGCGGTCAGCGCGGAGGCGATCAGTCCGACATAGATCAGCACGTTGCGAAAGCCGAAGCGGCGCAGGAACGCGGCTGCGAAGGTTTTCATCGTGAAGGCGCCGATCGCAGTCGTGAAGGTGACGAGCCCGGACTGCAGCGGCGTGTAGTTGAAGCCGAGCTGCAGCAAGAGCGGCAGCAGGAAGGCGAGCGCGCCGATGCCAAGCCGGAACAGCGAGCCGCCGACCACATTGGCGCGAAATGTCGGGATACGCACGAGCGAGAAGTCGAGCACCGGCGCTACCGTGCCGCGCGCGTGCAGCACGTAGGCGGTCATGAAGGCGCTGCCGGTCGCGATCAGTGCGACGATCAGCCAGGTCGGCACCAGTCCGAGGCCGACCACCGAGAGCCCGAACGCCAGCCCGCCGACACCGGCGCCGGCGAGCACCATGCCGGTGAGGTCGAAGCGGCCGAGCCCCTCGGCGCGCACGTCCTCGATGTAGCGCGTCGCGAGCGCGATGCCGATCAGCCCGATCGGCACGTTGATGATGAAGATCCAGTGCCAGCTCGCATAGGTGGTGATGAAGCCGCCGATCGGCGGACCCATGATCGGGCCGATCAGTGCCGGCACGGTCACCCAGGCCATCGCGTCGATCAGGCGGTGGCGCGGAATGGTGCGCACCAGCACCAGCCGGCCGACCGGCGTCATCATGGCGCCGCCGATTCCTTGCACGATGCGCGCGACCACGAAGCCGGAGAGCGAATTGGCGAAGGCGCAGCCGACCGAGCCGATCACGAAGATCGCGATCGCGGCGCGAAATACCGTGCGCGCGCCGAACCGGTCGGCGGTCCAGCCGCTCGCCGGGATGAACACCGCGAGCGAGAGGAGATACGACGTGATGGCGAGCTTGAGCGCGAGCGGATTGGCGCCGATATCGGCCGCGATCGCCGGCAGCGACGTCGCGATGATCGTGGCGTCCATGTTCTCCATGAACAACGCGCAGGCGACGATGAGCGGGACGAGGCGGTCGTGGGACATGGGGCGTCCCGCTTCTTAGCGCGGGTGCCCCACGAGGAACATTGCAGTTCGCGCATGCGTTCCTAGATAAATGCGCGCATCGGGGCCGAAGCGCTTCAGGGCAGGCCCCCCCGGAGGGAGCCATGGTCTACATTCTGGCGGCGTTTCTTCCGCCGATCGGGTTGCTGGTGAACGGCCAGCCGTTCTCCATGATCCTGAACCTGTTCCTGATCGTGTTCTGCTTCATTTTCGGGTGGTTCTTCCCCCCGCTGTTTCTCGTCCCGTCGGCGCACGCGCTGATCGCGGTGCATATGCGGCGCGAGGACCGCAAGCATCGCGAGCTGGTCGACGCGATCGAGCGCCACGGTCCGCCACCCTGGTGGGTGAGGTAGCAGGCAGTGACCGTAGCCCGGATGAGCGAAGCGACATCCGGGTCTTTGCCCTAGGCAGGGCCGGTCTGCCACAACTGAGCATTCGCGTTGCAGCCGACTATGGCGAAGTCCATTTCCGCCCTATCAATATCCCGGCCACAGGCTTCTCGGAGTTGGAAGTTGCAAGTGATGCCCTCAACCGCGCCGTCAAGATTCAGGAGTCAGGAGAGCCAAGCCGACTAAGAATCGGCCGGGCGCTGTATGAGCTCGTGCATGTGGGTTGGCTTGAGCGCGCGCGCGAAGTCCCGTTCCACAGCGAGAGCGTCGGGATTCCGGGATACAAAGGCTATGAGGTAACGTGACGGGCACGTGCTCCCTCCAACGGGGCATTGACGTATACAAACACCTGACTCATAACAACGCCATCGCTTTCATCGTTTGCTTTGCGAAAACAGGGGCCGTGTCAGCGGCCCCTGTTGCTTCAACTGATGATGCGGATTGAGAAAAAGACTCTCAACCGACCCAACAGCAAGGCGAACGTGCCACTTAGGTTCATGGTCTTGGCTTTCTTTGTTTGCTTTGCGATCGTGACAGCTGCTCGAGGAGCACCTTGCCGAGCTGCAAGGCTACGTCTCCACGAAGGCCACCAGCGCGGTCCGAACTTTGATGCGCGTGGGTCGCGCCGGCACCCGCGCCAAGCCCGAACCCAAATACCGATCCAAGAAGCATCCACGCCTGAAGTGGACGGGACGCGGCATGACGCCGGTCTGGATGCGCGAAGAGATGAAGGGCACGAAGCTGAAGAGGGAAGATTTCTTGATCAAGTGAACAGCGGATGAAGTCTCTCCATCTCGATGAAGGCGAGATACGCCTGTGCAGTAGAGAACTGCGCGCGATATCCGCAAGGCGTTTCGCCGCCTCTAGGATCGAAGTGGCGTTGCGGCAGGGCGGGACGCGAAATCGCCTGAACTCGAATTTGTTCTCGAGACGATCGGATTGATGACGGTCGAGCCAACTTCAAGCGGATCACGTTCTAACGACTGTTTCCGTCGGCCAGGAGGGTCGAAAACTGGGCGGCGGCCTCGCGAACCTCCTGCCAACGTGGATCGTCAATAAGGCTGGATGGTTGGATATGGTTCGGTGTCTCGTCGGAAAGCTTCCTCATCAGTGTCAAAAGATGTTTACCGGCGTCGAGTTGTTGCTTGTTTAGCCCATTGTCACTTCGCTTTAGGAAATCCTCAATCGCTGCATCCCCAAAGAATTTGCAAAATTCTTCATCCGGACTCGATACCTCAGGGCCAACGCCGAACCAGGCCCGACGCTGAAACTTCTCATCCGAAATCGCCATAACCACCTGTCTGACGACACTCCTCCATGCGTTCAGATCCACTGCCACAGTCTACCTCCGGAAGATGAAGTCATTATAGGGAATATGCGCCGCTGGAGTATCACCCGGATTTGCACCTGGAATTGGATTCCCGTTGACATCACGGAATCCACCATTTTGATCTTTCACGTAAGGGCCTCGCTGGCTTGGATTCGGGCTGTCGGGATTGCCCGGCATAACTCGAATTCTATCGTTAGGATTATCAGGATTGACCCACTCGGTGCCACCCCCCTTGTTCGAAGGCTTTTCAATCCAAGTATCCGGTACACCAGCAGGCTTCGGCGGTGTCTGCGGCGGCTCATCCGCTGGCGCATTCGCCACCGCGTTAGGAAACCCGCCTGGGGGTACGGGGCAGGCACCCCCGCTGGAAGGCGGTGAACACAACCCAGGAATCGAACAGATCCACCCCGCCGGCCCCCAGAAGAGCCCCGTCGGATCCCGGAAGCCAACCGGATTGCCGCCAACATATGCGTAGAGGTTCATCGCCGGATCACTTCTTTCGCCCAGCGGGTCGCGCGCAAGCCAGCGGCCGGCATTCGGATCGTAGGCGCGGTATTGCGTCAGATAGAGGCCGCTGTCGGACTCGTAGAACATTCCGGCGAATCCGAAATCGGTAACCGGCGCAGTCGCGGGAAGCGCCTTACCGTAAGGGTCGTAGCCATACGCTGGTGCGGTGCTGGCGCTCGCGAACACACGGCGCGCCGTCCCAATTTGGTCGATGCCGTAATAGTAAGGCTGCCCCGGCGAGCCGGGCACGAACTCGCCTTCTACGTAGTAGGCGCGCGTCGGTGAATTTCCGGCGTCGCGTGCCTGACAGAGCCTGTCACCGCACCAGAGATAGGATGTCGTCACCGGCGTGCCGCCACCAGACGGAGTGCGCGTAATCGCCGTGCGGCGATCGAACCCGTCATAGGCGAATGCGGTCTGTTTGCCGGGCTGGCCAGGGTACGTGATCGTCACGAGCCGGTTCTCGGCGTCCCAGCCGTAGCTGCGCTGGCCATCAGATAACAGGTTGCCATTCGCGTCGTAGGTGAGCGCTTGGCCGGACAGGTTGGTGAGTTCGTTCAGGTTGTTGTACGTCGCAGCCTGCGTGGCAGTCGCCGGATAGACGGATGCGCTGTCGCTCGTCTCGGTAGTCGCGCTGATGAAATTCTCCGGCGTCGTGGTGAACTGATAGTTGGAAAAATGCGATGCGGACAGTCCGGTATTGCTGATGCTGGCGAGCCGCCGGTCCCCGGAGTTCCCGAGGTAGCTCCAGGCGGTCGACAGGGTCGAGCTCGCGAGCTGGCGGGCCGTGAGTTGGCGGGTCTGGCCCAGATAGCTGAACGCGAATGAACCGAGGTCACTCGCGTGAACCGTGAGCCGCCCGAGTGCATCATACTGGAACGTCTCGGCGCCGGCGCCGGCCACGGTTCGCGCGGTCAGCCGGGAGAGCTCGTCGTAGGCATTGCTGATCGTGCTGTTTGCCAGTGGGCTGCTCTCCTGTTGCAGCCGCAGCGCACCCAGTGAACCGACGGGCACGTAGCTGTATTGAGACGTCCCATTGCCGTCAGTGAGCGACACGATGCGCGGGAAATAGGAATCGTACGCAAATGTGACATCGGGCGTGGCGTTGAGAGCGTTCACGTAGCTGATGCCGACGGTCCGATCATCCTTGGCATAGCTGAATTGCTTCGTTTGCCCGAGCGCATCCGTGATCGATTTGAGGCGGCGGGTCGTATTCTCGTAGGTGTAAGTAACCGTGCTTGTATCTGCATATTGCTTGGACGTGAGCCGACCCTGGACGTCGTAGCTCCAGTTCGTGACGTAGCCTTTCGCATCCGTCAGGCTCGTCAGCTGTCCCTTGCGGTTATAGCCCATCAGGATCTGCTGACCGAGCGGGTCAACGATCGTCGTCAACCGCCGGTTGGCGTCGCGCACGAAGCGCCACAGGCGGTTCTGGCGATCTATGCGCGAGGCGAGATCAAGCTTGTCGTAGGTATAGGTCTCGGCCGTGCCATCCGGGTAGGTGATCTGCGTCACCCGGTTCGCCGCGTCATAATCGTAGGTGGCCGTCCACCCCTCGGAATCCGTGCGGGTCCGCACGCGTGCATAGGCGTCATAGGTGAAGCTCGCTGCGGTGACGTTGTTGGCGTTGATGATCGTCGTGAGGTTGCTCGAAGTGTCGTACTGGTACTCGGTCTTCTGGTTCAGCGGATTGGTGACGGACGCCAGTTGCCCCGCGGTGTTGTAGGTGTAGCGCGTCGTCTGCCCGGCTGCGTCCGTGTAGAAGAGCGGCCGATGCTGCGTGTTGTAGGTGAACTGGGCGATCGTCGTCTTGTCGCCGCGCTCCGTGGTCTGGCTGATACCCTCAAGGTCAATGTCGTTGACGTAGGCAAAGTTGGTGGTGCGGCCGAGCGGATCGACGACCTGCGTGACATTGAAGTAACCTGCCGTGTCGTAGGACAAGCGACGGATCTGCGTCGTGCCATCGTCGAGGACGCGGCCGATCGCTATCGGCTGATTGTATTTGCCGCCGTCGATGCTGCTGGTCTGGCCGGGATAGTTGTACCAAACGCGGTTTTCGAGCGGATACTTGACGCTCTCGAGTGCCGTCGCCTTGAGCGTGGTGTTCGGCACGTGCGTGAAATGCCGGATCCGTGCCTTGGTGTAGTCGCAGCCGCCGGTTGGCGTGCAGCCCGCCGCGATGTAGGCATCCTTGTCCCAATGGAAGCTGTTGCGATATTCGAGGAACTGGTTTGTTAGCGACAATGGCATGCCTTGCGGCACGGTCGCACCTGGGTCACTGCCGGGGATTGAGGCTGGCTCGAGCCATTCTTCCCGCTCGCTGAAGCCGAGCGGATCGGTGGCCTGCGCGAAGCGCGGCGGCGCGCTCGTGCCCGGCGCCGTGTAGGCGAAAGTCGTCGTGCCGTAGGGTGTGGTCATGGAGTTGACCAGCCCGTTCGCATCGTAGCTGAAGCTCGAGGTCAACCCGATCACGTCCGTGATCGAGGCGAGGCGCCCGAGCCCATTATAGGTTAGCGTGGCACTGCGGCCGAACGGGTCGGTGATCTGTGAAATGAGCAGCGGCCGACCAGGTATCGCGTAGGTGAAGGTCGTTTGCCGTCCGGTTGCGTCAGTTAGTGACGTGAGCCGCTGTTGTGCATCGTAGTTGAGCGTGATCGCGTTGCCCTGTGGGTCGATCACCTGGCTGAGGAAAACATTTCGTGGAAACGATGTACTGCCGTCCGGGCGGGCGTAGATCTCGACACTCCCGTCGCGCAGCTGGCGCCGGTAAGTAATCGGCGTCGCCGACGCGCGGACCAGGATCGAGCCGTCATCGAATTGCGCGGCGAAGCGGCCGGTCGCGCTCGCGTATCCGCTATAATAGAAGGCACCGCCACCGGCCATGTAGCGCGAGACGCTCGCGCCTGCGTTGTTCGGATCATCGGTCACGTAGGACAGCCAATTGACCGTCCACTTCGGGCTGACGTTGAAGAAATTAAAGTTCTGCGGCTGGCTCGCCTCGCGCTGATTATAGGTGATGCGCACCTTTGCGGATGGGCCGATCGGTGGCTTGTATCCGACCGGCGTGTCCGAAAGAGAGATGCTGACGCTCGACTCCTTGATGGAATAGCCGCACATGCCGCCGCAGCTGCACGTTTCTTCGCACGGTGGCGGTGGCGGCTCGCCGGGATCAGGGGCGTCGGCGGGTGGATCGCCGGCATCGCCCGGCGCCGTGCCGTTGGTCGGACCCTTGCCCCACACGTTGCCAGCTTCGGCGACATCGACTGCGCGCCAGCCGTCGTGCCCTGGAGCATCCGCCGCGACAAGGAAATAGCCGCTCGCCTCGGCATCGAGCGCTTCGCGTGCAATCCAGTGCTCGCGACCGCGAAACACCGGATCGGCGACGCGCAACCGTCCGTCACTCTCGGCGAGAACTGCAGCGAAGTGACCGACCCTCCAGTGAACGATCGCCGGCACCGGCACGGCCTGTCCAGGTTCGCGGAAGATCAGGCGATAAGGAAAACGCGCCTTGGTCGCGAGTTCGCCGACCTCCGCGAGGTTCGTGCCATACGGTCCGGCGCGGTACCAGCGCAGGAAACCGACACGTTCGAGGGCCGCGCCTTGATCTAGCATCAACGACTGCAGCGCCACGGGACCGCAAGTGAACAGGTGCCGCGGATCCTTATCGACCAGCACCAGTTGCTCCCGCGCGACCTGGATCGCTTCAGTCGCCGAACCGGTGACCGGCCGATCGCCGATCTCGGCAAACAGGGCGGTGAGTTCATCGTTATGACCGAGCGATGCATAAAGGCGCGCGAGCTCGCCTAGCGCTCGATCGACCAGCGCCCGCGCGGCAGGATCGGTTGCCGATTTGCCCTGCGCCCAGGCGCTGCGCCATTGCTCGATCGCTCGTGAAAAATATCCGTAGTGGAGATAGGAAAGGCCCAGATTGGTCCGCAGCGCTGGTGCCCACCCTGACTGAGGAAACTCGGCAAGGAACGCGGTCAGGCTACTGAGATCATCGGCGCGGCTACGCCGCTCGTACGCCTTGAGCGCGGGCACCAACGCCTCGTCCTCGGCCGTTGTTGTCGGCTCGGTCGCAACAAGCGGTTCGGCAAAACGCGACGCACGCAGCGCAGCCTCGATTGAGGTCGGTGGTGCGAGGGTGGCAAGCGGTACGGGGTCCGCGCCGGCGCGTGGCGATGAGAGCGCCAGCACGGCGATTCCCAGCGAAGCCGTGAGCCGCAACAGCGCCTTCATCTTCATCTGACTGACCCCACGTTTGCCGTCTCGCGCATCGATTTGAAACCTGGCGCCGCCGCGCGCTCACACGCGGCGGGAAACAGGCGTCATTCTCTCACTGCCATTGGAAGCAGCCCCACGTCCCCGTACCCCAGGTCGGTGTCACGGGCGCGCCCGAGATCGTGTTGGTTTGCGAAGTGCGATTGCCGTTGGCGTCGTATCCGTATGCGATGCAGACGCCATTGTCGTACTGCGCGGTCGTGAGCCGCCCGAGCGCGTCATAGGTGTAGATGACGCCTGCGCCCGTCGCCGAGGAGATGAGTGCGGTTGCCGCGATCACGGCTACGACCGCGACTCGCCACCAATGCGCGTCGTAGGGCTGCATTGATCCTCTCCCGGGTACGGTTTCTCAGGGATGCGCTAGCGTTCGTGACCAACCTTGCGCGGGCTCTGGGGCTAATTCTGCGACCAGGACATGATCGTGCCGATGGTCTGGCCACCTTGCGGGTTGATCGCGAACAGGACGTTGCTGTAGCCGCTCGCGCCGAGAAAACCGGAGGCCTTCGCGACGGAAAACAGGTCGACGTAGTTGACGCCGTCCTGGCTGAACGAGAACGTTACGTTCGTCGCATCATCCGCAATCTGCAACCAGATCGGCTGCGCAAAAGCATTGTTCGAGCTATTCAAGTCGACGCTGTTAAAAGAGGTCGGATTGTTGAATTTCTGCACCTGGAGAAATGGCGCGCCGCCGCCGTTTGTCGTGTACGTCAGAAAATGAATCTTGTTCGTACCGTCATACCAGCCAAGGCCGACCGTGCTGAAATTGTTGCTGTTGCGTGTCGCGGCGATCAGCGCCTTGATCGTATACGGGGGTGATGGCGCGGGCATATATCTGCCCCGAATGCTGGAGCTGCTGCCGCTGGACGGTGCGCTGAGGGCCACGCCGACCGCGCTGTCGCTGACCGTGGCGCCGGACTGGTTCAGCCAGTTCGAGAGACCAGTACTGGCGGAGGTTGGCGTCGCAGACATGATCTGCCGGTAGAGGCCGGCGCCCGCAGACGCGCCGGTCGTGGCAATCGTGATCCCGCCCGGCGCGTTCGTGATTGTGATGCCCGAGCCGGCCGTGAGATTCTGGGCTTGAGGCACGCCACCGGTTGCACCGATCACGAGCTGACCGTCGGTCAATGGACCGACGCCACCGAGCGTTCCAGCACCTGACTTGTATTGAATTGAGTTTGTCGCGCCACCGGGAGCCGCATTGTTAAGGCAGGCGACCAGCGCGTTGAAGTTCGCCATCACTTGGGTGGCGTCGGCGGTTTGGCCATTCGTGAGTTGGTACGGCAGCGTGCATTGCGCGCTCGCGCTCTCCGCGCCGCCCAAGACCAAACAAGGCCATACGACAAGCAAAGCAAATCGCGTTGAGCGATGCATGATGCACATCCTCATTGGAATTTCGGCGAGTGGAGCGTGTGCGATAGGTATCAGGTTAAGATTGCAAGATTGTGGCGATAGCGCCGAAATTGTGCACATGGGCGCGCAAGATCGCGGCGCCGCATTCCCAAGAGGCAGATCCAGAGATCAAAGAGATTCGGAATTGCGAGCGTGAGCGATGCCCACGCAATGAGGCCGCCCCGCTTCAGCAAGCGGCGAAAATTGTCGAAGTATCGACGCGTCGCGCAGATGCGCACAAACCTGCCGGCGCATGGCAATCATGCGCGAGTTGCCGATGCTGATCGCTTGGATACTGCTCGATCGGCGAGTTGTTTGGAGCGACAGCTCGTCACTCGTGAACTGCAGGCTTGCGCTTCCGGGCGGTGATCAGCCGAGCATGCCTGACCAGATGTTCGCGCATAGGTAGCGATATCCGGGTCTTCTTGCCGCTTCCCCGCATATCGCTGCGCTCATGCGGGCTACAGGCTACCGGCCTATTGGAATGCCGAGCCCCTCCAGCGCCTCTCTGGCGCTGAAAAGATCCGGCTTCAGCTCCAGCGCCTTGCGAAAATCCGCGATCGCGCCGTCGGGGTCGCCGAGCCGCAGCTTGGCGGCGCCGCGCGCGCTCCAGGTCGGCGCGTCGCGGGAATCGTAGTAGAGCGCCCGGTCGAAGTCGGCGATCGCGCCACGGTCGTCGCCAGTGAGCACGCGCACCGAGGCGCGGCCGCGCCAGCCGCGCGGATCGCGCGGGCCTGTCCGGATCACCACCAGATAGTCGGCGACGGCACGGTCGAGCTGGCCGCTGTCGCGGTAGGCATCGCCGCGCGCGATATATGAGCCGGAGCCAAGGTTCATCTCCGCGGTAAAGTCCGCAATCGCATTCGCATAATCGCGCTTGCGATAATAGGCGAGGCCGCGCTGGCGGTAGGCCTGCGAGTATTTCGGATCGATCCGGATCGCCGCGCCGTAGTCGAAGATTGCGCGGTCGAGATTGTCGCGCATGGCCCACGCGTCGGCGCGGTTCTTGTAGGCGAAGGCCATGTTGGGATTGATCCTGATCGCCGCATCGTAGTCGGCGATCGCGCGCTCAATTTCGCCGTAGAACATGTAGACCCGGCCGCGATTGTTGAACGCGCAGGCGTCGGTCGGATTGGCCTCGATCGCGGCATTGAGGTCCGCGAACACGACATTGTTGTCGCGGCCGGGCCGCCAGTTGAGCTCGCGCTGACAATCGACCGCCGCGAGTTCTGCTGCGCTGAGGAGCAGGACCGCGGCGAGCCACATCAGCGCATGATCCCGAAAAGGCTTGCCCCGCAGGGGATGCGGGGTGGGCTACTGATTCTCGGGAAAGATCGTCCTCGACAAATAAGGTCAGGGTTTGACGCCGAGCTTCTCGAGCGAGGCGAGCGCGGTCTCGAGCCCGGGCTTGAGCTCGAGCGCCTTGCGGAAGTCCGCGATCGCGCCCTTCTTGTCGCCGAGCCGCATCTTGGCCTGGCCGCGGTTATTCCAGGAGTAGACGTCGGCCGGATCGTATTCGAGCGCCTTGTTGTAGTCGGCAAGGCCGCCCTTGAGGTCGTCCTTGAACAGCCGCGTGAGGCCGCGATTGCGCCAGCCGCGCGCATCCTCGGGCGCGAGCTTGATCGCGGCGGTGTAGTCCGCGATCGCGCGGTCGAGCTGCTCGCTGTCGCGATAGGCATTGCCGCGGTTGATGTAGGCGGTGAGGTCCGGCGCGATGCGGATCAAGGTGCTGTAGTCCTCGATGGCGCGCCGGTAGTCGCGCTTGCGCTGGTAGGCATGGCCGCGATTGCCGTAGGCGCGCGCGAAGCTCGGCGCGCGCCGGATCGCTTCGTCGAAGTCCGCAATGGCGCGATCGAGATCGCCTTTGTTCGCATAGGCATCGCCGCGATTGTTCCAGGCAAGCACGAGCTTCGGATCGAGCCGGATCGCCTCGTCATATTCCGTGATGGCGCGGTCATAGTCGCGCTTGAAGCTGTAGACGCGGCCGCGATTGCTGAACGCGCAGGCGTAGGTCGGGTCGATCTTGATCGCCTCATTCAGGTCCGCGAGCGCCGCGTCGAGCTCGCCCTTTTCGGTGCGGTCATTGCCGCGGATGCACAGCGCGCCGGCGAGCTTGCGCCCCTCGACCTTTTTGTTCTCGATCACGTCGGTGCAGGCCGGCAGCCGCGTCGCCCCCGTGCCGTTGGTGGCAATGCAGATTTCCCAGCTGTCGGCCTGCGCGGCGGCCGGCAGCGCGCCGTGCACGAGGAAGAGGCCCGCGCCGAGCAGCGCCACAGAGGCACGTCGCATTACGTTCACTCCAAGCATAAGGTCGGGCAGTTTATTGCTGCGGCGCCTGCGACTTCTCCACCATGCGGCGGAAATGATCGAAGGCGAGCCCCTTGGCTTCCTCGCGGTCGTCGGCGGCGTATTCGGGATGGGCGCGATACTCGCGCGTGCGCTGGAGACCAGCCTCGGCCGCGCTATCGCCGGGTGCAAGCTCGAGCGCCTTGGCGAAATCAGCCTCGGCCTGCACATAATCGTCGGCTTCGAGATGCGCCCAGCCGCGGCGGATATAGGCTTTCACGTAGGTCGGCTCGAGCGCGATCGCGCCCGTCTGGTCGGCGATGGCTTGTTTGTATTCGCCCATCAGGTAGCGGGTGTTGCCGCGGTCCGAATGGTACATCGGGACGGTGGCATCGATCGCAATCGCCGCATCATAGTCCGCGACCGCGCGCGCGTACTCGCGCCGGTCATGATAGACCGTGCCCCGGTTCGCATAGGCCTCGTGGAAGCTCGGATCGAGCCGGAGCGTCTCGTTATAGTCGGCGACCGCGCGATCGAGCTCGCCCTTGTAGTACCAGGCGCGGCCGCGATTGAGATAGGCGCAGGCGGTGTCCGGCAGGACCTTGAGCGCCGCATCGGAGCTCTCGATCACGCGGTCGAATTGGCCAGACTCGGTCAACGCGTAGCCGAGATTGCAATAGGCGGTCTGCAGCGTCCAACCGGTCGCCTGGCCGCTTTCGATCACGGCGGTGCAGCCCGCGATGCGCCGCTCATGCGCGATGTCGTTGGCGCTGCAGTCACCGGATGGAAGCGTCGTCGCAGCGGGAAGCTCGGCATCGAGCCCGTGCAGCGCGGAGCGCGCGAGCTTGATCTCGGGATCCATCGTGAGCGCCTGACGATAATCGGCGATGGCCCTCTCGCGCTCGCCAGCTTTCTCATAGGCACGGCCGCGCAAGGCATGATCCCAAGCGCTTGGCTCGATCCTGATCGCAACCGAGTAATCTTCGATCGCGCCGCGGTAATTCTTGCGGTCATGCTCGGCATAGCCGCGCGCTCTGCGCAGCACCACGGCGTCGGGAGCGATCTCGATCGCGCGCGTGTAGTCCGCGACCGCGTGCTCCACGTCGTCGAGCTTCATATAGGCCCGACCGCGCAAGAACAGGCCGGCCACGGACTTCGCGTCGCGCGTGACCGCCTCGGTCGCGTCCTGCACGGCGCGCTGGGCATCGCCGGCCGCGAGATAGGTTTGGCCGCGATTGAGATAGGCGCTGACGTAGTCGGGGTTGAGCTCGATCGCGCGCGCGAAGTCGGCGATCGCGCGGTTCCTGTCGTCCCTGACGTTGAACAAGAGCCCGCGCGTGTTGAAGGCGTTCGCATACTTCGGGTCGATCTTGATCGCCTCATCGGCGTCGTCGAACGCGCGGTCGTATTGCTTGAGCAGGCTGAGCGCCCAGGCGCGATTGCCATAGGCGACCGCAAGCGAACGGCCCTTCGCGCGCCCGCTTTCGATGGACACGGTGCAAGCCTTGACGCGCGCCTCCGCCGCAATGTCGGAAGTCTGCGTACAGCCTTTGGCAAACTCCCAGAGGCCGGCGAGCGCATCCTTGTTATCGGGGTCGATCCGCAGCACCTCTTTGAAGTCGGCGATAGCGCGATCGGCGTCACCGCGCTTGGCAAGGAGGTCCGCGCGTAGGCCGCGGGCTTCGACCTGCTGCGGATCGAGCCGCAGCGACTCGTCGAGATCGGCCAGCGCGCGCGTCTCGTCGTCGCGCTCCAGGAACGCCATGGCACGGCCGGTGTAGAAGCGAGGCTCCTCCGCGTCGAGCGCGATCGCGCGATCGAAGTCGGCCAGCGCGCGATCGAGATCGTGGCTGTGCAGCCAGGCCCAGCCGCGATTGAAATAGATGACCGCGGCGTCGGGCGTCAGCTTGAGCGCTTGATCGTAGTCCGCAATGGCGCCGGCGAAATTGTCCATTCCGGCGCGCGCGAAACCACGGTTGATGAGCGCGATGGCGAGGTCGCTGCCCTTGAACTTGCCGGAGTCGATGATCGCGGTGCACTTCGCGGCACGCTCGCGGGGTTCCATGTTGTCGCCGGAACAAATGTCCCAGGCATTTTCCATGGGGAGGGCAGCGGCCGGCAGCGGCGCGAATGCGAGCAGGCCGCACAGCGCGGCGCCCGACAGAGCGGACAATCGAAACAGAGAGGCGTGACGAGTGTGCATTGCCTATTCCCTGCAGAATCGATGTGGCGCCCACCCTTGTGCCGTTTGGTCGCGCGACCGCGGTGCGGGGTTCAAAACGGTCAAATCGCTGTCGGAAAGCCGGTTTAGGGACTGTCAAAGCGGGCGTTGGCGTGCTAACGACCCTCGCCAACTCCGCATTGGGGCAGATTCGCCGCCCCGGCTTTCGTGAGCCGGGCAGGGCGCATATTTATTCCCGGCGGGCAAAAGGAGTTGGCGATGCCCCATGAACCCAACGGCAAGTTGAACGGCGCTCTCGAGCTGGCGCTGACCTTCGACGACGTGCTGTTGAAGCCTGGCCTTTCCGAGTTCCTGCCGTCGGAAGTCGACATCCGCAGCCGCATCACCCCCGACATTCCGCTCAATGTTCCGATCATCGCCTCCGCGATGGACACCGTGACCGAGGCCGCGATGGCGATCGCGATGGCGCAGGCCGGCGGCATCGGCGTCATCCATCGCAATCTCGAACCCGAGGTGCAGGCCGAGCAGGTGCGGCGGGTGAAACGCTTCGAGAGCGGCATGGTGGTGAACCCGCTCACCATCAGCCCCGACGCCAAGCTGGCCGATGCGCTCGACCTGATGAAGCAGAACGGGATTTCCGGCATTCCGGTCGTGGAGGGCGGCAGCTACAGCCGCGCCGGCAAGCTGGTCGGCATTCTCACCAACCGCGACGTGCGCTTCGCGACCGATCCGGAGCAGCGTGTCCGCGAGCTGATGACGAAAGAGAAGCTGATCACGGTGCGCGAGGGCGTGAGCCAGCAGGAAGCGAAGAAGCTGTTGCACCAGCATCGCATCGAGAAGCTGCTGGTGGTCGACGAGAATTACCGCTGCGTCGGCCTGATCACCGTGAAGGACATCGAGAAGGCCGTCGCCAACCCGCACGCCTGCAAGGACGAGCAGGGGCGCTTGCGCGTCGCCGCCGCCACCACGGTCGGCGACAAGGGCTTTGCCCGCACCGAGGCGTTGATCGCGGCCGGCGTCGACCTCGTGGTAGTCGACACCGCGCACGGCCATTCGCGCCACGTGCTCGAGGCGGTCGGGCGGATCAAGCGCCTCTCCAACAAGGTGCAGGTAGTGGCCGGCAATATCGCCACCGGTGAGGGCGCCAAGGCGCTGATCGATGCCGGCGCGGACGCGATCAAGGTCGGCATCGGCCCGGGCTCGATCTGCACCACGCGCATCGTCGCGGGCGTCGGCGTGCCGCAGATGACCGCGATCCTGGATTCGGTCGAGGAAGCAAAGAAGACCGGGACGCCGGTGATCGCGGATGGCGGCATCAAATATTCGGGCGATCTCGCGAAAGCGCTTGCTGCCGGCGCGGATTGCGCGATGGTCGGCTCGCTGTTTGCCGGCACCGACGAGACGCCGGGGGAGTCGTTCCTGTGGCAGGGCCGCTCCTACAAGGCCTATCGCGGCATGGGCTCGGTCGGCGCGATGGCGCGCGGCTCGGCCGACCGCTACTTCCAGCAGGACATCAAGGATTCGCTCAAGCTCGTGCCGGAAGGCATCGAGGGCCAGGTGCCCTACAAGGGTCCGGTCGCGAATGTGATCCACCAGCTCGCCGGGGGCCTGCGCGCCGCCATGGGCTATGTCGGCGCGAAGGACCTCGCCGACCTGCACGCGAAAGCGCAGTTCGTGCGCATCTCCTCGGCGGGCCTGCGCGAAAGCCACGTCCACGACGTCACCATCACGCGCGAAAGCCCGAACTATCCGAGCAGGGTGTAGCCCGGGGCCAAGCCGCGAACGCGCTTATCCGTCCTCGCAAAAGGGCGTGCATCGTCGCGCTGCTGGTGTTCGACGCTCTCCCGAGCTAGACCGGCGAGAAGGGAGAGAACCCATGCCCGACATCGCCCGCCGCATTGTGCTTGCTTCCCGCCCTGTAGGCGATCCGAAACCGTCCGACTTCCGGCTCGAGGAAATTCCGGTGCCGCAGCCGGAACCCGGCCAGATGCTGCTCAAGACCGAGTGGCTCTCGCTCGATCCCTATATGCGCGGCCGCATGAGCGATGCGCCGTCCTACGCCAAACCCGTCGGCGTCGACGAGGTGATGGAGGGCGGCACCGTGAGCGAGGTCGTCGCCTCGAACAACGACAAATACCGCGCCGGCGACATCGTGCTGAGCCGCGCCGGCTGGCAGACCCATCTCATCTCGGACGGCTCGGGCCTGCGCAAGCTCGATCCGCAGGTGGCGCCCGTGCAGACCGCGCTCGGCGTGCTCGGCATGCCGGGCATGACCGCCTATACGGGGCTCCTCGAAATCGGTCAGCCGAAGGCCGGCGAAACGGTCGTGGTCTCGGCCGCCTCGGGCGCGGTCGGCTCGATCGTCGGGCAGATCGCCAGGATCAAGGGGGCGCGCGCGGTCGGCATCGCGGGCGGGCCGGAGAAGTGCCGCTATGTGCGCGAGGAGCTCGGCTTCGATGATTGCGTCGATCATCGCGAGCCGGAGCTGCGCGAGAAGCTGAAAGCCGCCTGCCCGAAGGGCATCGACGTCTATTTCGAGAATGTCGGCAGCCCAGTGCAGGACGCGCTGTTTCCGCTGCTGAACTTCTTCGCGCGCATCCCGGTGTGCGGCCTGATCGCGCAGTACAGCGCGACCGAATTGCCGCCCGGCCCGAACCGCGTGCCGCAAGTCTTCCGCGACGTGCTGACCAAGCGGCTCACCATCCGCGGCTTCATCGTGTCGGATTTCTGGGGCCGCTTCGATGAGTTCATCCGCGAGATGCCGCAGTGGATCAAAGAGGGCCGCATCAAATACCGCGAGGACATCGTGGACGGCCTCGAGAACGCGCCCGAGGCTTTCATGGGTCTCTTGAAGGGCAAGAACTTCGGCAAGCTGCTCGTGCGCGTGGGGTAGACGATGACGATCCAGATGGTGCTGCTGCCGGTCTTCGTGCAGGTCGTGCTGACGATCGTCCTGCTCTGCTGGGTGGCGCGGTCGCGCACCGAGTGCATCAGGAGCGGCAAGACCAAGATGCGCGACATTGCGCTCGGCGAGTCCAACTGGCCGGAGCAGCCCACAAAGGTCGCCAATTCCTACAACAGCCAGTTCCAGCTGCCGCTGCTGTTCTATGTGGTCGTCATCCTTGCCTGGATCACCCGCACCGCGGATGTCGTATTCGTGGTGCTGGAATGGTTGTTCGTGCTGCTGCGCATCGCGCACGCCTATATCCACGTGACGTCGAACTATGTGCCGCGCCGGTTCCAGGTGTTCGCAGCGGGCCTGCTCGTGCTGGTGATCATGTGGATCTATTTCGGCGCGAAGATCTTTCTCGCATAGGTCTCGCCGCGCCACCGGCGAGCCGCCACATAAGCAAAGTCATGACGCCGTCCGCGCGCCTCTCCGCCGCCATTGAAGTGCTTGCCGATATCGCGGCGCGCCATCGGCCGGCCGCGCAGGCGCTGAAGGACTGGGGCCTGTCGCATCGTTTCGCGGGCTCGGGCGATCGCGCCGCGATCGCGGGGCTCACCTATGATGCGCTGCGCCGGCGTGCCTCGTCCGCGTTCATGATGGACGCCGACACGCCGCGCGCGGTGCTGCTTGGCATGCTGCGGCGCGAGCGCAATCTCGATCCGGACGAGATCGCGAAGCTGTGCGACGGCTCCCGCTTCGCGCCCGAGCCGGTCAGCGATGACGAGCATGCGCGGTTGCGCGCCACGAGCCTCGACGGCGCGCCGGCGCATGTGCGCGGCGACTATCCGCAGTGGCTCGACGACAAGCTCGCCGCGACGTTCGGCGACGAGCGGGCAGAGGAGGGCGCGGCGCTTGCGGCCCGCGCGCCGCTCGATCTGCGCGTCAATACGCTCAAGAGCGAGCGCGCCGCCGCCGCGGAGGGGCTCGGCGAGTACTCGCCACAGGAGACGCGCTGGTCGCCCTGGGGCTTACGCATCGTCGTGGCGCCGGAGGCGAAGAGCCCGGCGATCCATGCCGAGCCAGCGTTCCTCAAGGGCGCGGTCGAGATCCAGGACGAAGGCTCGCAGGTCGCCGCGCTCCTGAGCGCGGCGAAACCTGCCGAGCAGGTGATCGACCTTTGCGCCGGCGGCGGCGGCAAGACGCTCGCGCTCGCCGCCACAATGGAGAACCACGGCCAGCTCTTCGCCACCGACACCGACAAGCGCCGCCTCGCGCCGATCCACGAACGGCTCGAGCGCGCCGGCGCGCGCAACGTGCAGGTGCGCACGCCGCGGGGCAATGCCGACGTGCTCTCCGACCTCACCGGCAAGGCTGACCTCGTGCTGATTGATGCGCCCTGCACCGGCAGCGGGGCGTGGCGGCGCAACCCGGACGCCAAATGGCGCGTGCGGCCCGGCGCGCTCGCCGAACGGCTGCAGGATCAGCGCGAGACGCTCGACCGTGCAGTCGCGCTGACCAAGCCCGGCGGCCGCATCGTCTACATCACCTGCTCGGTGCTCGAGGACGAGAATGGTGCCCAGATCCGCGCCTTCCTGGCGCGCCGTACGGGCTTCGCCATCGTGCCACCGGCCGAGGTCGTGAACGCGCTCGGCGAGCGCGCCTTCCTGTTTCGCCGCGCCGCGTTGCTCTCGGCCGAGGGCCTGCTGATGACCCCGCGCCGCACCGATACCGACGGTTTTTTCGTCAGCGTGCTGCGCCGCGCCGGTTGAGGGCCGGCCCGCGGCGGACGCGGCACCGGGATCCGTCGCAACCGCGCGGAATTGCGTTGAAATCACAGTTTTCGCGGCGTCGGCGCCATTGCGGCGCGCGGAGCGATCCGCTACCTGCTTGCAATGACGCACGACAAGATTCTCATCGTCGATTTCGGCTCGCAGGTCACCCAGCTCATCGCCCGGCGCGTGCGCGAGGAGGGGGTCTATTGCGAGATCGTGCCGTTCCAGAAAGCCGCTGATGCCTTTGCCGAGATGAAGCCGCGCGGCGTCATCCTGTCGGGCGGCCCGGCCTCGGTGGTCGAGGACATCTCTCCGCGCGCGCCCCAGGCGATCTTCGAGGCCGGTGTGCCGGTGCTCGGCATCTGCTACGGCGAGCAGGCGATGGCGGCGCAGCTCGGCGGCGCGGTCGAGGGCGGGCATCACCGCGAGTTCGGCCGCGCCGAGATCGAGGTGGTGCGCGAGGCTGCGCTGTTCGAAGGCGTGTGGCAGAAGGGGCAGAAATATCCGGTCTGGATGAGCCATGGCGACCGCGTCACGCGGCTGCCCGAGGGCTTCGAGGTGATCGGCGTTTCCAACAATGCGCCGTTCGCCGCGATCGCCGACGAGAAGCGCAAGTTCTATGCGGTCCAGTTCCACCCCGAAGTGGTGCACACGCCGAGCGGCGCGGCGCTGCTGCGCAACTTCGTGCGCAAGATTTCCGGCGCCAAGGGCGACTGGACCATGCGCGCCTTCAAGGACGAGGCGATCGACAAGATCCGCGCGCAAGTCGGCAGGGGCCGCGTGATCTGCGGCCTGTCGGGCGGCGTCGATTCAGCCGTTGCGGCGGTGCTGATCCATGAGGCGATCGGCGAGCAGCTGACCTGCGTGTTCGTCGACCACGGGCTGTTGCGGCTCGGCGAGGGCGAGAAGGTCGTGCATCTCTTTCGCGACAGCTACAACATTCCGCTCGTGCACGTGCAGGCCGAGAAGCTTTTCCTCGAAGCGCTCGGCGGCGTCAGCGATCCGGAAGTGAAGCGCAAGACCATCGGCAGGCTGTTCATCGACGTGTTCGAGGCTGAGGCGAAGAAGATCGGCGGCGCCGAGTTTCTGGCGCAAGGCACGCTCTATCCCGACGTGATCGAGAGCGTGTCGTTCACCGGCGGACCGTCGGTGACGATCAAGTCGCACCACAATGTCGGCGGCCTGCCCGAGCGCATGAACATGAAGCTGGTCGAGCCGCTGCGCGAACTCTTCAAGGACGAGGTGCGCGCGCTCGGCCGCGAGCTCGGCCTGCCGGAGGCCTTCGTCGGCCGCCATCCGTTTCCCGGACCCGGCCTCGCGATCCGCTGCCCGGGCGAGATTACGCGCGAAAAGCTCGACATTCTGCGCCTCGCCGACGACGTCTTCATCGAGGAGATCCGTCGCGCGGGCCTCTACGACGACATCTGGCAGGCGTTCGCCGTGATCCTGCCGGTCAAGACCGTCGGCGTGATGGGCGACGGACGCACCTACGACTTCGTCGTCGGCCTGCGCGCCGTCACCTCGACCGACGGCATGACGGCGGACTTCTATCCGTTCGAGATGAAATTCATCGGCCACGTCGCGACGCGCATCATCAACGAGGTGAAGGGCGTCAACCGCGTGGTCTATGACGTGACCAGCAAGCCGCCGGGCACGATCGAGTGGGAGTGATTTTGCCTACGCCAGGCTATCCGGCAGCGCCCGGGAATACGGCCGCCGCTTCTGCGTGAATTGCTGTCGTGTCGAACGTATCGACCGACGTGTCGCGCCCCACAACGTCGACAGCAGAACTCGCGCGAGCCGCCGCGCCCGGCAGAAGGTGACAATCGGTTACAAGGGGACCGCGGTGGTGAACTTGACCTTGGTCAGGGAGGCCAGGCTTTCGAAACGCTTGATGGACCGGTCGTAGAAGTAGAGCTGAGTGAAGTCCTCATAGGCTTCCATGTCGACGACTGACAGGATGACCACGTAATCGGCGCTACCCGTGACGCTGTAGCACTGGGTCACCGCTTCGTCCGCCAGCATCCGCTTGCGGAATGACTCGTTTCCCAAGGTCTCGTGCCGCTCCAGCGTCACCAGCACGATCACGGTCAGCCGCCGCCCGACGACCTCGGGCGAGAGAATGGCGACCTCCCGTTCGATCGCGCCGTTCTCGCGCAGCTTCTGCGCCCGGCGCAGGCAGGCGGCGGCGGAGAGGCCGACCTGGTCGGCCAGCTGCTCGCCTGTCTGCTGGTTGTCTTGCTGCAAGGCGTTGAGGAGGCGGCGATCGAATTCATCCAAGTGCATGCGGCACCCGATCGTGGCGCGAAAATTTCGCCCGGAGGCCCCCATAATAGCGAAAATTTGCCGCACGCATGGGCCATTTTGCGCCCATGCTGCGAGGCCGTGGCCGCATGATTCACCTACCAAATATGGAGGTGATGCCATGTCAAACCTGTCCAATCAGTCCGCCACGCACTGCGCCGGCCTGCCCGCCGGAACCGACGAAATCGAGGCGCTCCGCCATGCCGTCCGGTGGCTGTGGAAGATGATCCAGATCCGTCGGCGGGAGCTTCGTGACCGTCGTCACCTGATGTCCCTGCCCGACGAAATGCTGCGCGACGTCGGAATCGGCCGAAGCGAGATCAATCGGCTGGTGCGTCACGGTCGGGATTTCCGGACGCGCGGTTGACTCGGCACTGCCGCGCCGTCGCGGGCACGGCCCTCCGTCATGCGGTCTCGTTCGCCGTCAGGCGGCGTGATCATTGCGGAAATTCATCACCGGAGTCACATCGTGGCGACCCAGACCGATCATCCCACGACCGCGCCGGACCGCGGCATGAAGCTGCCGCGCTACGCCGACTACGGCCTGCTGGTCGCGCTCGGCGCCGTCTGGGGGTCGTCCTTTCTGCTGATCAAATACGCGCTCGCGACCCTTCCGCCGGTCACGGTCATGACCGGGCGGGTAGCGGTCGGTGCGATTGTGCTGGCGCTCATCATTGCGGCGCAGCGCTCGCCTTGGCCCAGCCTTTCCTGGTCAAACGGTGGCCGCACGTGGCTGCTGCTCGCCATCATGGGGGTGCTCGGCAACGTCATCCCGTTCAGCCTGATCAACTGGGGCGAGGTGCGCATCGACAGCGGGCTCGCCGCGATCCTGATGTCGACGGTCCCGCTCGCCACCATCATCCTGGCGCCGGCCTTCGTCAGCGACGAGCCTATCACGCTCGGCAAGATCGCCGGCGTCCTCTTAGGCATGGTCGGCGTCGCGGTGCTGATCGGGCCGGGGTTGCTGCTCGGCGCGCATGGCGAGCTGCTCGGCCAGATCGCCGTGGTGGTCGCAGCGCTTTCCTACGCGCTCAACGGCCTGGTGGCGCGGCGGCTGCCGAAAATGCCGGTCGAGTTAATCAGCGCCGGTGCGCTCATCTGCGCGACCGTTGCGGCGCTGCCGTTCTGCCTCGCGGTCGATCGCCCGTGGCAGCTTTCGCCTTCGCTCGCCTCGCTCGCGGCCGTGGTCGGGCTCGGAGTCATCAACACCGCCGGCGGCTATCTGTTGCTGTTCTGGCTCACGCTGCGCGTCGGCGCCGGGTTTGCGTCGTTCAACAACTTCCTGGTGCCGCTGTTCGGCGTGGCGTGGGGCATGCTGCTCCTCGGCGAGCGGCCGTTGCCGCAGGCGCTGATCGCACTGCTGTTGATTTTTGCCGGTCTCGTGGCGGTCAGGCTGTGGCCGCGGCGGGTGGTAGAGCCTGGGTGAGGATCGAGTGGGAGTGAGGAGTTTGATGACCCTCTGGTGAGAAGGCGCGCGCGAATGGCTGAAAGTCGGCGCCGGAAATGGTCGCTAGGAACGCATCCCCGAAACGCGCGAGCGATAGAACAGCGCGCGTCCGCTTGGAACGAGTTGGAGGAGGATGTCGTAGTCGCTGATATTCGCGGTCAGAACAACGAGGCCGAGCTTTTGTGCCTGCAGAAACAGCACACAGTCCTGAAGGGCGCGCAGCTTGATGCTCTTGTCGTATCCCTGAAGCCGGCACAAGATCCCTGACAATAGCGCCGCTCGTCCGAGAACGTCCGCATCCGGTGCAAAGACCCGGTGGGACGGCATTGCCTTGATCTGGTTACCGATCACGGCGATGACGGAAGCGGTTCGCGGGTCAGACGGCTCCAATACGCCGACCGTGTGCATCAACTCCTGAATCGCAACCGTCGAATGATTGACTTGTCGTTGCGCGATCAGGTCATCCAACACCTGGGGCGAGCGATCCTGCATCTGATCGATATAGACGCAGGTATCGAGCAAGAGTCCTTGTCCTGCGGTCAGACTCTCGCTGACGAACGGAAGTTCATCGTCCCGCCGCCGTGCCAACTTCGTCTGGGGGTCGAATCGTGCCCAACGCCGCGCTGCGTCAAAGTCGAATTCTGCCACCTCAGAAACCGAGCTTCAGTGCCGGATCGACCTTTCCCCGCGATTCCTTGAACGCCTCCGCGAAGTTGTCCTCAAGAGCGACCGTGGCCAACGCAAATTCGATCAAGTCGGTATCCGTCTCGATTCCGGTCTGCCGCTTGGCCTGCCGGATCAAGGCTGGACTCACCCGACCACCGATGCGGCCGCCTTTCTTACTGAGAAGGCCAGATTGCGCCGCTGCCCGCATGACCGCTTCAACCCGCCCCTTGGTCACGACAACCGGGCCGGTCACCAGCTTACCCTTTATCTGTGCCAAGCCGCCTTTCGACATGGTCGCAACCCGCTTGGCTCGGCGCGTTCTGGGCTTGCTCGCGGATGCCTTGGCCATCGCATTAGTCCTACGTTAGACAAAATCGAGTTTTGTCCAACATAGCGGTTTGCTCCCCGGCGTTCAAGGCGCGTTTGCCGAAGGGCCCGGGAAGGTGAGGCTAGCGCGGACTGAGGCGCGAACAAGCTTCGTACACGGGAGCTACATTGGCACTATCCGCGTGGTCGGCGACGTGACCTCGAAGCTGCGCAGCTACAAGGCTTCCAGGTCCGATTCCGGCGACAGCTTCGCAAGGCGCGCGCGAATGGCAGAAGGTTGGCGCCGGAAATGTGCGGCGAGGTCCGCAAGCGGTGTCCCGGCGGCGTGCAGCGACAACAATTCCGCGTCGTCCTCTTGCGTCCATTTTTCGTAGGCGCGGGGATGGTCCTGTTTGATCGTCTGCAGGCGTTCTGCACCCGCAGAGGAGGGCGGAGCCACAGGCGGCAGCGCTTCGTCCGGGCGAACGTTTTCTTCGAGCCTCATGTCGTGCCCGTTGATGATCGCTAGGAACGCTTCGCCGTAGCGCGCCAGCTTGGCTTCGCCGACGCCAGGGATGCCGGCAAGCTCGGCAACTGATCGCGGCGTGCGTGCCGCCATCTCGGCAAGCGTTTTGTCGTGGAAGATGACATAAGGCGGCACGTTGTTCGTCTTGGCGAGCTCCAGGCGCTTGGCGCGCAGCTTCTCGAAAAGCGCGCGATCCTCGCTGGGCACCGCGTCCCTTGTCTCCCGACGGGCGGCTTTGCGTTCCGTCCGGCCTTTCTTCAGGGCGCGCAGGCTCAAGGGTGGCTTCTCACGCAGAAACGCGCGGCCTTCGGCCGAGATGGACAAGCCGCCGTGGCCAGCCACATCTACGGCAATCAGTCCGCGCGCAACGAGCTGGCGGACGATCGAGCGCCAGGCGTTGCGGTCGTGCTCCATGCCGATGCCGAAGGTCGAGAGCTTGTCATGGCCGAGGCGCGCGATGCGTGCGTCGGGCTCGCCGAGGAGAACCGAGATGACATGCGCCTGCCCGAAGCGTTCACCGGTGCGGTGGATGCAGGAGAGAAGCTTCTGGGCCGCAATGGAGCCATCGAAGGTCTGCGGCGGGTCGAGGCAGACGTCGCAATTGCCACAAGGGTGGCAGTCGTCGCCGAAATAGCGCAACAGCACTTGCCGACGGCACTGGCCGGATTCCGCAAAACCCAAGAGCGCCTCGAGCTTGCGGTGCTCCATCCGCTTGCGCGCCTCGGGCGCCTCGGACTCGTCGATGAAGCGGCGGCGCAGCGCGATATCCTCCGCGCCATAGAGCATGAGCACTTCGGCCGGCAGTCCGTCGCGGCCGGCGCGGCCGGTCTCCTGGTAATAGGCTTCGATGCTGGCAGGCATATCCACGTGCAGCACGAAGCGCACATCGGGCTTGTCGATCCCCATGCCGAAGGCGATGGTGGCCACCATGATCACGCCTTGCTCATGCTGGAAGCGGCGCTGGTTCTCCTCCCGCTCCTTCATCTCCATGCCGGCGTGATAGGGCAGCGCGGTGTAGTCGTGCGCATTGAGGGTGGCGGCGACGTCCTCGGTCTTGCGCCGGGAGAGACAATAGACGATGCCGCTCTCGCCCCGGCGGGACTCGAGGAAGCGCAGCATCTGCTGCGTCGTGCCGGTCTTCTCGGCGACGCCGTAGCGGATGTTGGGGCGGTCGAAGCCGGAGATGAAGCTGTTTTGCGCACCGATCCTGAGATGCTCGACGATCTCCTGCCGCGTTGGCGCATCCGCCGTGGCGGTGAGCGCAATGCGCGGCACGTCGGGGAAGAGGTCCGCGAGGCCGTCGAGGGCGCGATATTCGGGTCGAAAATCATGGCCCCATTGCGAAACGCAGTGGGCCTCGTCAATCGCGATAAGACAGAGATGCGCCGACTTCAGCCGGTCGAGGTTCTTCAAAAGCGTTTCCGGCGCCACATAGAGGAGGTTGAGTTCGCCCCGCTCGATATCGCGCCAAAGCAGATCCTTTTCCGCGCCGAAGAGCCGGGAATTGAGCGCCGCCGCTTTCACGCCGGCCTGTCGCAGCGCCGCCACCTGATCTTCCATCAATGCAATGAGAGGCGAAACGACGAGGCCAATGCCCGGGCGCGCCAGCGCCGGGATCTGGTAGCAGAGCGACTTGCCGCCGCCCGTCGGCATCAGGACGAAAGCGTGGTTCCCGGCGACCACATGCTCGATGACCTCCCGCTGCCGCCCGCGGAAGGCGTCATAGCCATAAACTGTCTTCAGAATGGAGAGTGGGTCGGCCGGCACGGGAAGAATCAAAACTTGGAAGGATGTCTCTTTTTTGAATAGCAGAAGTTCTTCTGCGGGCGCAGCATCGGGTAAGCCTCTTTGAGAACGTCCGCCAGGCGTCCAATCTGGTCATCGCGCCATCGCGACGATCTGGAACCGGCCATTCGCGCCCCGCGCCTCAACCGTCGAAAGATTTGCAGGACGACGTCGATTTCCGACGCCCCTGTTCGTCGTCCCGATACCAGGCCGGTGAAGCTGGCTCAAACAAGGAGACGGACGATGCGTGTGATGGTGCTCGTGAAGGCGACCGAAGACAGCGAAAAGGGCATTCTCCCCGCGCCCGAAATGTTCGAGGCAATGGGCAGATTTAATGAGGAGCTGCGCAAAGCCGGCATCTTGCGCGCGGCCGACGGCCTCAAGCCCTCCTCGCAGGGCAAGCGTATTGCGTTCGATGGTCCCGGCCGGACGGTCATTGACGGGCCTTTCGCCGCAACCCGTGAGCTGGTCGCCGGCTTCTGGCTCTGGGAAGTCAAGGACATGGACGAGGCGGTCGCCTGGGTGAAGCGCTGCCCCAATCCCATGCCGGGACCGAGCGAGATCGAAATCCGGCCGCTGTACGAGATGGCTGATTTTCAATGAGAACCTGACGCCGGAGGGCACGGAAATCCGTGCCCGGACGCGAGAAGCTGCTTGCTCAACCGGAGCGATCGGCTTTTCGCAGCCCTGTTAACTATCCGCCGCTCGCCGAAGCAATCATCTGATCATTTTAGCTATTTGCTGAAGTCGTCATTTGCGCGGTCGCGCTTATTGGCTTCCCGCGAACAAAACAAAGTGGAGCAGGCCGAGCCAGGTTCGTTTGGCGCGCGCACCGAAGGGATTCGGCGGCCTCAGCGCATTCACGAGATTTGGAGCGAGGGAGAGTGAGGATGCGGCGGACTATCCTTCTTGCGCTGTTGCCTGCGATCCTCGTCGCGGCCTGTTCCCAGGATCGCGGCGCGGTCTATCCGGTGACGCTCGATCGGGCGCGGCAGATCCTATTGAAGACCGACCTGCCGCCGGTCTTTGGCAGCGCCGCGCCAAGCGCTGACGTTCGAGCGTACAAGCCCTCCGAGGTCACCTGGATCGTGAGGCAGAACGGCTCCGAGCTCATGCGCTACATCGCGACGCTCAGTGCGGCCGGGGAAGGCAAGACCCGCGTCGCATTGGAGCTCAAGGGTGCGAAAGGCGGGCCGGCTGGCGATGTCGAGCAGCGCTTTGCCGAGAACAAGAGCGTGAAGAATCTCTATCTGGTCGCGATGGAAGAGCGGATCGCCTCGGCCATCGAAGGGCGCGCGCTCGATATGTCGAAGATCTATCCGGCGCTCGCCACGGCCGCGCTCGCCAACATGGGCAACATGCGCAGGTCGTTGGATGAGGCGGTCAAGGCCTCAGGGGAACCCGAGCGCCCTTGGCCACGCCTTCAGTACAAGTGAGGCGTCGGTCAGATGCGGAGTGCTGGACACGTTCCCGTGTAATGCCCTCAGGCCGTTGAATCGCCAGCCAACATCGTTTTCGACGCTGTCTCGTTGCTCGGGGTGATCTTAGAAGTCTTGACTTATATAAGCCAAGACCGATACTCCTTGCCAGAAGGGACAAGGAGAACGGGATGGAGATCGACGTCGCCAGGGTGTTGGGACTTGTCACGCGCACGGTGCGCAATTTTGAGAAGGACGGCAAAGCAGCGAGCACGGTGACGCTGACACGGCTCTACGACACGAGCGTCGATGACCTGTGGGACGCACTGACCAGCAAGGAGCGCATTGCGCGATGGTTTTTGCCGGTCGAGGGAGATCTCAAGCTGGGCGGAAGGTACCAGCTCAAGGGGAATGCGGGCGGGACCATCACGGCGTGTACGCCGCCGAGTCATTTTGCAGCGACGTGGGAATTCGGCGGCGGGACGAGCTGGATCGACGTCAAGCTGGCAGCAGACAGCGACAAGGCGCGGTTGACGCTGGAGCACACCGCGCTCATCGAGGATCATTGGAACCAGTTCGGTCCAGGCGCGGTGGGTATCGGCTGGGACCTCGCCGTCATGGGGCTGGAGCGGCATCTGGCGACCGGGGCGTCAGTCGATCATGCGACGGCCGAGGCCTGGATGGGCTCTCCACACGGCAAGGGGTTCATGAGTCAGAGCGGCGAGTTTTGGCGTGCAGCGCATGTCGCGAGCGGAGTCGATCCGGCCTCGGCCAAGGAGCGGTCAGACCGGACCGTCGCTTTCTATCTCGGCGAGACCCCGCCGGACGTGGCGCACCCGGGCACAGGAAGCTGATGCACGTCTTCGAGGTCCTCTCCGATCCGGTGCGCCGTCGCATCCTCGAACTGCTCAGTCGCGGGGAAATGGCGTCCGGGGAAGTGGTCGAGGCGATAGGGGCCGAGTTCGGGATCACGCAGGCGGCAGTGTCGCAGCACCTGAAGGTGCTGCGTGAGAGCGGCTTTGCACGGGTCCGGGCGGAGGCACAAAGACGGCTCTATTCGGTGGATGCCGCGGGGCTGCAGGCGGTGGATGCGTGGATCGGTCAGTTCAGAGGCTTCTGGGAGCCGAAGCTGGACGCGCTCGCGACAGAGGTCGCGCGCGGCAAACGGGAGCGGCGTGGCGCGCCAACGGCCAGACGGACTGGGAAGAGGGCTTAAGCTCATTTCCGCGTCCTCTTAGAGACGCTCAGCCGTAAGGCGCGCACCGAGCATGTCGAGAAAGGCGCGCCCGCGGGCCGCAAGACCACGCGGCGCGGGCCACACCGCCTGCACCGGCAAGGGAGGTGGCTCGAATTCGGTCAGCACGAGCTCGAGCAATCCGGCGTCGACCTCACGACGGATGAGCCAGAGCGGCACGGCAGCAATGCCGCTGCCGGCGAGCGCCGCGGCGGCGCAGGCCGCAAGCGTGCCAACGCGCAATCTCCCGGTAACTTCAATCCCCCTGGGCTGTCCGGCCACGGCGAACTCCCACGTCTCGGGATCCTGGGGCAACGCGCGAAGAATGCACGCGTGCCCGCCGCCGGCGGCGAGATCCTCGAGCCGTGCCGGCCTGCCGCGGGCAGCCAAGTAGCTCGGGGCGGCGGCGAACACCCGACGCAGCGCGGCCAGCCGGCGCACAATGAGATTGGGCGTGTCAGCGAGCGGCCCAATGCGCACGGCAAGATCGAGTTCGTCGGCCACAAGGTCCGAATAGGTGTCCGACAGCAGCACCTCGGCCTCGGCCTCCGGATAGCGCGCCAAAAAGGCTGCGACGGCCGGCACGATATGCGGTGGTCCGAATTGCAACGGCGCCCCCACGCGCAGCAACCCGGCAACGTCCTGACCCTCTCGCGCCGCCTCCGCTCGGGCGAGCGCAATGTCGGCCAGAGCAGGCCGCAATCGCGCGGCGAGCGCGACGCCGGCAGCCGTCGGCGCGACGCGCCGTGTGGTTCGCCGCAGCAGCGCGACACCAAGACCGTCCTCGAGCGCGGCGAGCGAGCGCCCGATCGATTGCGGCGAGCGTGAAAGCCGCCGCGCCGCGGCGGCAAGCCCGCCATGGTCCACGATTGCGAGGAACGCCTCGTAGTCCGCGACCCGCTCCTCGGCCACCGATTACTCCGTTTTCCGGAGGGGACTGCTACGCTTATCGCGCATTATATCACACGGCGGATCCATCCATATCGGGCGCATCCCGAATGGAGGATCACCAAATGTTCAGCTCAAACGACACTTTGAACGTCGCAAGCGCCGCGACTTTTCGACCTCGGCACGCGCTTGCAACAGCACTCACGGCTATGAGCCTGCTCGCGACGGCCTGCCTTGCGCCGGCGGCCGCCGACATGGGGCCGTGCAACACCGCTGCGCCGAGCAGCAGAACGGTCCATCTGTTTGTGTCCGACGTGGACCAATCGGCGCGCTGGTACCGTGACAATGCAGGCCTTGCGGAAGAGCGCCGCTGGATTGACGCGAGCTTTCGCGGCGCGACGCTGGTGCAGCTCGGGCGCGGTCGCGCCGGCCTGACACTCGTGTCAGCGCCACAACGCGGTGGTTTTCACGACCCGCAGATGCTGTGTCTGGTTCTCGATGGACCGCCGGCGCCGCCGGTGTGGCAAGGGGCGCGCCGCCTCGTCGATCCGGACGGCACTTCGGTCGAGCTTCCGCCCTACCTCGGCAACACGCCGTAATCTTGAGAGAGAGCACCACACGGACGGCGGCGAGCGTGGTTCGGCCAAGAATGCGCTCGCTTCCGTCCGCGATTGGTCTTCGCGCGGCGTGATGGGTGACGGCCACACCTATGATGCAGGCCGAAGCAAGCTTTTCCGCCTCCGCCGCGTGAGCTTCAAACCATCCCGCATGTTCAAGCCCAGCAGCGCGAGGTTGGTCGCGCCGGCGATGAGCTCGAGCGCCTGCACCGCATAGAAGACGCTATCGAACTCGGCGGCGCGCGCCTTCGCGGCGAGGAAGAGCGCGGCCGGAATGAGAACCAGGATGCCATTGGCAGCGATCAGCGGCATGCGCTTGAGCTTTGCGCCGATCAGCCCCGCGCGCCGCCCCGCGGCCAGCGCAACGCCCGAACCGCCGGTCGCGACCAGCGCCGGAACCAGCAGCAGGAAGCCCCACGGGATCGTCGTCTTGACGGCGGCGACCGTCGAGTCGGACGCGAACAGCTCGCTGAGAGCCGTCGAAAGCCAGAAGGTCGCGATCGTGAGCAGCGCGATCGTGCCGGCGACCGGATGGATGATCTTGGTCATGGCGGTCCCGCCTTTTCGGCGCGTGCGCTCCGGTCAGGCGACGCAGATGCCTGGCACCGCGACCTTCCGAAACAGATGCGGGGAGGCAGCGGCCGAGGCGGGGTAGGCGGAGATCATGGCCCGGAACTCCGGGTGGCTGAACGCAGCACGGAACGTCTCGGTCGATTCCCAGACCGCATAATTGAGATAGGTCGGGCTATCGCCGATCGCGCGGTGAAGCTGGGTCGCAATGAAGCCCGGCTGCCGCTTCATGAAGGCGGCGTCGGCCGTCCATGCATCGAGGAAAGCCTGCTCGTCGGCCTGGTTGAGCGTGAAGACGTTCACGAGCACGACCGGAGCGGCCTCGACGGCAAGCTGACGTTCGATCGGGAAATTGGGGTCGAGCGGGCGAAGCAGCGGCACGTTGGCCTCCATCATATTGGTGATATGGTGTCATCTTGATCGTATGGATACATATGGGAATTGACACTATGATGTCAATAGAGCAATATGGTGGCGTATGAACAAAAGCAAGCGAACGCCGGCTGGAACTGCCTTGAGCGATCTCATTCTCGACCTGTTCAGCCTCAACAACCGCATGGTCGCCGCCGGCGACAGGCTGGTGGCCGGCCTTGGCCTGACGAGCGCCCGCTGGCAGATCCTCGGCACGGTGGTTGCGGCGGACCGGCCGCAGCCGGTTGCCTGGCTCGCGCGCGATCTTGGAGCCCATCGCCAGAACGTTCAGCGCATCGTCAACGACCTGGCGAAGGAAGGCCTCGTCGCGTTCGAACCGAACCCGCACCATCGGCGGGCCCCGCTCGTCGTGCTGACGCAGAAGGGACAGCGGACCTTCGAAGCCGCGATGCGGCTGCAGGCTCCATGGGTGAACGATCTCTCGGACGGGCTTCGGGTCGAGGACATCGAAACGACCCACCGCGTCATGACGGCGCTACGCCGAAAGCTGGAAGGCGACCGCAATGCCGAAGCGCAGGACTGAGCGCCGCGGTACGGCAGCGGTCCACGGCGTGATCGGCATGCCGCCCGGGACGATCGGGCGGGGTAAACGAATATCGCCGCATGGTCAGGCCGCCATCGGCAGCATACTGGCTTCCGGTGGCATAAGAGGACTCATCCGATAACAGGAACAGCGCGACGACCGCGGTCTCGTCGGCCGTGCCGAGGCGCCCAAGTGGCGTCCGGCTCACGAAAAGCTACCGGGCATTCACCTCGTCCCGGTCGAATTTGAAATCGGCCGGCAGGCGCCCGCGAAAGGCGCAATCGTTTCAACAGCTCGTCACGCCCCGCTTTGCGCGCAATCCCGAGCCGTCGGCTCGTGGCGACATGAATCTCGATCTCGTCGCCTTCTTTCAGCCCGAGCGCTTCGACGACGGCCGCCGGAAGGCGCACGGCCAAGCTATGTCCCCACCTCGCGACCTGCATCTTGCGGTGACGTCGGCAGCTAATTCGCTGTTCAACTAATCCTCTTCGGTCTTCACCTTCAGCGTCGGCCGACCTTTGTAGCCGTAGACGTCGAGCGCGGCTTCGACACGCGCTTGGTCCGCCGCGGCGGACTTGTCTTGCGCGAAAAGCAGCAGGGCTGCGATCGTGATAATGTAAGCTAGCGACTGCAATCGGCGCGTGTACATGTGACGATGCCCCAAGTTCGCCAAATCACAAGCAACAGCAGTAGCTTGTGGCGGACGTGAACCGCGCACAGCAGCTCGTCATGTTCGCTCTATGTTCTCTATTGCACACGGATCGCGAGAAGGTCAAGTCCCCGCACAACTGCTCACGAGCCCTTTGAGCTTGTGCACAACGGACGGCGCGACATGCAGCAAACACGAATGCGTGCCAGTGAGAGCCAACAACGAATCGGACACGCTAACGGCAACGCGTCCCGCAACAGGAACGACGCGATGGCAAAGAGGCAGGACAGCGATCGAATCCGCTTTGATCTTGCTGCACTCCGCGAGCTTGCGGGCGCCAAGACATTCGCGCGCGGCAACGAATATTTCAAAGACGGAAGCGTCGAGATTCAGGCCCTGACTGCCAAACGTGTCGTCGCGCGCGTCTCCGGCTCAGAAGATTATCGCACTGTGCTCATCGGACGGGGTGCGGATATTGGCGGTGAATGCTCTTGTCCCGCCTTCACGGACTGGGGTTTCTGCAAGCATATGGTTGCGACCGCGCTAGCGGCAAATGCTGCAGGTGAAGGCGCGGAGGCCGACGCAGACCAAGCGCTGCTGCGTGTGCGGAAATACCTCGAGGGCAAGAGCGCAGATGATCTCGTCGACATGGTCCTCGCCCTGGCGGAAGAGGATCCGGAGCTATTCCGCAGACTTGACATGGACTCCAGTCTCGTCTCCGCCGACGACAAGACGCTGCTGGCCCGTCTGCGGAAGTCAATCGACGCGGCGACACGCATTGGAAACTATGTGGACTATCGGGCGGCTCCACGCTGGCACGCCGGCGTGAAGGCGGCGCTCGATGCCGTCGCGGCCATCGCATCGGGCCCGCGCGCCAAGATGGCATTCGAGCTCATCGAACACGCGATCGATCGCATCGAGGATGCCTTTGAATCGATCGACGACTCGGATGGGCATCTTGGCGCGCTACTCCACCATGCCTGCGAAATCCATCTTGCGGCGGCGCGCGCGGCAAGCGTCGATGGTGTCGAGCTCGCCCGCAATTTGTTCAAACGCGAGATGAAAAGCGACTTCGAGACATTCGCTGGCGCCGTCCGCGAATATGCCGACATGCTCGGTGAACGAGGCCTCGCCGAGTACCGGCGGCTTGCAACCGCCGAGTGGGACAGATCGACAGCGAAAGCACGAAGGTCCCGCGACAGTGACAATGACGATGATTTCAAGGTGTTTCGATTGCAGCCCGTTGTCGACTACTTCGCGGAACGTGATGGCGACGTCGAGGCCCGCATCGCCCTGCGGGCCAGGAATTTGTCTTCGCCATGGAATTATCTGCAGTTGGCGGAGTTCTGCCTGGCGCAGGGACGCGAGGAAGAGGCGCTACGGCGCGCCGAGGAGGGTCTCTGGCAGTTCGAGGATGACCGGCCGGACGAGAGGCTGCTGTTCTTTACCGTGAACCTGCTGACCAAAGCGCGGCGAAAAGCAGATGCTGAGGCGCACGTGTGGCGCGCGTTCGAGAAGCAGCCAAGCCTCGAGCTCTTCAAGCAATTGCGCAAGATGGGAGGGGAGCCTGCGGTGGAGCGGGTCTTGACGTCGCTGGAAAGCCGGCTGACCGAGACGAAGCGCACGTCGTGGCCTCATCATGCCGACCTTCTAGTGCAGGTCCTGATGCAGGAAAAGCGATTCGACGCGGCATGGTCGGCCGTCCGCAAATTCGGCGTCTCACCGCGTGCCAAGCAAGCACTCGTCGAGGCGACCGACACTCAATATCCGCGCGAAGCGCTGGCGTTCTATACCGTGCAGGTCGAGAGCCTCGCCGGCGCTGGCATATATACGGACGCCGCAAAGGTGATTGGGCGGATGGCAAGGTTGCGCGATGCGACGGAGCATGCGGCCTTTATGGCCGATCTCAAAGTGCGGCACGCGCGCAAGCGTAATTTCATGAAACTGTTGGGATGAAGCCGTGAGGCGCGCGCGTATCGAGCAGGAGAATCGCGGACTGCTGCGGCTCCAGCAAGATTTCCGCAGAGCCGCAGACATCGTCACCGAAGCTCTGATGAGCTTTGAGGAAATCGAGGCGATCGCGGTGATCGGTTCGGTCGCCAAGCCGCTGTGGAAGGAAGTGCCGCGGTTTCGCGGGTTCCGCCGCGCCGGCATCGAGGTCTGGCATGAATGCAAGGATCTCGATCTGGCGGTCTGGATTGCATCGCAGCATCGGCTCGGCGAGTTGCGGCGCGCGCGCGATCGTGCGCTGCGCGCGGCCTATGAGGCCGGTGTTGGTCCGGGCACAGCCAGTCACCAAGTGGAGATCTTCTTGATCCAACCTGGAACTGACGCCTACCTTGGACGGCTTTGCGCGTTCAACGCGTGCCCGAAAGGCAAACCGCAATGCGCCGTGCCTGGCTGTGGCACCGTCCCATTCAACAAGCGTGTCGCAGGCTTTGTACCCCACGCCGATCTCCTGGCGTCGGCCAGTTATGCAATGTTGTATCAACGAGGCGTCGGCCGCCTGCGCTCCGCACTCGATCTGCCAGGAGTTGTTGATGATGTGGGTGGCCGTTCAACAAAGCGCACCCACGTGGCGAGCCGCTTGATCAACGAGGTGGGGGGCGTTAGTCGCGTTGCAGATGACCTGACCTCGAACCGCTAGGCGCGATCGAGGGGTTGATAGGATGGTCTTGATGGCGCGAGTGAGGAAATCGGCATGCCCGACTTGAACAACCGTGTGGCGCTCGTCACCGGCGGCTCGCGCGGCATCGGCAAGGCAATCGCGCTCGCGCTGGCCGGGGCGGGCGCTGCGGTCGCGGTGAATTATCGCGAGCGCGGCGAGGACGCGGGGGCCGTGGTCGAAGCCATCGTGACGAGCGGCGGGCGTGCTGCGGCGTTCGGCGCGGACGTCTCGCTGCGCAGCGCCGTGCAAAGCATGGCCGATGAGGTGCAAGAGCGCCTCGGCCCGATCGACATTCTGGTCAACAACGCCGGCATGGCGGCAATGCGCGGCCTCGACGACATCACCGAAGAGGACTTCGACCGCGGCATTGCAACCAATCTGAAATCAGCCTTTCTCTGCACGCAGGCGGTCTTGCCCAGCATGCGCAGGCGGCGATGGGGTCGCATCGTCAATATCTCGTCGATCGGGGCGCGCGTCGGCGCCGGATCGGTCAGCGTCGTCTACGGCGCCGCCAAAGCAGGCCTCGAAGGACTGACGCGCGGCTATGCGCTGCGGCTCGCGCCGGAAGGCGTGACGGTCAATGCCATAGCGCCGGGCCTGGTCGACACCGACATGGGCAAGCCATTGATCGAAGCGGGCGTCCCCGCGCGCATTCCGGTTGGGCGCGCCGGTACTGGAGACGAGATCGCGCAGGCGGTTCTTCTGCTGGTGCGCAACGCCTTCATGACGGGCCAGACGATCGCGGTGAACGGCGGCGCGCTCTTTTCCTGAGGCGGGCGCGGCGTCAATGATCGACGGGCTTCTCGCCGGAGCCCGGCGATCTGGCCCGGGGATCAGCAGCACGAAGCCTAGATGGTGATTGTCCCGCGCAGCACGATGATGCCGGCACCCGACAGCTCGGGCTGCGGCGTCAGCTCGATGTTCAGGATGCTTCGGCGTCCCATCTTCGTGCCTTGTTCAATCGCAAGCCGCCCGCTCGTGATCATTCCTTCGTGCGCCAAATAGGCCGCAAGCGGCCCCGCGGCGGTCCCGGTGGCGGCGTCTTCCCAGAGGCCGACGGTCGGATTGAAGAACCGCGCATAGGCATGCTCGGGTGAGGCGGGATCGTACGCATAGACGTAGCAGCCTTCAGCCCCAGCGGTGCGAAGAACCTCGAGGAGCACCGCGGCCGCTGGCTTGGCCTTGTCGACAGTCGCGATGTCGCGCAGGCGCACCAGCAAGTGGGTGGCTCCCGTGTCAGCGGGGCGGGGCGGCGGCGACGTCAGGACGTCTGCGGCGGCAAGCCCAAGTGCCTCGGCCAGCGGTGCGACGTCCGCGAGCGGCGGCCATAGCCTCAGCGGCGCCTGCCGCATGCGGCCGAAGATGCGTCCGCCGACCGTTGCCAGAACGATGGGTAGGACAGCGTCACCGATCTCCTGCTGGAATGTTTGCGGCGCATCCAGCGCGCCGAGCTTGCCTTGCTCGGCGAGCCACAGCCAGGCGCCAAGCGCGTTATGGCCGGCGCCGCCAACCTCCGCGCCACTGGCGGTGAACGAACGCAGTTTCCGATCTGCGCGGGCGCTGCGCATGATGAAGGTCGTTTCGGCCTGATTGAACTCGCCGGCGATGCGGCGCATCTGCAGCTCGGAAAGCTCGTCGGCGTCATCGACAACGGCGAGCGGATTACCGCTCAGCGGCGTGTCGGCGAACACATCGATCAGGCCAGCGACCAACTCGGGCATGGAATTTTCTCGCGCTCCTTGGGGACCCGGTACAGCTTTCCATCTGGTAGGCCGTCTCCGGCAAGGCAAGTTTGTGCCATGGTTCGATTGGAAGAAAGTCGTCTCGCGAGGCGTGAGGCGGCATCTGCCGTGCGGTCAGGCTGCGAATGGAGGCGGAGAGCAATGGCACGCGTGCGCTGCATCACCGAAATGGGCATGGGCGTCGACGTTCACGGACGCGACGCCACCAAGGCGGCGAAGCGCGCCGTGTCGGATGCGATCCGCCATTCCAGCCTCGGCTTCGTGCGCATGCTCGGCAAGACGCCGCACGACATGTTCGTCGATGTCACCATCGGCGTGCCGACGCCCGACGCGGTCGACACGGCGGCGGTCGCCAAGGAGTTGCCCTACGGCACCGTGACCGTGACGGCGGTGCAAGGCGGGCTGGAAGTGCCGGCCGAAAGCGGCGGCGACGCCATCCTCATTGCGAACGCGGCGGTGATCGTCAGCCTCGACGATGGCAAGCCAGACTAGCTGGCGTGAGCGTGCCTCAAAGAAAGCCGATCCAGCGGCCGGCCAAGAGAACGGACAGCCAGAGCAGGGCTGACACAGCCGCCCGAACGCGCACCGGAAAACTGATCTCGGCGCCGCTGAGCGCGAGCCGGAAGTCGCGGCTGTGGTGTTGCAACGCGATGTTGCCGGCAGCAAACGCCAGCAGCGTCATCTTCGCGAGAAAAGCTGCGTTTGCGACGTACTCATCAGGCTTCACCGAGAACAGCCACAATCCCGTGGCGATGGCCGTGGCGGTGCCGACGATCGCCCCGCGCAGGAGAAACGGCCCGATCACCGTGATCGGCACGCCGCGCCAACATCCGATCAGCCGCAGGTCGAGCGGCAGGATGCTGCCGACCAGCAGTCCTATGCCAAGGATGTGTGTTGCGTTGACGAACAGATAGGCGGTGCTCGACCCGCGCAGGAAAACCGCGCCCGGCCAGGCGCCGATCGCTTCGATGAGCGACATCGATGCACTATTGCGTGCCGATCCGCTCCGGGTAGATGTCGTAGGTCTTGCCGTTGACAGTGACGCGCACCGCCTTCATGTGCGCCTGCGACCTGTCCTTGTCGCGATTACCGAGGATCACTACGGCGTCGCCGGGCTTGGCGCTGTTGGCCGTGAAGCCGGATCGCTCGGTTTGGCTCGGATTGGCGAGCTCGATCCGCCAGACGACTCCGTCGGCGGCCTTCACGCTCAGGGTGGGGTGCGGCGGCGCCATCGAGACCTTCTGAATCGTCCCCTTCAGCTCCATCTGCTCGCCTTCGGCCCAGGACCAGCCGTGATGGGCCAATGCCGGGAAGGGAGCAGCAAGCATCGTGACAAGCGCTGCACCGAGCAGCCCGCGCCGGTTCAGCGGAAGATATCTGCGAGGCCTGGACATCGTGCTTCTCCTCGATCGCGGACCGATGCGCCGGGCCGCATGCGGCGGATAGCAATGAGCGTGCGTTCAATATAGTCGCAAGGGCGAGGATTGTCAGGCGCGGCCTCGCAGGTTCCGCGCGCTAGCCGACGCTTTCGATCCGTCGCGCCGGCGCCGCGCCTATCGGATCATGACGCTCGCAGAACATCTCGATGGACTCGGATTGAAAATCGGACAAGCGCGCGAACAGCATGTCGTCGGGCCAGTCCCACCACGCGATGCGGCGCAGCCTTTCGGCGATCGCGTCGGAAAAGCGCTGACGGATCGCACGCGCCGGAACGCCACCCACAATGGTGTAATGCGATACGTCGCGACTGACGACCGCGCCCGCCGCGATCACCGCGCCGTCTCCGACCGTGACGCCCGGCAGGATGATGGCGCCGTGGCCGATCCAGCAATCGTTGCCGATCGTCACCTTCGCGTCGCGGCGCTCGGCAAAGAAATCATGGTCGCGCGTCGCCGACGCCTCATAGTATTCCGGGCAATAGGTGAAGCGGTGCTGCGAGGGTCGATCCATCGGGTGGTTCGGCGCGCCGATGCGGACCATGTTGGCGATCGCGGTGAACTTGCCGATGACCGCGTCCGCGACATCGCAGTTTTCTCCGACATAGGAGTAGTCACCGAGCGACGCATATGAGACGCGCGTGTTCGCGAGCACCTCGCAACGGCGGCCGATCGTCGCTTCGCGCAGGCGAACCGTCGCGTGAATGACGGTTTCGGCGATTTTGGGTCGAGGCAAGGCGTCCACGGATCTGCTCCGGCGAAAGGCTCAAGTTGAGCGCGCGGTGTTGTCGTCGCGATCCGCGCGGATCATCAGCACACAAATGACAGGGCGATGACGGTCAGCTGTGTGGCCGCGACGGCCGCTCTCACCAGAGGCCCGGGACCAGCCGATAGCGCACGCTTCGCGTATAGTCCTCGTAACCGTCGAGTTCACCGCGCAACATTCTCTCCTCGTCGAGGATACGCAGCAGCAGGATCGGCGTGGTGGCGAGCACGATCAGCAGGCCCCACCAGGAGCCGAGCGCCAGCGGAACCCCGAGCACCATGATCAGCACGCCCACATACATCGGATGCCGCACGAAGGCGTAGGGACCGGTGGTGATCACCTTCTGACCTTCCATGCTCTCGATCGTGGAAGCGCCGTAGCTGTTCTCGCGGAAGACGCGCAGGTCGATCATGAGTCCGAGCGCCACGAAGCCATTTCCGAGCACCGAGACCCAGGTTGGAACGTGTGACCAGCCGAAGCGATGGTCGAGCACCGACACCACCATGAGCAGGAAAAACGTCGCAAACGACAGCGACATGATGACCTTCTGCGCCGGCCGCGTCTCGGCTGCCGGCCCGACCTTCATGCGCCGCGCGAGCAGTGCGGGATCCTTCAGCGCGAGATAGACGCCGATGATTGTAGTCGACAGGCTGAAGACGATGATGAAGGCCCAGCCTTGCCAATAGGCGAGGGTACCGGCCGGAGCGAAGATGAGGACCCCGAACACCAGGAGTCCCACGATGGTGCTCCTGAGCGTACGTATGAAGAGCTGCATCCCGTCCTCCTCGCTCCGGCGATCCGGCCGTCCCGTGCGCGCATGGCTTGGATGGATAACGCCACCATGCCGCGCACGTTCAGAGATGGCGCGTCTCCTCCGGCGCGTTCCACCACGCGTTATCGCGGCCGTTCGAGTAGCGGATCGGCGCAGCGATGAGCTCCGCTGGCGTTACGTCATCGAGCGTGCCGAGCTGGATCGAGACGTATGCGCCGCCGATCTGCTCGACATAGCCGCGGCTGAACGGGCGCACGCCGCAGTGCTTGCAGAACAAGTGATGTCCGCTCTTGGTGCCGAACTGGTAGTCGCTCAGCGCCTCCTCGCCGGCAAGGAGACGGAAGGCATCCGGCTTGATGAGCGCGCCCCAATTCCGCGTCTTGGTGCAGATCGAGCAGTTGCACCGGCCGGTTCCGGCGGCGAGATCGATATCCGCCTCATAGCGCACCGCGCCGCAGTGGCAGCTTCCCTTGTAGGTCTTCAGCATCGTCGCTCCTCGTTCTCATGTGATGCGGGACCCTACTGCCACGCTTTCGGCTCGATCGCATCAGCCGCGGAACGCTTTCGGGGCGCGCAGCGCCGCTAGAGCGTGATGACTTTTCTTCGAATCGTCATCCCGCTCTAGTTTTCGGGATCATGCTCTAGGCAAAATAGCGCGGGTGATCGAGGTCGGCGATCAACCCAGGCTGCTGCGGCGTCCAGCCGAGCAGCTCCTGTGTTCGCGCGCTCGAGGACGGATTGTTCATCGCGGCGAAATGCGCAAACCAGCCGAAGTGGTTGGCGGCTTCCTCCTGCGATAGCGCGACGACCGGCACGTCGAGGCGGCGGCCGACCACCTCGGCGATGTCGCGGAACCGCACCCCCTCTTCGGCGACGGCGTGATAGCGCGGGTGTGCGCATCCTTGCTCGAGCGCGAGCCGGTAGAGATGCGCGGCGTCGCGCCGATGCACCGCGGGCCAGCGGTTGAGCCCGTCACCCACGTGGGCCGACACGCCTTTCTCACGTGCGACACTGATGAGATGCGGAACGAAGGCATGATCACCGTCGCCATGAGTCGATGGCGGCAGGCGCACGATCGAGACGCGCACGCCACGCGCCGCGACCGCTGCGGCGGCCTCTTCGGACGCGACGCGCGGGATCGCTGTCGAAACCGCGGTCGGGATATCGTCCTCGGTTGCGAGGCGCGCGGAGGCGAGCAACCCGGTCGCCGAGCTGATGACCAACGGACGGCTGGACCCGGCGAGCGCGGCGCCGAGCGCCTCGATGGCGTACCGATCGATCTCGCAGCTCGCCTTCAGCCGCGAGAAGTCGTGAATGAACGCCGTGTGGATCACGCCGTCCGCCGCCGCCGCGCCGGCGCGCAGGCTCGCAAGATCATCGAGCGCGCCGCGATGGACCTCGGCACCTGCTGCCCTAAGGGACGCGGCCGCCGCCTCCGAGCGCGCGAGTCCGAGCACGTGATGGCCCGCGCCAATCAGTTCTTCCACGACGGCGGATCCGACAAATCCGGTCGCACCGGTCACAAACACACGCATGAGCAATCTCCAGGTTTCGACGGCTGCTCTATCGGCGCGTGGATTATCCTGGTAAAGTAGTGACGTTATACGGGTATAATTGCTAACAGGACGGGCATGCCGGCAGCTGACGACAATCTCTTGGGCGCCTTTCTGCGGGATCGCCGCACCAGGCTCGACCCGGCGGCGTTCGGCTTTTCGCTGGCGCGGCGGCGGGCGCCCGGATTGCGCC
>Ga0081539_10001360_pt1 | contig 42450 bp, 41 predicted proteins | sample TabmetS4T2R2_FD_71023 | JGI IMG/M metagenome (GOLD analysis project Ga0081539, IMG submission 71023) | Tabebuia heterophylla rhizosphere microbial communities from the University of Puerto Rico - S4T2R2 | ecosystem: Host-associated > Plants > Roots > Rhizosphere ... | reverse complement strand
GAGACGAGCTGATCACCACGATGGGCTCGGGTTACCTGATACAGCTCGAGCCGAAGCAGCTCGACCTGGAGGTCTTCACCGAAGGCGCGGCCCGCGCCGAGCGGCTCGCCGAGTCCGGTGACCCCGCGGGCGCCGCCGACGAGCTCGCCTCGGCTCTCGCGCTGTGGCGGGGACCGGCCCTCGACGGCCTGACCACGCCGTACCTGAGGACCGCGGCGCAGCGGCTCGAGGAACAGCGGCTCCGGGCGTGGGAGCGGAGGATCCGGCTGGACGTCTCACTCGGGCGCCACGCCGACCTCGTCCCGGAGCTGACCGGGCTGGCCGACGCCCACCCGTTCCACGAGACCTTCCACGCCCTGCTGATGCTGGTGCTGTACCGGACAGGCCGGCACGCGGACGCCCTCGCCGCGTACCGCAGGATGCGGGCCACGCTCACCGGTCAGCTCGGCCTCGAACCCAGCGGGCTGCTCCAGCACCTCCACGACGCCATCCTCCGCGCGGACACCTGGGCCGCGCAGTCGATCGCCGAACAACTGGGATGTGCCACGACACCGGTGCCCGGCGGACCGGAGCGGTCCATGGTGCTCACCCCTCGACCCGGGGTTCCCCGGACGCTGCCCGCCGACGACGCGGCCTTCACCGGGCGTACCGGAGAGCTGGCGGCCCTCGACGAGGCGCTGGCCGCGACTGACGACGTCGCGACGAAACCGGTGGCCATCCAGACGGTCACCGGAATGGCCGGGGTCGGCAAGTCCGCGCTCACCGTGCACTGGGCACACCGGGTCGCCGACCGGTTCCCCGACGGTCAGCTGTACCTGAACCTGCGCAGCCACGGCTCCGGCGAGCCGATGCCGGCCGCCGAGGCTCTTCTCGTGCTGTTGGGGGCGCTCGGTGTCCGTCCCGACAGGTGGCCTGCCGACGTCGAGGACCTCGCCACGCTCTTCCGCTCGACCATGGCGGGCAGGCGCGCCCTCACGGTGCTGGACAACGCGAGCTCGTCCGAGCAGATCCGGCACCTGCTGCCCGGCGGCCCCGGCTGCGTCGTCGTGGTCACCAGCCGCGACCGCCTCAGCGCGCTCGTCGCCCGCGAGGGCGCGCACCGCCTGATCCTCGACGTCTTCCAGCCGGACGAGGCACTCGCCCTGCTGCGCAGGACACTCGGCGAGGAGCGGGTGCGTGCCGAGCCCGCCGCCACCGAGGACCTGGCGCGGGCCTGTGCCTACCTGCCGCTGGCCCTGCGGATCGCCGTGACCCAGCTGGCGGACCGGCCGTACCGGTCCATCGCCGAACAGGTGGACCGGTTGGCCGAGGGCAACAAGCTCAACGCCCTGACCATCGACGGCGACGACGAGGTCGCCGTCCGGTCCGCCTTCGACCACTCCTACGTCGCGATGCCGCCCGACGCGCAACGGCTGTTCGGCCGGCTCGGCCTGATGCCGGACCTCGAGCTCACCGCACCGGTCGCGGCCGCCGTCGCCGGTGTCTCGGTGCCGGAGGCCGAGCGGCTGCTCGACCGGCTCGCCGCCGAGCACCTCATCAACGAACGCCACGCGGGCCGCTACGACCTGCACGACCTGGTACGCAGCTACGCCAGGGAACGGGCCGCCGAGTCCGACTAGTCCGCCTCCCCGGATTTAAAAGTGTTGGTCCTGACCCAGCGACACCGGCGGACCGCAGGCGGTCGGTGGCTGAGTGCCGTCACGTTCCCCTGAGGTAACTGCTGATCAGGCCAAGACTTGCGCACAAAGATCCACAGAACACACCCTAGTTCGACGTGTGGCTCTGTTCCTCCGCGGCCTCGGCTCGCAGCCATCGCCGCGCCACCTCGGGGTCGGTGCCGGACGGCCGGGCGGGCCCCCCGGTCTGGAGCAACCGGGCGACCTCGGCACGCAGGCGCACGAACTCCTCACTCGCGCGGGTCGTGATCTGGTGCCGGCGAGCGGGCAGGCCGACCGGCAGGTCGGCCACCAGGGTGGCGGGCGAGGGGGTCAGCACGAGCACCCGGTCCCCCAGGTACACGCTCTCGTCGATGTCGTGGGTCACCAGCAGCACCGTGGACTCCTGCTCGCGGCACACCTCGAGCAGCAGGTCCTCGAGCTCGAACCGGGTCTGCGCGTCGACGGAGGCGAACGGCTCGTCCATGAGCAGCAGCAGCGGCCGGCACGCCAGCGCCCTGGCTATCGCGACACGCTGCTGCATGCCGCCGGACAGCTGCCACGGGTAGCGCTTGGCCGCCCCGGCCAACCCGACCGCCGCCAGCGCGTCCCGCACCCGCTCGCGCCGTCGCGTCGCGGACAACGGCCGGTGGCGCAACGGAAGTTCGACGTTCCCGCCCGCCGTGAGCCACGGGTAGAGCGACCTGCTGTAGTCCTGGAAGACCACGGCGAGGTCGCCGGGGACGGTCCCGAGCACCCGCTGCCCGTGCAGGACGATCTCGCCTTCGGTCGGCCGGATGAGCCCGGCGACGGTACGCAGCAGCGTGGACTTGCCACAGCCCGACGGCCCGACGATGCAGACCAGCTCCCCCTTCTCGACCCGGAACGAGACGCCGTCGATCGCCGGGTGCGCCGACGCGCCGGAACCGAAGGTGTGCCGGAGGTTCGTCACGTCCAGCATTCAGTCCTCATTCCTCGTCCGGCCGCGCGCCGCGGTGCCAGGCCAGCACCCACCGCTCGATGCCGAGAAAGATCCAGTTGAGCAGGTTGCCGAGAATCCCGAGCAGGACGATCCAGGCCCAGGTGATCGTCAGGTCGAAGCCCTGCATGGCGACCTGGAACTGGTAGCCGATGCCGTCGGTGGCGCCGACCAGCTCCGAGATCACCATCAGCACCAGCGCCAGTGACAGGCTGATCCGGAGTCCGGAGAAGATCTTGGGCAGCGCCGCGGGCAGGACGATGCCGAAGATCCAACGCCGGCGCGGCAACCCGAACGCCCGCGCGGTCTCCACCTGGACCGGGTCCACGGACTGGGCGCCGTGAATCGTGTTCAGCAGCACCGGCCAGACCACGCCGAAGCTGATGGTGGCGAGCTGCACCGGCGTGCCGAGCTTGAACAGCACCAGGAACACGGGGAGCAGTGCCACGGCGGGCAGCGCGCGCCCGAAGGAGATCAACGGCTCGACGTAGTCCAGCGCGAGCCGGGAACGGCCGAGCGCGATGCCGAGTACGACGCCGGTCACCCCGCCGATGGCCCAGCCTGACAGCAACCGCCCGAGGCTGGGCAGGATGTTGTCGACGGCCAGGTCGGTGAGGAACAGGTGGCTCGCCGGACCGGAGAACCAGAGGTCGTACATGGTCTCGACGATCGCGACCGGCGTGGGGAAGTACGGGTCGTCGGCGAGGTCCGTGGCCACCTGCCAGACGATCCCGAACGCGATGAACACCGCCCACCGCGCAAGGAAGCCGACCACCATCCGCGCGGGCAGCTCCGCGGTGCGCCGCAGCCCGACACGTGCCTGCGTCACCGCAGCTCACCGGGCGACCAGACGACGAACCGCCGCTGCAGTGCGGCGAGTCCGCTGTTGCTGAGGTAGCCGAGCACGCCGATGAGCACCGCTCCGGCCAGCACGATGTCCATCCGCCCGCTCTCCTCACCGTGGCTGATGATGTAGGTGCCCAGCCCGATGACGCCGCCGAAGACCAGCTCCGTGCTCACGATGACCAGCAACGCGAACGTCACGGCGATCCGCAGCCCGGTCAGCGCGAACGGCAGGACGTCGGGCAGGCGTACCCACATCGCGATGCGCAGCCTGCTCATCCCGAACGAGCGCGCGGTCTCCACGAACTGCCGGTCGATCTCGCCGATGGCGTAGATGATGTTGAACAGCATCGGCCAGATCGAGGCGTACACCGCAAGCGCGATCTTCGTCTGCGGCTCGCCGTCGAGGATGACGAACACGAGCGGCCACCAGGCGACCGCCGGGATGGGCCGGAGGAACTCGATGATCGCACTCGCGGCCACCCGCACCACCCGGATGTTGCCCAGGACCAGACCGGCGGGCACGGCGATCGCCGCGGCGATGCCGACCGCCACGGCCCAGGCGAGGACCGTGGCGACCAGATCGGTGAGGAACTCCGGCGTGACCAGCAGCCGGCCGAGCGTGGCCAGCACCGTCGACGGCGGCGGGAAGAACTCCTCGAGCAGAACTCCGGAGCGGCCGAACCCCTCCCAGAGCAGGAGGAGAACGGCGACTCCGGTGACGTTGCGGACGAGCCTCCCGCGCATCTACGACTTGGGTGCCTGGTAGATCATCGGCCCCACGTCGAACTTCGACTGGAGAATCCCGTAGGTCAGCATGAGGTCGGCGACCCGCTGGATCCTCGTCTTGTCCAGCGAGGTCGGGAACACGCCGGCGACCACCGTCTTGGCGATGCCCTCGTCGATTCCGGAGTATGCCAGCAAGGTCTCCTCCAGCAACTGGCGGTCCGCCATGTCGGCCTGCCCCTTGACGATCGCCCGCTGGAACGCGGCGATGGTCCTGGGGTTCTCCGTCGCGAACTTCGTGGACGCGACGTAGCCCGCCACCGGGAAGTCGGCCACCGGCCCCGTCGCGCGGTCGGCCACGACCACCACGCCCAGCTTCTGCTTCGCCGTGGTGAGGTTCGGTTCCTGGAGCGACATCACCTGGACCTGCCTGGTCTGCAAGGCGTTGATCGCGTTGCTGGTGGGGATGACCTTGAACTCCACCGTGCTCACGTCGACGTCGTTCGCCTCCATGATCGCCCGCGCGCTCAGCTCGACGTTGCCCTTCAGCGCGTTGATGCCGATCGACTTGCCCGCCAGGTCCTTCGGCTCCTTGATCCCCGAGTCCGGCATGGCACACAGTGCGCTCATACCTTCCTTGGCCTGCAGGCCGTCGGCCACCAGCCGGATGTCGACCGCTTTCTTCGCCTGTGCCTGGATGAACGTTGTCCAGTTGCCGAACGCGAGGTCCAGCTCACCGCTCTTGAGCTGCGGCACCGCGTCGGTCGCGCTCTTGATCGGCACGACCTCGGCCTCGATTCCTTCCTTCTTGAGGTAACCCGCGCGCACGGCTCGCTCGAAACCCGCGATGTCGATGAGCTGCGGGATGACCCCGATCTTCACCTTGGCCTGCTCGACCTTGGCATTTCCTCCGTCGCCGCCCTCGGTGTCGGATCCACCGAGAGCGCTGCAACCGGCAACCGCGATGACAGCCAGCGCGGATACCGCTACGCGCAAGAACCTCGCTGCGCCCAGAGACCGAGTCATGTGCTCTCCATACCTGTGAGTGAACGGACGCAGGCTATGAGCAACCGCTACCAGTTGATCACTAGTTGATCAGCGGTGCCGGACGCCGCTGGCAGCGTCCGTGGCCGGCGCCGCGCGGTTCGCGCCCGTTGTGGTGAGATCGGTCGCCGGAACGACTGTCTGGCAAGGAGAACACATGGGTGAGGTCGGCGCGTTCAAACCGGTCAACAAGATCGGCGAGATGCTGGTCAGCTCGAGATCGCTGGCCGAGTACCGGAAGATGTTCCAGCTCACCGCCCACGATCTCACCAGGTCTATTGTGGACTGCCCGGGTGGGGCGGCCAGCTTCACCGCCGAGGTGAACGAGGCGGGCGGGCGGGTCACGGCGTGCGACCCGCTCTACGGCGAGGACGCCGCGGCGATCGGCGAGCTGTCGTTCGCCGACATGCGGCGGGCGAACCGGTACCAGCGCGAGAACCCGGACGAGTACGTGTGGACGTTCTTCGCCGACCCCGACGAGTACCTCGTGGCGCGGACACTGGCGGGCGAGACGTTCATCCGGCACATGACGGAGAACCCGGACGACTACGTCGTCGCGTCCCTACCCGCGCTGCCCTTCGCCGACCAGACCTTCGAGCTGGCACTGAGCTCGCACCTGCTGTTCGCCTACGCCGACCGGCTCGACCGCGACTTCCATCTCGACAGCATCCGCGAGCTGGCCAGGATCGCCGCCGAGGTACGTGTCTTTCCCCTGGTACCGTTCGGTTTTCCGGACAATCCCGACCTCCCCGGGGTGGTCGGCGAGCTCCGCCGCGGCGGCCTGCGAGCCGAGCTCGTCGGCGTCGACTACGAGCTCCAACGCGGTGCGAACACGATGCTGGTGATCAAACGGTGAGGGATCGCTGACGGCTGTCCCTACGCTTCGCGCTGCTCTTGTCAACACGAGATCAGTCGCCGGCCCCACGCCGGCCGTTGGGAGCGTGCTGCCAGTGTCGGACAGGCAGACGAACAAGGCCCAGGCGCGCGGCCGACGACCCGGGCCCCCCGGACCCCCTGTCCGCCCACGGCCGGCCAAGCCCCGCCCCACCGCGCCGCGCGGCAGGTACCGGCTGCGAAACTGGCCGCTGCGGTCCAAGCAGCTCGTCGTGATCCTGGTGCCGACCCTCACCGCCGCGCTCCTCGGCTACCTCAGGATCAGCACGGAGCTGGCCAAGGCCGACGAGTTCGGCCGCACCGTCACGCAGGTGGACCTGAGCGCCACGATCACGCAGCTGGTGCACGACCTCCAGGGCGAGCGCGACCTCGTCGTCGGTCGGGTGGCGTCGGGCAGGACCGGCGAGCTCGACGGCGTCAACGCCCAGATCACCAACGTCGACGGTGACATCGAGGCGCTGCGCGACACCGCGGACTCGATCGGCGATCTCGACGGCGCGGTGCAGGACCGCTACCGCAAGGTCGTCGCCGGGCTGGACGCACTGCCGGCGATCCGCGCGGCGGCCGAGCGGACGCTCTACCCCGCTTCGGACACCTTGTTCAGCTACGAGAACGTCGTCGGCGCACTCCTCGGACTCAACCGCGAGATCACCCGCGTCTCCGACGACCGGACGATCAGCGAGCAGGCCACCAGGATCGACGCCATCGCCAACGCCAAGGAGCAGGTGGCGATCCAGAACACGATCCTGCGTGCCGCGGCGCTGAGCAACTCGTTCACCCCCGACCAGCTGTCCCGGCTGCGTTCGGCGCAGGCCGAGTTCGCCGCCGAGCTGACCGCCTTCCAGGAGGCGGCCGACCGCGCCGCCTTCACCCGCTACAGCAACACCGTGGCGGGCCCGGAGGTCGACGACCGGCTGCGCCTGCAACAGATCGCGTTGAACCGGGGCGACGCGGACCTCCCCGTCGACATCGACGTCGGCGAGCTGGACGCCGCCGCGAACGGCACGCTGAGCAAGTTCCGGCTCGTCGAGGTCGCCTCCCTGAACGACCTGCGCGAGACGGCGCAGAGCCTCATCGCGACCGCGCGGAACAACGCGGTCCGCGACGCGCTCTTCATCACCGCCGCGCTGGCGGTGGCGCTGCTGCTCATGCTCGTGGTGGCCCGCTCGCTGCTCAAACCGCTGCGGGTGCTGCGCCGCGACGCGCTCGACGTGGCGAACCACCGGCTGCCGACGACGGTCCAGCGCATCCTCGCCGACCCCGATCCGCTCACCGCCTCGAAGAACGCGGTGAAGCCGGTCCCGGTGTTCACCACGGAGGAGGTCGGGCAGGTGGCGCGCTCGTTCGACGCCGTGCAGCTCGAGGCGGTGCGGATGGCGACCGAGCAGGCGATGCTGCGGGACAACATCAACTCGATCTTCGTCAACCTGTCGCGGCGCAGCCAGACGCTCGTGGAGCGCCAGCTCGGTCTTATCGACCAGTTGGAGCGCGACGAGCAGGACCCCGACCAGCTGGCGAGCCTGTTCGAGCTGGACCACCTGGCCACCCGGATGCGCAGGAACAGCGAGAGCCTGCTGGTGCTGTCCGGCAGCGGCCTGTCCCGCACGCTCAACCAGCCGGTGCCGGTGTCCGAAGTGGTCGGTGCGGCGCTGTCGGAGGTCGAGCAGTACGCGCGAATCGACGTGGCCGCGGCGCCCGAGGCGCTGGTCGTGGGCCGCGCGGTGTCCGACCTCGTGCACCTGATCGCGGAGCTGCTGGACAACGCGACGTACTTCTCCGAGCGGGAGAAGAAGGTCCGGGTGCGGATCGCCGTGGCACGCGGGCACGACCTGGTCATCAAGATCACCGACTCCGGCGTCGGCATGTCGGACGAGGAGATCAGGATGGCCAACGAGCGCCTCGCCAACCCGCCCGACCTGGACGTCTCGGTGACCAGGCGGATGGGTCTCTACGTGGTGGCGCGCCTGGCCAAGAAGCACAACATCGCGGTGCTCCTGTGGACCAACGAGGACATCGAGGGTGGCCTCGTCGCCCGGGTCACCGTGCCCGGTGAGCTCATCACGTTCGGGCAGGCGGCGACGACGGCGAACCAGACACCCGTCCAGACCGGGCCGCACACGCCGCTGCCCACCAGGACGAGCGGCATCTCGGAAGCGTTCGGCAGCGGCCTGCCACGCTCCCGCGGCGAACTGCGGCGCGCCGAAACCCGCCCGCAGATGTCCGCCGCCCCGGCCGGCTCGCGTTTGTTCGAGGATCCCCGCGTGGCCGGTGTGCCCGTGGCCGACTCCCCGCCGGCGCCCCCTGCCGACCCCCCGACCGAACGGCTCCCGGTCTACGAAGCCGTGCTCTCCCAGTGGTTCGCCGCCGACGCGGCCACGAGCCAACCGATGCCCGCCACGGCGTCCTGGGTCTCGGCGGGCGACGACGGTTGGCGGGCCGCGCAGGTGCTGCTGGGCAACGAGAACCACACCGTCGCCGTGACACCGGGCGGGTTACCCAAACGCATGCCCAAGGCCCGCCTGATGCCCGGATCGGCGAACGACGCGCAGGAGAAACCGGCGACCGAGAAGGTGCGGGTGACCGTGCCGCAGCGGTCGGCGCTGACGACCCGGGCACGGATGGCGAGCTTCCAGCAGGGCGTGCGGCGTGGCAGGTACGCCCTGGACAGCAAGGGGGAGCAGCAGTGACGACGCCCAAGTGGCTCACGAACGAGTTCGTCAGGCAGGTTCCGGGGGTAGCGCACGCCGTGGTCGTGTCCGCGGACGGCCTCCTGCTCACGGCGTCGGACGGCCTGCCGAGGGAACGCGCCGACCAGCTGTCGGCCGTGTCGTCGGGGCTGGCGAGCCTCACCCAAGGCGCGGCCCGCTGCTTCGACGCCGGCGGCGTGACCCAGACGATCGTCGAGATGGACGGCGGCTACCTGTTCCTGATGACGGTCTCGAACGGGTCGTACCTGGCCGTGCTCGCGGCACAGAACTGCGACATCGGGCTCGTGGTGTACGAGATGACCCTGCTGGTCGACCGGGTCGGCGAGCAGATGACGCCGGACCTACGCGCCCAGTTGTGACTCGCGGAAAGGCACGCATGCTCACAACACCCCAACCGACCTCCTCAGCGAAAATCGTCGTGGCCGGTGGTTTCGGCGTGGGCAAGACGACGTTCGTCGGTTCGGTCTCCGAGATCATCCCACTCACCACCGAGGCGTTGGTGACGGAGACAAGCGCCGCCATAGACGACCTGACGGCGACGCCGAACAAGATCTCCACCACGGTAGCGATGGACTTCGGCCGGGTATCCCTGGACAGCGACCTGGTCCTGTACCTGTTCGGCACCCCCGGCCAACATCGCTTCTGGTTCATGTGGGACGACCTCGTGCGAGGCGCCCTGGGCGCGGTCGTCCTGGCCGACACCCGCCGCCTGGCCGACGCCTTCGCCTCAATCGACTTCCTGGAGGACCGCCAGCTGCCGTACGTGGTGGCGGTCAACTGCTTCGACCGCATACTCCACCACGACCTGAACGACGTCCGCGAAGGCCTGACGGTAGAGCCGGACATCCCCATGCTGAGCTGCGACGCCCGCAACCGCGAGTCAACCAAGAACACCCTGATCACCCTGGTAGAACACGCGGTGGCCCGCCGACTGCCCACCGCCCCCTGACCGAGGTTCTGCGGGTCTTATATGGATGACAGCAGAGGAAAATAATTCTCGACAACGGTAGCGTTTTTGGCCCCAGGACTGTCGGTGGATCTCTGTAACCTGTACCGCGAGGTCGCCGATGTAGTGCACAGCGACCGACCTGGGGCTAGGGGACCGTGTGACAGAAGTGGATATTGATGGACTCGTCGCCAATGTGTTCTGCGCACAGGATTCGCCATACGGCGGATACCGGATTCCGGGGCGCAGCGGCCGGGCGAAGGGTAGCCCACTGCTGGCCGGCCACGCCTATCGATACCAGCTGATCAACCGTGACCGGCGGACCGTCATCGCACACTTCTACCTCGGTGTATCCAACGTCGGTGAAGAGTTGTGGCGGCAGGAGCTTCGGGTGCTCCAACGAGTCGCCTCCCTCGGGCACCCGGCGCTGCCGCAGCTGCACAAGGGTGGGTACATCGAGGAGCACCTCACAAAGCCGTATCACATCGCCGGCTGCGCCTTTGTGGTCACCGAACCCGTGGGCCAGATGCGGCAACTATACGACGAGAATGACCCCAGGTACGGTGGGCGGCCGGGCCTGAACCTCGTCATCGAGGAAGATCTCCAGCCGAACCTGCCGGAGATGATCGCCCAGTTCATGTCGCTCGCGGACGCGCTTTCGGTCCTGCATGACATGGGTATCGTGCACCGCAATATCTGGCCGGGAACGGTGGGCCAGGCCGAGACCGACGACGGCCGGGTGCAGATGATGCTCACCCGGTTCGAGATGAGCAGGCTCGTGTCCAACCTACTGCGATCGACCCTGCTCGATGCCAACGAGCGCGCGGCGCAGGCGCGCAAGCTCATCGTGGACCAGGGACCGGACGCGCTGGCGTACTTCTCTCCTGAGCGGATCCGGTTCATGGTCGTCGAGGGCGCGGGACTGGAGGACCATCGCTCGGACATCTACGGCCTGGGCATGGTGGTGGCGGAGTGGCTGGTCGGGCCGATCCCCGATGATCTGCTGGCCAGGGTGCGCGACGCCATGGCAGACGGGGCTCCGGACGCGGACGCGTTGTTGACGGCCGCCCGGGCGGTGAACCAGTACCTGGTGGACGGGTTGCGCGGGCAGCCGGACCCATTGGTGGAACTGCTCCGGGCGATGGTGGCGTGGGACAAGCCCGCCAACCGGCCGACCGCCACCGACGTGGTCACCAAGCTCAGCGACCACTACGAGGCGCTCACGGTGAACGGAACGGCGAGCGACCGGCCGCACCTGCTGGTCTTCATGCCGGACGAGTGCCGCAAGACGCTGTTGAAGTGGAAGGTGATCGATCGGGACCCGAGCACACCGGAAGGGCGGGAGGAGACCAAGGAGTTCATCGCGGCCGACCTGCGCAACGCCCGCATCGTCCATATGCCGAACGGAGCCGAGCCTTTCATGCGGGGTCCCGACCCGGAGAAGCTGCGCGCGGCTGACCAGGTGCTGCTCGGCAACAACATGGCCTGGTTCTGCCGCCCCTGGGCACCGGATCTCGGACGTGGACGGCTGGGCGAGCCGGATTCGCGTGGGCTGCTGGCCGCGTTCGTACTGGATCTGGACGGCTCTCGGGGACGCGGCCTGCAGACGGCGGTCAACCGGGCACACAAGCAGCGATGGATCCCGCCGCTCGAGTTGGTCGCCTCGGACATCGACCGCGACGAGATGGCCGACGAACTCGCGGAGCGCCCGTCCTGGACCCCACTGTTGGCCGCGGTGCGCAGGGACGCGCCGCAGACGAAGAACGAACGCGACTACGCCGATGCCTTCGACTGGCTGATGCAGTTCCAGCGCACCGAGCTGGAATCCCGGATCTACCCGTACCGCGCGGAAGGCGCGGGTGAGCTGGACCGGGTTCGTCTGCGCTTCGACGAGGAGCGCGACCGCCGATGGCGGCACAGCTCCCCCATGGCCACCTGCTTCACCAACGACAAGCAGCTGCGTCCGCCGATGGGTGACTTCTTCGCCGCCGCGGGGGACGAAGAAGGGTTCGTGTCGGTCACCCTGCACTCCGACGAGGACGGCACGGCCGCGCGGCACACGTCCCTGATCCTGGACTGCACCGGCGGGCGGGGCGAGACCGTGCAGGTGCTCGCGGGCAAACGGACCACGCGGGTCCCGGAGACGGGATGGATCCGCCTCACCGACGATGTCGGCTCATGGGTCGCCCTCAACCGTCAGGAACAGCACAGCAAGGAACTGCTCGCCAACCGCGTCCTGCTCGACCAGCTCGCCAGCCCGTCCGCGATCACTCCCCCCGTCCTCACCCAACGCAGTACCGGCGCTCAGGTGGCCGAGGCCATGAGCCGGACAGAGCCGCTGTTCGCCCTCCAGGGCCCGCCTGGGACCGGCAAGACGGAAGTGGCCTCCGAGGCTGTGGTGCGGTTCCTCGAGGAGGAAGCGGGCGCCCGCGTCCTGGTGTCGACGCAGTCGAACTTCGCGCTGGACAACATCGCCGAACGGCTGCTGCGCAAACTGGGCCTGCTGTCGAGCCACGACTCGGTGCGGACGGCGACGACCGACGTGGTGGCGGTCCGGGCGACAAGCGTGCGCGGGAAGAACCGGGTCGACGAGCTGATCAAGCCGTTCCTGCTGCACGACCTGGCCGAACGCAAGCAGGACGACATGGCCGCCAGTGCCCAGAAGCTGTTGGCAGGCGGGGACGACGAGACCCGTGCGCTGCTCACCGACTGGATCGCCATCGTGCGTGCCAGCCTGCCGGAGCTGATCGACCGGCTGCAGCGCGCGGCCAACCTGGTGTTCGTCACCTGCTCCTCGGCGACACCGGCGACGCTCACACAGTCCGCCGCGGCCGAGACCTTCGACCTGGTGGTCATCGAGGAGGCGGCGAAGGCGTGGCCGACGGAGCTCGCGATCCCGCTCAGCCGCGGGACGCGGTGGGCCCTCGTCGGTGACCACCGGCAGCTGCCGGCGCACCGCAAGCAGACCGTTGTCCGGTTCCTCGACTCCTGCGTGACGTCGGTGGACGAGGACCTGCGCGTGCACGGCGAGCGGCGGGAGGACTACCTGCGGGTCTTCGACCTGTTCGGCAACCTGTTCGCCGACGGACCCACCCGCGCGGAGCACTCACCGCGGCACACCCTGCGCACCCAGTACCGAATGCGGCCCGATATCTGCGAGATCGTCAGCCGCGCGTTCTACCCGGTCGTGGAGGCAGGCAAGGACGGGCACGTCGACATCAACGCCGAAGGCATGCTCCACACCGGACGGGATGACACCGCGCTCCTGCGCAGGCCCACGGCGCTGGCGCGGCGGGCCGTGGTCTGGCTCGACACAGCGGAAATGGTCGACTGCGCGGAGCAGCCCGCGTGGTGCAACCCCGGTGAGGTGTCGGTCGTCCGGTCGCTGCTCAGGGCCTTGCACCCGGTGCCGCGGCCCGGGTGCGACAACTTCGGCGACCACCCCCTCGCCGTGCTCGCCCCTTATCGCAGACAGGTCGAGCTGTTCCGCCAGTACGACGAGACCCGCGACCATGTGTCGACCATCCACGCCTTTCAGGGCCGCGAGGCCAACGTCGTCGTGGTTTCGCTCGTCCGTGATCACGCGCACCCCGACACCGCGGAACGGCCATGGGTCAACATCGGCCACCTCAACGAGCCCGAGCTCGTGAACGTGCTGTTCTCCCGCGCCCGCGAGCACCTTGTGCTGGTCGGCTCGTTCCGCCACTTCCGCGACCACGGCGGTCCCATGTGGGCGGACGTGTGCGCGCTGGTGGAGCGCTTCGGCACCGTCGTGCCCGCGGCCTCGGTGGAGGAGGTCTGACGTGCCAGGACTGCGGGTGTACCTGCCTTACCGTCCCGTGCCGGTGCGGGTGCGACTCGGGTACGGCACCGAGCTCTCCCGGCTCGAAGCCGCTGTGCTGCGTGGAATCGTGCGCCTGTGGGCCAAGCGCAGCAACCACGGCGAGATGGCCGTCGGTGTGGGGCTCAACACCCTGGACATGCGGTTCAACCTCGGGCCCCGGATCATGCTCGACCTCGTGTTCGACCTGTGGCGCCGCGAGTACGTCACGCTGGACCTCTACCGTGCGGAAGTGGCGCCCCTGCCACACGTCGTGGCCGCCGCCGCGGACCCGGACAAGCTGGCCCGGCTGGGTGGCGGCGAGTTCAAACTGGACACGGTCGAGGTCTGGTTCGACCGGGTGAGCGGCCATCTCACCGGCCGGTCCGGGTTCACCCATCCGCCGGACCGGCAGCTCATCGTGCCCCCCGACCCGCTGTTCAACGCGGTCGTGACCGACGTGCGCGGCGGTGAGGTGGTTCGCGCGGTCGAGGAACTGCTGGACGAGAACACACCCCGCAGGGAGCGGACGACGGACGACGGCGACCCGGCTCCCCCGAAGGGGCGTCCGCTACGGGTCATGGAGTCGCGGCTGGCCCCCAGCCAGCTGGTCTCGCCCACGCACCGCACCTCCTGGTTCCCGGTCGACATCGCGGTGCGCGAGGACCCGGACAGCCAGGACGTCAGGGTGACCGCGACCCCGACCTCCTGGCGCAGCGCGGCCCAGGACGACCGGATCGGCCGCCTGCTGACACAGTTCGTCCACACAAGACCGGACCACCCGTTCTCCACGCGGCTGCGCGGCAGCGTCGAGGTCCGGCTCACGGCCCCGCCGACGCTCGGCCGTTCCCAGGCCCGGCTCGAGAAGCTCGCCGAGAGTGCGCAGACCGCGGCCGCGGGCACCCGCCGAACCCTGCACTCGCAGCTGACCGAGGTCCTGCTCGCCACCCGCAACCAGGTCGAAACCCGAGTGAACGGCGAAGTGCGCGCGGACCTGGTGCGGGAGAACGAGGCCTATCGCGACCGGGTCCGGATGGTGATCGGGCAGGCGAGGCGGCAGGTGGTGCTCGCGTCCTCGGCGGTGCACTACGAAGGCGTCAGCGACCTGCTGCCGGAGCTGCACGACGCGGTCGGACGTGGCGTCCAGGTCGTCGTGGTGTGGGCCAACCAGCACTCCGGAGTACTCGACGACCGGACCCGCAACGCCTTCACCGAGCTCCGGATGCGCGCCAACGACCGGTCGTCGGGTAACGCGACCGTGGTCGTGGCGCGCAAGCCGTCCAACTTCCACGCCAGCGTGGTCATCGCGGACAACCACGCGGCGCTGGTGGGTGGGTACTCGTTCCTCGGCAGGCTCGAACGGGGCGTCGACCAGTTCGGCGCGTTCGTTCGAGCCCCGGATCCGGGGGGCTGCGAGGCGGTCGACTCGCTGCTGCGGTGGGTGCGCAACACGGTCTCGGACGGGACGACCTCCTCCGCGATCCTCTTCCGCGAGCGGGACTTCCCCGGACACGATCCGGCGCTGTCGCCGCCGGGAAAGCGGATCCGCTGGTCACCGCTCCCCGAGCCGCTGCAGCAGGACGTCTCGGCGTCGGACGCGGCGGTGCGCGCGTGGGCCATGGCCTGGCGGAGGTGCGTGGCAGAGGTGGGCAAGGTCCTCGGCGGACGGGCGCTGCCGTCGGTCGCACTGGTCGAGGACACCGCGCACCGGGACGCGCTGTGGGACATGATCCGCGCGGCCGAGGAGCAGATCGTCATCGCCGGGGAGTCCATCTCCGCCCGGGTCGTCAGCCCGCAGTTCGTGCGTGCGGTGCGCGAGCGGTTGGGCGCGGGCGTGCGGGTGGAGGTCTTCCACCGGCACGTGGAGAAGGGCTCCGAGCCGACCAGGCAGCTGCTCGTGGATGTGGCCAAGGAGTCGTCCAGATCGTTCCGGCTGCACCGGTTGCAGTCGACGGCGTGCGTGCTCGTGCGTGACGACGACGAGGTCGTCGTCGGTGGGTTCGACTTCCTGTCCCATTCCGGCTTCTACCGGACTCAGCCGGGCCGCCGGCCCGCGGCGGAGCTGAGCCTGCGGATCACGGGTGGCGACGTGGCCGCCCGTGCGTGCGAGGACCTGGGTGTGCCACCGGTGCACAGGCGCAGGCAGAGCGGGACCGGGGTGCCGCTGAGCCTTGACCACCAGGGCAACCGGCTGCTCGTGGCACTGGACTCGTGCGACGACCCGATGCAGCGCGGAAAGCTCATCAGCGATGCGGTCGAAACCGGCGACGGGCCGTCGCTGCTGGATGAGCTGTCGGAGGTGGGAGCGGCCGACGACGTGCTGCGTGTGGCCGCTGCCGCCGCGCTGCGGGGACGGTTGCGCACCGCCGACCCGGCGTCCGTGAGGTGGCTGAACTGGCTGGTGGCGGACCTCTGGTCCCAGCACCGGTTCATGGAGGCGTGGGTGCTGCGTCGAGCCGTGCCCACGGGGACCCCGTCACTGTCGCTGACCGCGGCCGCCGCGTTCGCCGGCACGCCGTGGGTGGTCAGCGCCTTGCACAGCGCGGCCCTGGAAGACGATCTCCCGCCGGCGGCGACGGCCGCGGTGATCGCGTTCACCGCGAGCCAGGTGCTGGTCTGGCCGGCCGCGCTGGGCCCCATCCCCCCAGAGGTCGCCTTTGAACTGCGCGAGGTGCTGAGGGTGCTCGAGGACGCCCCGGTCGCGGCCTGCTGGACCGAGTTGGCCGCGACGGTCGCGGGGTCGCCGCCGGGCGTGGACGACCCCGGGGTCGGTGCGATCGCCCGAGCCGAGCACGCACGCACGACCCGGCAGGCACGGCTCGCGGAGGCGTGGGAACGAGCCGACACGGCGCTCACCAACGCGACCCGGATGACGTTCGTCTTCGACGTCGGCCTGCGCACCCACGGCCACCTGTTCCACCCCAACGGCGTGTTCGGCCAGTTCGCGGACGTGGTCGCGAGGCAGGACCTGCCCGCCGCGCGGAGGTGGGCGGCCCGGCCCGATCTCGACGACATGGGCACGTTCCTGGACAACGTCAGCAACGAGGTCATGGGTAGCAGCAAGAAGCTCATCCACAGCGGCAAGCGGAAGGTCTACCTGGAGCGGCTGACGGCGGTGCGCACGGCGGCACAGGAGATCGCCGAGTTCACCGACGCGGACGGCGACACGCCGCCGAGCCACCAGGCGGCCAAGGCTCGGCCGCTGGCGGTGCGACTGGCCGAGCTGTCGGCCAAGCTGCGCGCCGACCTGGCCGACCAGGCCGGCGCCGAGCGGTACCTCGCTGAGCAGGCGTTGGACTCGATGCAGGACATCGTGGAATGGGGACTCAGGTGAGCGCGCCCAGGGACGCGGATCTGGCAGAGGTCCTGTGGGGCTGGGAAGCCGTCTGGCGCCACCCCCTGTTGTTCGCACTGACCGAGACCGCCCCGGACGCGGTCGAGGCGGCCGACGCTCTGCTGGACGGCCTCATCGCGCCGGTCCAGACGGTGCGCGAAGGCGTCCAGCGGCTCATCGACGAGGGGCGGACCCAGGCGAGCACGAACCTGCTCCAACTGGTCCGCAAGCAGCTGGCCGCCGAGGAGCGGGAGACGCTCGAGAAGCAGGCGAGCCGGGCGCTCGCCGCCGCACGCAGCCGGCTGGAGCCACGCGCACACCGGCTGCGCATGCACGCCAAGGCGCTTGGTATCTCCAAAGTGGACGAAGCCTGGTCAGCGGCCCTACGGATCAGCGTGGCGGCTGCCGAACAGGCGCTGAGCGAGGCCGAGGCCGACCTGGAGCGGCAGGCGGAGGATCGCCGCGCCGCCATCGAGGCCCGGTTCCCCGAGCTCGACGAGGACCGGGTGACCAGCGCCAAGGCCTGTCTGGAGGCGGGCGAGTACGCGGTCGCCGAGCAGATCGCCACCTACACCGAGGGGACCCCCTGGCTGGACAACCCCGCCGCGATCAGCAGGACCCCGCAGTGGGACTACCCGAACTACCCGGACCGGGAGGTGCTGCGCTGGTTCACCGGCGAGGCCGCCGCACCCCTCGACTTCGAGCCACACCGCCCGGCGGCGGAGGACGCCCCGGGGCACGCACTGATCAGCGCGCTGCACAGGGTGATCACCAACCTGGACGAACACGCCGCGGTGGCGTTCGCCGACGCGCTGGACGGGCTGGTGCACGACGCGCCGATCACGCACCGCGCGCAGGCCGACGGAAGTGGTTTCACCGTTTCCCTGCACGGCATACAGGACCTGCGGCTGCACTGGCTGAAGCTGCCCAACCGGCTGCCGCTGCACATCGGCGAACACGCCCCCGAGCCAACGGGTCAACCGCTGCTCTGGCTGAACACCAGCGCGGACAACACGGTCGTCGACGGCGTCGTGCAGCTGACCCCGCGCAGGCTCTACGGGCTCGTGGAGCCCGACCGCTCGGGGAAACCGCAGTCGGCCCACTGGCGGCGGACCAACGTCCTGCGCGACATCTGCGCGCAGTTGCCGTTCGACCAGCTGGCGGACAACCTCGCGGGTGACGACGTCGGCGACCACGCCGCCACCCGGGCCAGCCTGCTGTGGGTGTTCGACCTGCTGGGACTGCGCGCCTCACCCGAGGTGCCGGACACGGTCATCTACTACTGCGCCGAGGTCCCCACGGCGTTCGACGCGGTGGTCCGGGAGCTGAGCCGGTCGATCCACCGGCCCGGGCCACTCACGCTCGACGACCTCAACCAGCTGTGGGAGGACACCGACGCGGTCGCCGCCGTCCGCGACGCCGTGTTCGCCCCGCTCGCAGACGACCTCGCCGCGCAGGTCGTGTACGGCGCGGTGCTGCTGTGCGCGGCCGAACAGGCGGCCGCACAGGTGGACGGCGACGACCTCGAAAGCAGGCTCGAAACGCTGACCATGGCGGTGATGGAGGAGCACCAGCGGCTGTACGGCCGTCTCCCGGAGCGCTTCATCATGGTCGCCGACCGACTCGACGTGCCCGCGGCGCTGCGCAGGCTCGAGGACGCCGGCCTGCTGCTGCCGGGGTCGGCGATCCGGTTGCCGGGCATGGGACTGGCCACGCTGCTGGCGGGCACCGCGCTGGAGACGTGGACCACCGAGCGGCTGACGGGGCTGCACAACGCCATCGACGAGGCACAGGAGAGCACCCGCAACGCGCTGCTCAACCGCTCCGAACGGCAGAACACCCATGCCAGGAAGGGGTACGAGTACTCCCTGCTGCAGCTGGAGAACGCGCTGCAGCAGTGTGCGGACCCCGCGCGTGCCCAACAACTGCAGGACAAGATCGCGGCGCATCGGCGCCAGATCGCGGACATCGACGCCATCCAACGCGGCGACGTGGAAAGCCTGGTACAGGTCGCCGACTTCGACATCGTCGACGTCGTGACCGAGGTGGTCGAGGTAGAGCGGGCGGCGGGACGTATGGAGATCGAGCTGTTCGACCGCACCGGCGGCGGGCACATAGTGACCGCTATCCCGTTCCTGGTGAACCTCGCGTTGATAGACCTGCTGCACAATGCGGCGCAGGCGATGGAGAAGGCACGCACCGTGCGGCCCCGCCTCCGGGTCACGGTCCGCCACCGCACCGCCGCCGTGGAGCGCTTCGCGGTCGTCGACGTCGAGGACAACGGACCGGGCTTCGGCACCGGACCGAGCGCCGACCTCGACCGGACCCGCCGGGAGAGCGGGATGCCCGGCGGTGAGGGTCTGCAGCTGATCCGGCGGAACCTGACGGCCTGCCGGTGCAAGCTGGAGACGCACAGCACCAGATCCTGTTTCGGCGGGGCGCACGTCGCCGTGCTGGTGCCACTGGCCCAGTGAACGGTTCAGGTGCCGATGAGCCGGCTCACGGTCTGGTAGATCATCGTCTTCGCACCGTTCTCCAGGTTGCTCTTGTGGATGATCCGAGCGACCCCCAACCGTGCCTTCTCGTCGTCCATGTCCGCCTCGGCCAACGCGGCGGACATCAGCACGACCGGTAGCGCGGGACGAGTACGCAGGAGCTGGAGCACTATCACCTCCCCCTGAGCATCGACCATGCTGTCGGTCAGGTGTCGATCGACGACCGCGCAGTCGATCGAGTCGACGTCGCCGGCCCGCAACCACTCGACCGCCTCGACGAAGGAGTGCACAACCGTGCAGTCGTAACTCGCGTCGAGCACCAGGGCCAGGCTGTCCCCGATCTTGTCGTCGACGACCAGTACCCGTTTCCGCCGCGGCCGTGGCGCGTGACCTCGGTCCCAGGTGAACGAGTCCCGGTGGAAGAGCTCGCAGAACCGACCCCAGTTGGTCAACCGCGCCCGCTCGTCCTCCGGCAGGGCGAGCACGCGTGAGACCAGTTTCGTCCGCGCCTCGTTGAAGGGCCGCCAGATACCGTCGCGAATCTCGAAGTTGTTGTCCCGCGGGTCCCCCTGCCACATTCCCAGCAAGCGGTCGAGCCGGGTCGGTGGGCTTTCATCGGTCAGCTCGGCGACACCACGCCGGAAAACCCACGCGTCGATGTCGTCCTCGGGTACACCGATCCGGTACCCGCCCTGAGCCCTGGACTCGACCGGCACATACCTCTTGGCCCGGGAGACGGCCTTGGCGAGGAAGTTGCTGTGCCGGGCGTCTCGCTCGTCCTGATTCCACACCGCGTCCTCGAGCCACGTCTTCGACTGCCCGCCCGCCCCCACCAGGGCCAACGAGACCACCAGCCGAGCATTCACGGTTCGCAACTGCTGACGCTCCCCGTTGTCCAGACGCACGGAGGGCTCCCCCAGCACAGCCACCCGGAACTCGGTTGTGTCGCCAAGGCTCATAAGTCGAAAATATACCCAGCCAGCGCGGGGCTGGACCCCTTTCCGGCCAGCCCCGATGACACCGCGATGACGAGCACATCGCCCCACTGATGACGGGCCAACAACCGTCATTGCGATGTCATCGCTCAACGTATACGAGCGGTCACCCAGGCAATCACATGCTGCCGCCATGAAAAGAACTCTCGCCACGAAAACCCTGACCACCGCCCCTTCGACGGCTCTCATCACCGCGGCATCCGTCACGGGTCAAAACTGGCTCTACGGCCTCGCAGTCGCCACGGCCCTTCTTCCGTCGGCCGTCACGATCATCTGGCGCTACCTGTTCGCTACCCGGTCCCCCTCAGTTCGCCGAGACCTGTTGACCCTCGCGAAAATCGAGCAGGACCAATGACCCACCTCCGTCGTCACCCCCTGAAGCATTCCCGATAGATAACTCGAAGATTGCACCTTGGGCGCGAGGAATGCCCCACTCTCAGAGCGGCCTGGGAGAACAAGTTATTCTGAGGATGAACTGTGGATTCATAACCCGCCACATCACTGACTGTCGCTGAGGACCCAAATCCTCTTGAGGGGAAGCTGAACCCGGATCTCCTCCGGGAGGCGGTCATAGGTCCTCAGTACCGCGTCGACGAGGTCCGTTGCCTCCCATACACGCACTCTGAGGCGTTGGTGACGAAGGGTGTCCCGAGCTTGCCGCGTGATCCCGCCCCATGCCACGAGCAGTCCCTGGTCTGCGCCGTGCGTCGACATGACGCCCTGCAACTGCGTTACCACAGGTGCACCGATCTGACCGCCACTTTTGACCTGGACCAGCAGACGGGGTGAGTCCAACCCGAGTGGCCCTCGCCCGGCAGAGATATCGACCCCACCATCCGGCCCGGGCGGGGAGACATCGCAGCGGAAGCCGTCGACCTCGAGTACAGCTGCGACCAGCGTCGCGAGTTCGTGGCCAGCGAAGTCTTCCTGAATGCGGGCCATGATCTGATCAGTCGCGGCCTGGGCATAGTCGGTTGCGAGTTCTGGTTGGTCCACACCGGAGTCATCCGTCACAGCTGCGACGACTCGACCCTCGACGCCGTGCGGTGACCTCAATGCGGCAGCACCGGGATCACTCCCATGCGCCAGCAGATGCTCCAAACGGGCAATCGCGTCATTCTTGCTGGGCGCAAAGATTGATACCGCGCTTCCCAGCGTGTAGAGAAGATCCTGTTTGACCGCGGTGCGGGGCAGGTCGGTCACCTTCCAGTCGACCATGACGACGTGACGACAATCAGGTGGCTGCGCGTCACCGAGATAGCGATACCCCTCAGTCACCCAGCCCATAGCGATCTGCTTCGTCGTCTTCATCGGCATGACCAGCAAGTCACCAGGCTCTATCCGGCCCCGCAAGGCCCAGAGCTGCCCCGCGTACGTGTTGAGCCGCCCCTGGGGAGCCCCCGGAAACGTCGTTGCCACCACGCCAGCAATCTGTTCACGCGTGGTGTACGGCGTCAGATCTGGCAACTCCTTCCAACCTCCACCTGAGCAACGGTTGTCCAGTGCCCATCTGTCGCGCTCGCCGTATCGCCCGGCGCGGATGACCCAAGCCTTCGTCACCCGCACACCGTACGGTGAACGATTCCAGACTCGAGCGTTGGGACCCGAGCGAGTCGCCCTCGCCGCAGCGCTCAGATACTGATTGAACGACGTCTTTGCCCGGAGGACGTCCCTCATAGTGAAATCGCATCACAACTTGAGAGTTACAGCCGTCTGCATACGAGTTCGTTTCTATGTGATCGATATGGCGACTCATGCGGCACAGATGCATGTTCACACTCAAAGATCAAGTTCTGCGATCTTGTTTCGACCATTCAGACCGATCGAACTCTGTGGGCCCGATGCACCACAATACGAACCAGAACCACGCTGGGACGGGACCAGACGCACCGTGGGGTCTGCGGGGGTCGCCCCCGCAGAATAATGACGACCGCGCCGGCGAAGGTGCGGAAAGCACCAAGCAGGGGGCACCCAAGGTCGTGGGGCCGAGGGGAGTCGAACCCCTACTGGCTGGAACCTAAATCCAGTGCCTCTGCCTGTTGGGCTACGGCCCCCGGGTGTTGCTTGCACAGGGTAGCCCGGCGGGTGGTCTGGCAAGTCACGACGTCCGGGTTGCGGTTGGTTGGGTTCTCACCCACAGTGATCATGTGAGTGCGGGTGGGGGTGTGCGCAGGGTGCGGGGCTTCAGCGTTGGCCTTGTCGTCGTGGTTCTGGCGCTGGTTGGGGTGGTGCCGGCGGCGGCGCAGCCGCCCGGGGCACAGTTGCTCTTTGACGGCTTCGGGGCTTATCCGCGGGTTGTCAGGCTCGCGCACAGTGGCGCCTTCAACGGGCGGCTCATCGCCAGTGTCAACGGGAGTTTGGACGGGGGTGGGGGCGGGCTCTTCTTTGAGAGCCGGGATGGGGGAAGTACGTTTCGGCAGGTGGGGGCCATTGTCGAGCCGGATGGGGTTCGGGGGCGGGGGCAGTGTTGTGGGGCGCTCTTTGAGCTTCCGCGGCCGCTTGGGGGGATGCCTGCCGGGACGCTTTTGTGGGCTAACACCACGGGGTGGGAGGTGTCACCGGCTGAGCGGCGGGTTAAGCAGCGGTTGTGGCGGTCCTTTGACCTCGGCCGGAGTTGGACCTTTCTCGCGGACGTTGTTGTGTCACCCAACCAGTACAACGCCTGGGAGCCGGAGATCAGTATGGCGGCTGATGGGCAGTTGGTCCTGTTCTGGGCTGATGAGTCGGACAAGCCTCGGCATGACCAGAAGATTGTTCAGGTTCGGTCGGCTGACGGGGTGCGCTGGGGCGATCAGCGGGACACCGTCGCGCACTCGGACTTCTTCGTTCGGCCTGGGATGCCTGTGGTGCGGCGGTTGCCGGACGGGAGCTACCTCATGGCCTACGAGGTCTGCAATCTGCCTGAGCCCCTTTGCGCCATTTACGTTCGGACCTCCGCCGACGGGTGGGACTTTGGGGATCCCTTTGTGCTGGGGACGGGGGTGCGGACGGCGGATGGGAAGTACCCTCGGCACACTCCGAACATTGATGTCACTGCATCGGGTGTGGTTGTGCTCGTTAGTGAGATGTTGGTGAATGCGGATGGTAGTCATGCGGTGGGGAACGGGGCCGCGGTTCTCGTCAACGAGCGGGGTGGGGCGGGAGCTTGGCGGGAGGTTCCGGCGCCGGTGGCCACTCCTGGGGTGAACAACGAGGGGTGTCGGAACTTCAGTCCTTCGCTCCTCGCTTCGGGGGATGGGCGGTCCTTCCTCGAGATCTCCACGGACCTGGACTCCGGCGTCTGCAAGGCGTACTACGCTACTGGGCCTATCACCTGAACAACCTGGAGGCCGGTCATGCGGGTACCGCGTGCGCTCATGGCCATCCTCCACCTCGTCGACCGGTTCGAGGCCCGGGGGATCTACGTTCCGGGCGAGGACAACAAGACGGTCTCCCCGCTGCGGGACTTCGGGTGGTTGTTCGCGGGGTTTCTGATCGCTGTGGCGATCTTTGTCCTGCTGTTCGCGCTCGCCACGTGACGCGTGGGCGTGATCACTCCTGGTGCCGCTCTGGTCACAGCTCGGCTACGGCATGACACCAGCTCCGGCAATTGACCCCTGCACCAGCTGCCACACCGGCATAGTGCGTTCAGACGTACCTGCTTCGCCCGGGAAGGGGCCCCTTCGTGCCAGTGGTCAGACTTGCGGTCGCGGCATGCGTCCTGCTGGTTCTGGCTGCCTGCGGCACCGCTCGGCCCGCCCAGGAGGCGCGGCAGTCTTTGGGGGCTCCACCACCGGACGCGGCGGCTGAGCGGTCCGACTATGTGGCCAGGAGTGGGATCACTCGAAAGATTGGTGATGCGGTCACTCTTTCGGTGTCGGCACCTACCTCGTTCACGCCCACGGAGGAGGCTTATCCGAAGGCGGACCGGGCGGTCGCCTTCGAGCTTGTGATCGACAATCGGGGGGACACCGTCTATCGCACGGCTCAGTTGGCGTTCGTCGCTACCGCGGACGGGATGCCGGCCGACCAGGTCATCGACTCCACCCAGGGCTACAGCGGCGTGACCAGCACCGACGACGAGGTCCTCCCCCAGCAGAAGCTGCGGTTCTCGATCGCGTTCGGGGTTCCCGCGCAGTCCTGCACGGTGCGGGTGGCGGTACGGCCGGGCTCGGACGCGACCAGCGCCCTCCCCATCTTCGACGGCACCGTCTGACCGTTGTCGGTGCCACCGGATAACGTCCCCGGCATGAACAACCGACTCGCCCCGGGCGACGCCGCGCCGGAGTTCCGGCTGCCCGACTCGGACGGCAACCAGGTGTCGCTGTCCGACTTCCGTGGCCGGCACGTCGTCGTCTACTTCTACCCGGCGGCCGGCACGCCGGGCTGCACGAAACAGGCCTGCGACTTCCGGGACAACCTGGCCGAGCTCAACGACGCCGGCTTCACAGTCATCGGCATCTCGCCCGACAAGCCGGCGAAGCTCGCGAAGTTCGTCGCCGACGAAGGGCTCACCTTCCCGCTCCTGTCGGACGAGAACCGTGCGGTGCTCAACGCGTGGGGCGCCTACGGGGAGAAGCAGAACTACGGCCGCAGGATCATGGGTGTGATCCGCTCCACGTTCATCGTCGACCCGGATGGGAAGATCGAGAAGGCGATGTACAACGTGCGCGCCACCGGTCACGTTGCGAAGCTGAGGAGGGACCTGAAGGTCTGATTTGTCCCGACACACAACTGAAACGAGATCGCGGGCAACCTGATGGTTTCGCCGCGCGTACGTCACGGAGCTGCGAGAAGTTGCCAACTCGGAAGGTCAACTTCGCGAATCCGGGCGGCGTATTCACGGCATGCTCAACTCCTCCGCCCGCCGCGTGGCGCTCACCGGCGTCTGTCTGGCGGCCGTCATCGGGGTCGCCGGTCTGACCGGCGCTTGTGGCGTACGGCCGACCGCGGCCGTCGGCGAGCCGGTGATCATCCCCCAGGCCACGACGACCAGCGCCAGCAGCACGCAGCCGCAGCCGTCGCCGGAGCCCCCGCCCGCGGAGAACCCGGCCAACCAGCCCCCGGCGGGAGGGTCCATCCAGTTGAACCCGCAGCCACTGGTCGCGGCGGCGACCGAGATCGAGCCGAACACGACGCTCGGCGCGGTGGTCTACGACCGCGTCGCGGGCACGGAGCTGCTGGCCGTCGAGCCGGACCGGCAGTTCCGGTCGGCCTCGCTGGTGAAGCTGATGATCGCCATCGACGCGTTGCGCAGCGGCGCGGCCTCCCGGAAACAGATCGCGCGGATGCTGTCGTTGAGCGACGACAAGATCGCGAGCGAACTGTGGGTCCAGGACGGCGGGCCGAGGATCGTCAAGCGCACGGCGGAGCTGATCGGGCTGCAGGCCACGGAGCCCCCGGAGGCGGACATCCCCGGCAAGTGGGGCGAGGTCAGGGTGACCGCACACGACATGGTGCGGGTCTACCAGTACGTGATGGACGGCATGGCGCCCGAGGACCACACGCTGATCGTGGACGCGCTGGCGCAGGCGCCGGAGTACGCGGCCGACGACTTCCGCCAGTACTTCGGCATCCCCGACGGCCTGAACGCGCAGTGGGCGATCAAGCAGGGCTGGGGCAACAACGACCACACGATGGTGTTGCACAGCACGGGGCTCGTCGGTGCGAAGTGGCGCTATGTCGTGGTCCTGCTGACCGAGCACCCGATCGGCTCGGGCTGGAGCACGTCCGCGAAGTCCGTGACCGCGGCGGCCGCCGCGCTGAACCTGCAGCTCGGCAGCGTCTGACCGGGCTCAGCGGTAGCCGAGGCTGCGCAGGTGCGGCAGCAGCAGCGACAGCGCCCGGCCGCGGTGGGAGATCGCGTCCTTCTCCTCCGTCAGCAGCTCGGCCGACGTCCTGGTCTCGCCCTCGGGGACGAAGATCGGGTCGTAGCCGAAACCGTTGGTGCCGCGGGGTTTGCGGACCAGCGTCCCGGGCCAGACACCCCGCACGACGATCTCGGTGCCGTCGGTCAGGACCAGGGCGGTCGCGCAGACGAACTGGGCGCCCAGCCGCTCGTCCGGGACGTCGGCCACCTGCTCCAGCACGAGCTCGAGGTTCCTGCGGTCGTCCTTCGCGATGCCGGCCCAGCGCGCGGACAGCACGCCGGGCATGCCGTTCAGCGCGTCGACCGCCAGGCCGGAGTCGTCGGCGACGGTCGGGATGCCGGTCGCGGCCACCGCGTCGCGGGCCTTCGCGACCGCGTTGTCCTCGAACGTGGCACCCGTCTCCGGGGCCTCCTCGAACGGCGGGACCTCCTCGAGCCCGACGACGGTCACGCCCTCGATGCCGGCGCGATCGATGATCCGGCGCATCTCCTGCAGCTTCTTGACGTTGCGGGACGCCACCAGGAGTTGGGTCACGAGCGGGCCACCTTCGCGGTCGGGAGTTCGCCTGGGTACGGCTCGGCCAGCGTCGCCACCTGCAGCTCGTGGATGCGAGCGCAGCCGGCCAGGGCCAGGTCGAGCATGCGGTCGAGCGTGGACCGGGTGAACGTGGCGCCCTCGCCGGTCCCCTGCACCTCGATGATCGTGCCGGCATCGGTGGCCACGACGTTCATGTCCACCTCCGCGCGGGCATCCTCCTCGTACGGGAGGTCCAGCCGGATCCGGCCGTCGACCACGCCCACGCTCACCGCCTGCACCGCGCAGGACAGGGGCTGCGGGTCGGCCAGCCGGCCCGCGGCACCCAGCCAGGTCACGGCGTCGGCGAGCGCGACGTAGCCGCCGGTGATGGCGGCGGTGCGGGTGCCGCCGTCGGCCTGCAGGACGTCGCAGTCGATGACGATCGTGTTCTCCCCGAGGGCGGCGAGGTCGATGCACGCCCGCAGCGAACGCCCGATGAGCCGGCTGATCTCGTGCGTGCGGCCGCCGATCCGGCCCTTCACCGACTCGCGGTCACCGCGGGTGTTGGTCGCGGACGGCAGCATCGCGTACTCGGCGGTGACCCAGCCGAGGCCGGAGCCCTTGCGCCAGCGCGGCACGCCCTCGGTCACGCTCGCCGCGCACAGCACCCTGGTCTTGCCGAACTCGACGAGCACCGAGCCGGCCGGCCAGACCTGGAAGCCGCGCGTGAGCTTGATGTCCCTGAGCTGGTCGTCGTTCCTGCCATCGCTACGTACCACGCCTGAACTCTAGGCCCCGGGCCACGACGCCTTTACCGCGGTTCGAGTCCCGCGAGTTACCACTGTGTCCGAGGTTACCCGGCAGCCGATTGACCGAACGGCCAGCACGGAGGACCATTCAACGTAGGTTGAAATCGGAGGCGGCCATGGCCAAAGGGGAATCGGGACCGGCCACCGGTCGACCGGACCGGGCTGGGTCGGGAGAAACCCGCACCGTGGGGCCTGCGGGGCTCGGCCCCGCAACAGATACTGCGGGCAACAGCGAAGCCGCGCCGGCGGCGAGCAGGACCCGCCGCCACGTACTCACCAGAACGGTGAAGGCCGCGGTTGTGCTCGTACTTCTCATCGTCGCCGTCGTCACGCTGCGCGGCAAGTTGCCGAGCGTCACAGCCGTCACCGACGTGCTCACCGAGGCCGACACCAGCTGGCTCGCCGTCGCCGTGGCCGCCGAGTTCGTCTCGATGGGCATGTTCGCCCGCCAGCAGCGCCGGCTGCTGACCGCGTTCGGCGTGCGGATGACGCGGCACCGCGCCCTCGCCCTGTCCTACAGCCGGTCCGCCATCGCGATCAGCCTGCCCGCCGGCTCGGCGATCTCCGCGGCCTACGCGTTCCGGCAGTTCCGCACCGGCGGCGCGAGCCGCAGGACGGCGGCGACGGTCATGGTGCTGTCCGGCCTGCTGTCGTTCGCCGCGCTGTTCCTGCTGTACGCGACGGGCACGCTCGCGGCGGGCGCCGTGCACCTCGGCGCGGCGTGGCAGGACGGGTCGAGCACCACGAAGGTGTCGGTCGTCCTCGCGTTCGCCCTGGTCGCGATCGTCGGCCTGTTCGCGTGGCAGTCCGGTGCGCAGATCCACAACGCCACCCCCGCGCGACCCCGGTACCACCCCGTCGCCACGCGCTGGCCGCGCCTGGGCAAGGTGCTCGCGCCGCTGACCGACGCGATCACGAGCTCCCGCGAGGTCGGCGGCCGGCACTGGACGCTGGCACTCGGCGCGGCGCTCGCGAACTGGCTGACCGACCTGCTGTGCCTGTACGCGGCCGCGCGGGCGTTCCACCTGCCGGTGAGCCTGGCCGCGATCGGCGCGGTGTACCTGACGGTTCAGGTCGTGCGGCAAGTGCCGCTCACCCCGGGCGGCATCGGCGTGATCGAGGTGAGCCTGCTGGCCGGCCTGGTGTCCGCCGGCGCCGGCAACGCCGACGCGGCCGCGACCGTGCTGGTCTACCGGCTGCTGTCGTGCTGGCTGATCATCCCCGTCGGGTTCCTGTGCTGGCTGGTGCTGCGCAGGCCGTCACTCCAGCACGCGGTCGAGGATGAGCCCGAGCTCGGTGGACAGGTCGGCGGCGGTCCGCGCCTCGCCGGCCAGGTAACGCAGCAGCGCGTGCTGGAACACGCCGTCCACCAGGGCGTACACCATGCGGGGCGGCACCGTCAGCCGTAGGCCGGCACGCTCGGCGTACTGGCAGACCACACGGCCGACCATGCGCTCGATGCTGTGCTGGATCTCGCGCACGTCGTCGCGGAACGAGTCCTCGAACATGCTCTGCGCCCGCAGGTCGTACCAGAGGCGGTGCATGTCGGTGTCCCGCTCCAGCGACGTCGCCATGCCGCCCACGAACCGTTCCCGCAGCTCGTCGGCGGTGACCGAGGTCGCGAGGACCTGGTCGTAGCGGTTGATGGTCGTGGCCTTGTACTGGCGCACGCAGTAGGTGATCAGGTCGACCTTGTCGCGGAAGTAGTAGTGCAGCACACCGTGCGAGAACTCGGAGTTCTGCGCGATCTCGCGAAGGCTCGTACGCGCGTAGCCGAGCTCGGCGAGCGTGCGTAACGCGGAGTTGGCGAGTTGTGCCCTGCGCTGGGCGAACTTGTCGATCTTACTGAGCTGGTCGATCTTCCTGCGTCGAACGACCTGCTTGTGCGCGGCGACCTTGGTGGACACGGCGGTCCTTCGTGTCAGCCTCCCCCGGCCCGCGCCCTGCGGGCCGTCGTCAAGCATAACGGGCAATTGCCGGATGGCGCGCCCGCCGTTCGGCTACCGTGGTCAGCAGATCATGGGGAACATTCGCATCCGACGTGCCCGCCCGGCTGACCTCGACGTCCTCGTTCGCGAGCTGGGTCAGCCGGAGTTCTTTGCCGACCGCTTCGCCCGGCAGGCCAAGCGCCTCGGCACCCTGCTGACCGCGTGGCACGGCAATCGCCCGGTCGGCGTGCTCTACCTCTGGCTCGAGGAGGCGGAGGAGGACGAGCTCCGCGAGCACCTGCCGAAGACGCCCATCCTCAACCACCTGGAGATCCACCCCGACCACCGCGGCCGCGGCATCGGCACGCGGCTGATCATCGCGGCGGAGCGGCGGTTGCGGCTGCTCGGTTTCCGCGCGGTGGTGCTCGCGGTGGAGGTCACCAACGGGCGCGCGGCGCGGCTCTACCAGCGGCTCGGCTACGACGACTGGCCCCACCCGGCGGTGCGGTGCTACTCACTGACGGACAGCGACGGAGAACGGCACGTCGAAATCTGCCGGATCATGGTGAAGTCGCTCCTGGGGGAGGTGTAGGTGCGCCACCTCGTCCGGGAAGCCCAGTGACCGGAACATCTCGCGCACCCCGGCGAGGGACCGGCGCTCCTGCTTGGTCTTCTTCCGCGCCACCGCCGCCCGGTACGCGTCGTCGACGTGGCGGCGCCAGGTGTCGCGGTCGGCGCGCCAGGCCTCGACGTACCGCACGCACAGCCCCGGGTTGATGGAGTGGCACCGCCCGCGGGCCGCCTTCAGCGACTGCAGCATCCGGTGGCGCTGCCCCGAATCGCCGCCCATCCGCTCGACCATGCCGATCACGTCGGTGATGAACTCGACGCGCCGGCCCAGAAAGTCCCGCCAGTGCTCGAGGTCGGCGTCCCGCGGCGACCGTCCGTTGTCGAGCAGCCAGAACAGGCCCTCGGCGAGGCAGTCGCCGAGCTCCTCCATCCTGGCGCGGCGCTCCAGGTAGGGGTCGTACGGCCGCTGGACGGCGGTGCCGGTGATCGTCGTGCGGCGCAGGCCGTCGTCGTCGAGGAGGAAGAACCAGTCCTCGTTGTAGATGTTGGGGAAGAAGGAGCTCAGGGACTTCGCGCCGACCGCGAGCGCGCCGCCGCCGACGAACACGTCCTGCGCCCCGCCGGCCGCGCGGAAGGCGTGGCACACGACGGAGTTGTCGGGCATGCCGTCGATCGCCAGCCCGACGCCGGCGTAGTGGGTGGTCAGCCCGACGGCCTGGCACAGGTCCGTCGGCTCGGGGACGCGGATGTCGTCGTCGAGGAAGACGATCCGCTGCCAGCCGATCAGCCGGGCGAGGAGCAGGCCGAGGTTGCGTTTGAGGCTGGTGTCGGTCCGCCGCTCGAACCTGGTGCCCGCGAGGATCCGGTCGGTCTCGAAGGCGGGGACCACACCGGCGGGGAGCTCGCTGACGTCGACGGCGATCAGCTTGACGCCCTTGCCCTCCACCCGCCTGGCGACCTCACCGGCCGAGGACCACCTGCTGCACAGGGCGACGAGTGTGGACTGCAGCTTGCCGGCCAGCTGGATGGCCGAGTCGAGGGTGGCCACGTTCCGCGCGGTCGGCACGATGATCGCGTCGACGTCCGCCGGGAAGCGGATCGGCAGCGGTGCGCTCAACAGCTGGCGGTGGGAACCGTGGTGGTGTTTGGAGCGCTTCCCGGACGTGGGAACGCGACTTGGTCTGCTCACGTCGGGGGTACCGGCCACTCGTGTAGTAGGTCGTCGGAGCTGGTCCAGTCCGGGGTGACGGCCTCGCCGAAGAACACCTTGACCCGGCTGAGGATGCTGAACTCACCCTGTCCGGCGAACCGCGTGCGCAGGTAGTTGTCGTTGCGGTCCCGGAAGCGGGTGTCGGTGAGTGCGCGGACGGCGCCGTAGGTGCCGTGCTGGTACATGCCGTTGCAGATCGTGACCGTGCGCTTCTCGTTGAGCGGGCTCGGCGCCCGGTAGAAGTGCGCGATGTCCTCGATGAGCTCCTCCTTGCCACCCACCGTGCGCAGCGCCGGCTCGATCAGCCGCTCGCTCCCGCCCTCGGTGACCAGGAACCCACCCGGCTCGCCCTCGCTCTCCCTGGCCAGCTGCCGCACCGGGACGTCGAGGCGGCGCAGGAACTCCGCGGTGATCGTGTTCCAGTCGACGCCACCGAGCAGCACCAGGTGGCTGGTGTAGTCGTCGGTCCTGACCTCGTCCGGTGTGATGATCCTGATGTTGTTGAACGGGTTGACGGCGCGCAGGTGCCCGAACAGTTCGAGCAGCGCGTCCAGGTCCGCGTACCGGTACAGCTTCACGAAGTCCGGCGCGGTCGGATCCGTGTACGGCATGGACCGGAGGTAGTCGTCGGGCAGTGCCGAGCACACGATGGTGATGTCCTGGTTGACCGGGAAGCGCCAGTGGCTGCCCGCGAACGGGTCGGCGGCGGTCCCGCCGGCCTCCTGCCCCTGCGCCCTGTTCCGCAGGTCCGCCAGCTCCCGCAACAGATCGTCACGGCGGGTTCGTTCCTCGCTCGTCAGCTGGGCGTCGGGCAGCACCCGGAACGGTGTCTTCGCCACGGACCGCTCCGTGGCGAAGAACGTCGCGTAGGCCTCCAGCCGTTCCTGCGGCGGGATCGTCGGGTTGTTCCGGCTCTCCCACGAGGAGATCAGGGGACCACTCGCGCCCAGTGCCTCGCCGAGCTCGGTCTGGGTGAGCCGGTGGCTGGGCAGACCCTCGGTCCGGAGTGAACGCAGCCGCCGCGCGAGTCTCACCGCGGGGACTTCAGCTGGGTTCACCGCCATCACGCCCTTCAGCAGAACTTCAGGTCAAGTGCCAAAGCCCGAAGTATACAGCCGGCTAATGCCACTCTGACTGGTGGATAACTGGAAGAGACCCGAGCGATACATCCGCGCGAGTGGACTGCGAGTTGTCCTGGATCTGTCCACTGCGGCCCACTTCGACGCTTGCTTCAGCGACACACCCCGCCTTACCCTAAAACTTCTCAGAAGTTCGTCAACTTGGCTGAAGTTTTGCTGAAGTTTGACGAAGGACTGGAGGCGGTCATGAACGAGGTAGCGAAACTCCATCCACGTCAGCGCATCATATTGGTCTGCGACATCGAGGGGTCCACCAGCCGGACGAACACCGCGAAGGCGGTGGTTCGCCAGGACATGTACGACCTGTTCGAGGCGGCGCTGCTCGACTGCAAGATCACGGACGACCTCCGTGAGCCCTTCATCAACACCGGGGACGGCGTGATCGCGCTGGTGCGGCCGGTCGACGGGGTGCCGAAAACCCTGCTGCTGCACACCTTCGTGCCCGCGTTGAGCGAGATGCTGGCCGAGCACGCCGAGGTCCACCCGGACCGGGCGTTCCGGCTGCGGGTCGCGATCCACTCCGGCGACGTGCACTTCGACCGGCAGGGCGCCTTCGGGGAGGACATCGACCTCACGTTCCGGCTGGTGAACGCGCCGGAGCTGAAGTCGCGGCTGCGGCAGACCGACGCGCCGCTCGTGCTCGCGGTCTCCGACCACATCCACCGGTCGGTGATCAGGCACGGGTACGACGGGATCGACGGCCGCACCTTCGAGCCGCTCATCGGGCTCGAGATGGCCGACCAGCGGCACACCGGGTGGGTCCAGGTGCCGGCCGAGGCCGTCGGGAGCCGGCGGATCACCCGGATCGACCGGGTCTCCTAGATCATGTACGTGGTGCCCCTGCTGACCAGCTCGATGTCGCCGTCATACCGCGCGCGAGCCTCGGCCAGCACCGCCTGGGGGTCGGTCCACGGGGCCACGTGCGTGATCAGGAGTCGGCCAACCCCCGCGCGGGTGGCCAGCTCACCCAGCTCCAGGCCCGACATGTGCACGCCCGGCGGCCGGCCGGCGCTGTGGGTCCAGGACGCCTCACCCAGGAGGGTGTCGGCGTGGTGTGCCAGCTCGTCGAGTGCGTCGCACACGGCGGTGTCGCCGGTGTACGCGAGGGTGCGGCCGTCGTGGGTGAACCGGAAGCCGTACGCCTCGGCCGGGTGGTGCACCTCGAACGCGGTCACGGCGAGCCGGCCGAGCTGCTGGCTGCCGGGCACCAGCGCGTGGAAGTCGAAGACGTCGGAGAGATCGGTCTCCGCGAGCTCGGTCTCGTCCGCGGCGTACGCGGCGGCGAAGCGCGTGGGGGCGTCCTTCGGCGCGTACACCGGCAGGCGGTGCACGTTCGGGTCGGCCGGTGGGTTCGGGTGCCAGCGGCGCAGCACGGCCAGCGCGGTGAAGTCCGCGCAGTGGTCGGGATGCAGGTGGGAGAACATCAGCCCGTCGAGCGTGAACGGGTCCCGCACCGCGTACAGCTCGGCCAGCGTGCCGTTGCCCAGCTCCACGCCCAGCGCGAAGTCGCCGGCCTCCAGCAGGTAACCGGAGGACGGCTCGTGGGGGCCGGGAGAACTGCCGGAGCAGCCGAGCACGGTCAAACGCACGCCCGAGAGCCTTTCATAGAACGATCAGTGCAAGGTCGTGACGGCGTACGCGCCGAGATCCGGTCCGAGGAAGCGGCGCGCCAGGCGGGCGAAGGAGTCGGGGTCGCCGGTGGACACCAGTTCGTGCTTCGGTTCGTCCCACGACGCGAACAGGTCGAGCTCGGTCAGGACGCGCACGACGTCCTTCGCGGTCTCCTCGGCACTCGACACCAGGGTCACGGACGAGCCCATGACGATCTGCAGGACACCGGTGAGCAGCGGGTAGTGCGTGCAGCCGAGCACCACCGTGTCCACGTCGGCCTGCTGGAGCGGCTCCAGATACGCCTGCGCGAGGCCCAGGACCTGCCGGCCCGACGTGATCCCCCGCTCCACGAAGTCCACGAAACGCGGGCAGGCCGCGCTGGTCACCGCCAGGTCGGGCGCCGCGGCGAAGGCGTCGTGGTAGGCGCGTGAGCGGACCGTGCCCTCGGTGCCGATGACGCCGATCCGGCCGTTCCGGGTGGTCGCGACCGCCCGCCGGACGGCCGGCACGACCACCTCGACGACCGGGACGTCGTAGCGCTCGCGGGCGTCGCCGAGGCAGGCCGCGGACGCCGTGTTGCACGCGATCACCAGCAGCTTCACGCCGCTCTCGACCAGCTCGTCGGCAACGGCCAGCGCGTGCCGGCGGACCTCGGCGATGGGCAGCGGGCCGTACGGGCTGTTGGCCGTGTCGCCGACGTACCGCAGCCGCTCGTGCGGCAGCTGGTCCGCGATGGCGCGGGCGACCGTCAGGCCGCCGACGCCGGAGTCGAAGACGCCGATCGGGTTCTGTTCGCCAGGGACACCAGCCATGCCGCGAGTATGCCGCCGATCGCGCCGAAAAGGTGGCCCTGCCAGGACACTCCGGGATTGCCGGGCAGGACGCCGAGCAGCGTGCTGCCCCAGTACAGGAAGAGCACGCCGGCGACCACGATCTGCCCGAACGAACCGTTGAAGATGCCGCGGACCAGCAGGAACGCCAGCCAGCCGAAGGCGAGACCGGACGCGCCGACGGTCGTGCCGGTGTCGCCCGCGAGCCACACGCCCAGGCCGCTGAAGAGCCAGATGGTGACCGTCACGGCGATCCACGGCCCGACCCCGCTCGACATGGCCAGGAAGCCGAACAGCAGCACGGGCACGGTGTTGGCGAACAGGTGCGCCCAGCCGTGGTGCAGCAGCGGCGCCCAGATGACGCCGTCGAGGCCGCCGAGCGTGCGTGGCTGGATGCCGAACTGGTCGAGCCGGCCGGACATGGCCGCGTCGACGAGCTCGATGAGGTAGAGCAGCGCCGTGAACGAGCCAATCACGATCAGCGCCTGCAGCGGCCGGGGCGGCAGGATGCGGTTGACCGGCTTCTTCTTCTCCGGCGGTGTGGCTGGCAGAGTGCTCACACTGTTGAGGTTACGTCCGATTTTCGCCGGTCACGTCAGGTTCAACCCTGAGAATTCCCTGGTATTTCGGCGAGGCCGAGGGCGTGGTCGACGGCCAGCTCGGCGTGCAGGCGGGTGGTCGGGAAGACCGGGACCGGGCTGTCCTCGGCGCCCACGAGCAGTTCGATCTCGGTGCAGCCCAGGATGACGCCCTCCGCGCCGCGTGCGACGAGCCTGGTGATGACCTCGCGGTAGGCCTGCCGCGACTCCTCCCGGACGACGCCGAGGACCAGCTCCTCGTAGATGACCCGGTGGACCTCCGCGCGGTCCTCCCGGGGCGGCACGAGCACGTCGAGGCCGTGGCCGGCGAGGCGGTCGACGTAGAAGTCCTGCTCCATGGTGAAGGCCGTGCCGAGGAGGCCGACCCGCCGCACCCCGGCGCCCCGGACCGCCGCCGCGGTGGCGTCGCCCAGGTGCAGCAGCGGCAGGCTGGTGATCCGGTCGGCCACCTTGTGCATGGTGTTGGTGCACAGGACCAGGAAGTCGGCGCCCGCCTGCCGCAGCGCGGCGGCGGCCTCGTCGAGGCGCTTGCCCGCGACCTCCCAGCTGCCGCTCGCCTGCAGCTCCTCGATCTCGGCGAAGTCGACCGAGTACATGACGCAGTGCGCGGAGTGGAAGCCGCCGAGCCGTTCCCGGACGCGCTCGTTGACATACCGGTAGTACTCGATCGAGGACTCCCACGACATGCCGCCGAGCAGACCGATGACCTTCATGTGAGCAGTTTCGCAAGTCTCGCGAGCGAGTTTTCGAGGCGGCGCTCGACGTCCTTGGTGCCAAGGCGTTTCATGAGCCAGCCCTTGACCGGGCCGGCGGGCTCCTGCCGGGAGCGCAGGCGCACGGTGGTCGCGGTGTCGTCCCCGTCCAGCTCGATGCGGAACTCGGTCGAGGCGGCGAACTTCGGCGCCGGCCTGCCGTCGAGGCGTTCCGCCAGGTGCTTCCACGCGAGGAGCCGGCCCGGCTCCCAGGCGATGATCTCCTGGTCGACCTCGGACTTCTTGCGCCCCCAGTGCCCGTGCTGGGTCCGCTTCTGGCCGAGACCCTCGCCTTCGAGGACCTCCGTGCGGTCCGAGAACTCGAACCACTCCGGCGCACGCGCGGCATCCGACACGACGGCCCACACCCGGTCGACCCCTGCCGGAACACGCGCCTCGCGGCTGACCTCAATCATGCGAGCACCCTAACGGTCGGATCCGACCACCAACCCCCGCGAGTCCCGCCGCCAGCCCCCGCGAGTCCCGTTTTCGGGCGCACCTGAACGGTCTCGAACGCGGGACTCGCCGGGTCCGAACGCGGGACTCGCCGGGTCCGAACGCGGGACTCGCGGGGTCCGAACGCGGGACTCGCGGGGTTAGGCCCAGAGGTGGCCGTCCAGGCGGGCTGCTGCCTCGTCGACGGAGCCGCTGTAGGCGCCGGTGGACAGGTACTTCCAGCCGCCGTCGGCCACGATGAAGACCACATCCGCCTTCGTGCCCGCGCGGACCGCCTTGTCCGCCGCCGCCAGGGCCGCGTGCAGGATGGCGCCCGTCGAGATGCCCGCGAAGATGCCCTCGCTCTCCAGGAGCTGGCGGGTGCGGCGCAGGGCGTCGTACGAGCCGACGGAGTAGCGGCCGGTGAGGACCTCCGGGTCGTACAGCTCCGGCACGAAGCCCTCGTCGAGGTTGCGCAGGCCGTAGACCAGCTCGCCGTACCGGGGCTCGGCCGCGATGATCTGGATGTCCGGCTTGTGCTCCCGCAGGTACCGGCCGGCGCCGACGAGCGTGCCGGTCGTCCCCAGGCCGGCCACGAAGTGGGTCACCGTGGGCAGGTCACGCAGGATCTCCGGGCCCGTGCCGTGGTAGTGCGCGCCGGCGTTGTTCGGGTTCCCGTACTGGTAGAGCATGATCCAGTCCGGGTTCTGCTTGGCCAGCTCCTTCGCCCGCCGCACGGCCTCGTTCGAGCCGCCGGCCGCCGGGGAGAGCACGATCCGCGCGCCGTACGCCTGCAGCAGCTGCCGCCGCTCCTCGGAGGTGTTCTCCGGCATCACGCACACCAGGCCATAGCCCTTGAGCTTCGCGGCCATGGCCAGCGAGATGCCGGTGTTGCCGGACGTCGGCTCGAGGATGGTGGCGCCGGGGCGCAGCGTGCCGTCCTCCTCGGCCTTCTCGATCATCCGCAGCGCGACGCGGTCCTTCACCGAGCCGGTCGGGTTGCGGTCCTCGAGCTTGGCCCACAACCGCACGCCGTCACCGGGGGACAGCCGGGGCAGGCCGACGAGCGGCGTGTCGCCGAGCGCGTCGAGTAGCGAGTCGTAGCGGGCCATCAGCCGCCAGCCACCGCCGGGAGGATCGTCACGTTGTCGCCGTCGGACACCGACGCGTCGAGGCCGCCGGTGAAGCGGACGTCCTCGTCGTTGACGTAGATGTTCACGAAGCGGTGCAGCGAGCCCTCCTTGACCAGGCGGCCCTTGATGCCGCCGTGGGTCGCCTCGAGGTTGTCGATCACCTCGGCCAGCGTGCTGCCGCTCGCCTCGACCGTCTTCTGGCCACCCGTGTGGGTGCGCAGGATGGTCGGGATGGAGACGGTGACCGCCATGGAAACCTCCGATACGAAAGGGACTTGCTCTACTCGGGCAACGACGGTGCCGTCTGGTCGTATTCCGCGACGACGTCGACCGGCTCCTCGGTGATCTCGCCGTCCACGATGCGGAACGACCGCAGCTCGTCGGCCTGCGGGTCGCGGGTGGAGACCAGCACGTAGTGGGCGTCGGGCTCGGACGCGTAGGACACGTCCGTGCGGGACGGGTACGCCTCGGTCGCGGTGTGCGAGTGGTAGATCACGACCGGGACCTCGTCGTTCGCGTCCATCTCGCGGTACAGCTTGAGCAGGTCGGTCGAGTCGAACTCGTAGAACGTCGGCGACCGGGCCGCGTTCAGCATCGGGATGAACCGCAGGGGCACGTCCGACCCCTCCGGGCCCGCGACGACGCCGCACGCCTCGTCCGGGTGGTCCCGGCGAGCGTGCGCGACCATCGCGTCCACCAGGTCACGGCGTATCCGAAGCACGCCCCGATCTTACTGGCTGGGCGGGTTCTGCCCACTCCTTGAGACGGGCCACACGTCCGCGTAGCTCGGCAGCCCAGCCAGGGACGAGGCGGTGACGAGGCCGTGCACGACGGCCCGCGCGAAGGTGTCCGCGGCGGCCGTGCACAGGCGGTCCAGCACGGCGGCCCGCGCGACCGGGCCGAACGGCCCCTCCTCGATGCCCAGCGAGCGGGCCCGGGTGGCGACGGCGAACACCGTGTCCCCGTCGAACATCGTGTGCGCCGGCCGGAGCGCCCTGGCCAGCCCGTCCTGGGCGGCGACGGCGAGCCGGCGGCACTCGGTCTTGGTGAGGTCGGCGTCCACCGCCACGACGCCGATCGTGGTGTTCAGCCGGGTGGGCGCCGCGTCGGGGAACTCCCCGGGCCGGTCGGGCCAGGCGATCCCGAACTCGCCGTCCACCTCGTGGTCCGCCGCGTACGGCACACCCGTGGCCACGTCCACCGCCGAGCCCGCGGCGTTCACCACGGCCAGGGCACCCACGGTGAACCCGTCAACCACGGTGGACGCCGTGCCGATCCCGCCCTTGAGCTGGCCCACCCGGGCGCCGGTCCCGGCGCCGACCGAGCCCATCGCGACCTCGGCGCCGGCCGCCTCGCAGGCCGCGTAGCCGAACGCCGCGTCGGGCCGGTTGCCCCAGTCGCTCGCCGGCAGGTCGAAGATCACGGCGGCCGGCACGATCGGCACGACCTCGTGCGGGGCGGTACCCGCCGGGAAGCCGCGGTTCCGCTCGGACAGCCAGCGCATCACGCCGTCCGCGGCGGCCAGGCCGAACGCGGACCCGCCGGACAGGCACACGGCGTCGACCTGCTGGACCAGGTTCTCCGGCAGGAGCAGGTCAGTCTCCCGGGTGCCGGGCGCGCCGCCGCGGCCGTCGACCGCGCCGGTCGTGCCCGGTGGCAGCAGCACGACGGTCGTGCCGGTCGCCCAGCCGTCGCCGGTGCGCTGGTGGTGCCCCACGAGCACGCCGGGGACGTCGGTGAGCGAGTTACTCATCGCCGGCCAGGGCGCTGACCAGGCTCTCCTGCATCCAGGTCAGCCAGTGGTAGACGCCGAGGTGCGGCGCGCGCGGGTCGTCGTCGGACAGCTCGTCCGGCATCTCCTCGGTCACGCCCAGTGTCGTGCCGAGCGCGAGGCGCACGTCGTTCAGCGCGGACAGCCACGCGTCCGCCTGCTCGGCCGAGAGCTTCACCAGCCCGCCGCCGGGCGGGCACGTGTCGAGCAACACAGCCGCGACGCCGGTCTTGAGGTCGAGCAGCTCCGGCTCGTGCAGCGACCGCAGCGCCGCCGCGGAGTCCTTGTCCTCCGTGGACGGGGACTCGTCCAGCCGGTGGAAGTCGGGCAGCAGCCGCGACAGGATCGGGTCGGCCGGGGCGGTCGACGGGCCGGTGCGCATGCCCGTCAGCTCCGCCAGCTCGTCCTGCGGCGCCTCGGACTGCCTGGCCCTCAGCATGTCGTCGATCTGCGTGACCAGGCCACGCAGGACCGCCGCCTCCTGCCGGTCGATCTTCGTGGAGACCGAGTCACCCACGCGCTCCCAGGGGATCACGACTCGTGCTGCATGGTCGCCCAGAGGCCGGCCGCGTGCAGTTTCGCGACGTCGCCCTCCACCTTCTCCTTGGAGCCGGAAGACACGATGGCCCTGCCTTTGTGATGCACGTCGAGCATGAGCTTCGTGGCCTGCTCACGGGAGTAGCCGAAGAGCTTCTGGAACACGTAGGTCACGTACGACATGAGGTTCACCGGGTCGTTCCACACGATGGTCTGCCACGGTTTGTCCTCAGCCGTGAACTCCGCCGTGACCGGTTCGACCCGCTCGACGGGTGTCGACATGGAAACCGACATAACCCCATGGTGGCATGTCTAGGCTTCGTGGTCATGACCGGTACCAGCACCGCGTTGCTCACCGACCACTACGAGCTCACCATGGTCGCGGCGGCGCTTCGTGACGGCACGGCCCAGCGCCGGTGCGTGTTCGAGACCTTCGCCAGGCGGCTGCCGAACGGGCGACGGTACGGCGTGGTCGGCGGCACCGCACGGGTGATCGAGGCCATCAGCAGGTTCACGTTCGGCGACGACGAGCTCACTCGGCTCACCGGCGTGCTCGATCCGGCCACCATCGAGTGGTTGGCCAACTACCGGTTCACCGGTGACGTCGACGGCTACGCCGAGGGCGAGCTGTACTTCCCGGGGTCTCCCCTGTTCACCGTGCGCGGCACGTTCGCCGAGGCGGTGGTGCTGGAGACGCTCGTGCTGTCGATCCTCAACCACGACAGCGCGATCGTGTCCGCGGGTGCGCGGATGGTGAGCGCCGCCAACGGCCGGCCGATCATCGAGATGGGTGGCCGGCGCACGCACGAGGAGGCCGCGGTGGCGTCCGCGCGGGCCGCGTACCTGGCCGGCTTCGCGACGACGTCCAACCTGGAGGCCGGCCGCCGGTACGGGATCCCCACGGCCGGGACGTGCGCGCACGCGTTCACGCTGCTGCACGACAGCGAGCACGCCGCGTTCACCGCCCAGGTCGAGGCGTTGGGCACCGGGACGACGCTGCTCGTGGACACGTACGACATCACGGCCGGCATCGAGACCGCCATCGAGGTGGCGGGCCCCGCGCTGGGCGCGATCCGCATCGACTCCGGTGACGTGGGGGTACTCGCGCGGCAGGCCCGTGCCCAGCTGGACTCACTCGGTGCGAAGAACACCCGGATCGTCGTGTCGGGTGACCTGGACGAGTACGCGATCGCGGCACTGCGGGCCGAGCCGGTGGACGCGTACGGGGTCGGCACGTCGCTCGTCACCGGCTCGGGCTCGCCGACCGCCGGGATGGTGTACAAGCTGGTCGAGGTGGACGGCCGGCCGGTGGCGAAACGCAGCTCGCACAAGGAGTCGCGGGGCGGGCGGAAGGCGGCGCTGCGCCGGCACAAGCCGACCGGGACGGCACTCGAGGAGGTCGTGTACGCGGTCGGGGTCGAGGTCGAGACGGGCCCGCACGACCGGCCGCTGCAGGTGCCGCTGATGCGTGGCGGCGGGCCGGTCGAGGCGCCCACGCTGGACGAGAGCCGGCAGCGGGTCCGGGAGGGGCTTGTGAGCCTGCCGTGGGAAGGGCTGAAATTGTCACACGGCGAACCGGCGATCCCGACCGTGAACGTGGAGAAGTGATGACGGCGCTCATCGTGGTGGACGTGCAGAACGACTTCTGCGAAGGCGGCTCCCTCCCGGTGGCGGGTGGCGCCGCGGTCGCGGCGGCGATCAGCGAGATCTACGGCTCGTACACGCACGTGGTCGCCACCCGCGACTACCACATCGACCCCGGCGCGCACTTCTCGGCGAACCCGGACTTCGTCGACACCTGGCCGGTGCACTGCCGGGCGGACACCCCCGGCGCGTCGTTCCACCCCGCCCTGGACGTCGCCGGCATCGAGGCGGTCTTCTCGAAGGGTGCGCACGCGGCGGCGTACTCGGGTTTCGAGGGTGCCACGCCCGACGGGACGTCCCTGGCCAACTGGCTGCGCGCCCACGACGTGTCCGAAGTGGACGTCGTAGGCATCGCGACGGACCACTGCGTGCGCGCGACGGCCCTGGACGCGGCCACGAACGGCTTCCGGACGAGGGTCCTGCTCGACCTGACCGCCGCCGTGGCCCAACCCACGACCGACACGGCGCTGACCCAACTGGCCGAGGCGGGCGTCACCCTCACCGGCACCCCTCGCCTCGGCTAACTGCCCTGAAGGACCCCTTCGAGACGTTGAATCTGGATCCACCGGTGTTTTTGGTGGTGGGGTTGTGTCGTTGGCGTGCAGATGCCCTCTGACCTGGGATGATCGTTCTTGCGAAGGAATGATTCAACCGGAGTGAGAGGGCATCTGCTGAATG
>Ga0081539_10001359_pt1 | contig 42462 bp, 30 predicted proteins | sample TabmetS4T2R2_FD_71023 | JGI IMG/M metagenome (GOLD analysis project Ga0081539, IMG submission 71023) | Tabebuia heterophylla rhizosphere microbial communities from the University of Puerto Rico - S4T2R2 | ecosystem: Host-associated > Plants > Roots > Rhizosphere ... | reverse complement strand
GAGAAGGCCAGCGATCGATAGCTCTTGCGCGAAGGCGGCAACGCTTGAAAGGAACTGCCCGTCGCAATCTGCTTGATCCAAACGCTCCCCTGCTCTTCTTCGAGGCGCACGTAAGCCAATAGTTCACCGTCGGGCGAGATCGTTGGATAAACGACATCGCCGCTGTCAGTCAATCGTTGAAACCGAACCTGTTCAATCGGCGCGGTGGTCTTCTTGCCGCCGCGGCGATTGACGAATTGATAAATGCCGAAGCCGAGAGAGGACAGAACCGCGACTCCCAGAACGGCCAAAAGCGCCGCGCGCAACGCGGAGCGCGGGCGAATCTCTTTCTTCGCCGATGGGGACGGCGGCACGGGCGCCGGTTGATCCGCCACGAACGCTTGCGAGCCGTTCGCGCCGTTGCTCGCGGCTTTGTCTAATAATCTGACGGGAACCGCGAAACGATAGCCTCGGCGCGGGACTGTTTCGATGAACTGCCGGCCCTGCTCATCAACGCCGAGCAGGCGTCGCAGCGTGTAGATGTTCTGCGATATGTTGCTTTCTTCAACGATGGCACCCTTCCAAATCTCTTCCATTAATTCCGATTTGGAGACAATGCGGCCTTCCTCTTTAACCAGCATCAAGAGCGTGTCGAAGACCTTTGACGGCAAGACAATCATCTCTTCGCCGCGCCACAAGACGCGCTCGGCGACGTCCAAACGAAATTCGCCGAACTCATATAACCTGTTAAAGGACTGAGACATACTTGACTTGAAAAGTACTTGAAAACTAATTGAAGGCCAACTTGAAGATTTCCCCGGCCCGCTTGGTTTAGCTTCTCCGCCGCCCGGTCACCTAGGCGCATTCTAAATTTCCGGGACGGCAGTTGGCAAAGAGGTTAGTGTGTCCTCGCAAGAGACGAGGTGATTCAAAGAATATGAAATACCATTTGATGATCGCTTGTCTTTGTTCTCTCCTGGTTGGAGTCACAACTTTCTCGACCGACGCCACAACAATTCAATCTCAGCAATCTTCTAATCCATTAGAAAAAAATCGGGCAGAAGAAAATCAGGCGTTGGACATGCGAACCGAAGAGGTCCGGACGCTCGAACCCACCGCACCGGTCGAGCGGGAAATTTCCGGAGCGACTAAGCATATCTATAAGCTCTCGCTAGCGGTAGGGCAGTTCGTCCAGGCCACGGTTCAGCAGAAAGGGACCAACGCTATCGTCCTGCTTCATGATTCAACCGGAAAGGTTCTTCAGGATTTCGTTGATCCGGTCTATGAGAACAGGACAAGAAAAGTTCTGTTTATCGCCCAATCCGATGGTGATTACTACCTCGACGTCCGTCTGCGTCAGAAAAACTCGCCTTCAGGTCGCTATCTGTTGACCCTTGAAGTCGTGAGACCGGCGACGGAACTCGACCAAATCCGCGTGCGCGCGGCACACATTACCGAAGACGCAAACCGGACTTTGAGGAGATCTTATGCGATCAACTCGGAGGAAGCGCAGAAAATCGCCGAGAAACTCGAGGAGGCGTTAAAACTTTGGCACCGTCTCGATGAGTCCCTGGAGATCGGAAAAATTTTCATCTCTCTGGGCACGATGAATCAACGCGCCGGCAACTATACGAAGGCGCTTGAATTTTTCGAAAAGGCCCTCCCGCACTTCCCGGAGACGCCGGAAGGAGAATGGGAAAGAGCGACCGCGCTGAACAATCTTGGGGACGGTTATCTCAGATTGGGAAATGCGCGGAAAGCGCTGGATGTTTATCAGAAGAGTCTGGAGTTGAAGAAAGAGGACGGCCGGGCGCGAGCGATTACGCTGGATAACATTGGAGCCGTTTATAGCCAGCTGGGCGAGTATCAATTGGCGCTGGATCATCACCTGCAGGCATTGGCGAGCTTTCGCGTTCTGGTCAACCGCCGTGACGAAGCGACGACATTGAACAATCTCGCCTGGTTTTGGGAAAGCGTCGGAGACCCGGCAATGTCGGTCGAGTATATGCTGCAGGCGTTGCCTCTGGTCAAAGAATCCGGCGATAAAAGCGGGGAGGCGCTCTATCTTTGCAACACCGGAAGATTCTATTTCCAGATGGGAAGCTATCAACAGGCGCTCGAGTATGCCAATCAATCGCTCAATCTCAGCCGCGCGATCAACAATCGCCGCACTGAAGCGAGTGGTCTGAGTTTGTTGTGCAAGGTCTATTCCGCGCTCGGCGAACACGAGAAAGCGCTGGACACCTGCCATCGCGAGTTGCAGATGCATCACGGCAGCGGCGACCTGGTCAAGGCGGAGACACTCACCGCGATCGGCCGAGTTTATGAACAAACCGGCGAGCGACTGAAAGCGGCCGGATCACGCGAAGCCGCCCTCGCGATCTATCGCGCGTTCGGCTCTTCGTTGGGCGAGCTGACTATTTTGCATGCGCTTGGCCGAGCCGCTTTAGAGAGCGGCGATCTTGTTTCGGCGCGCAGACAGATTGAGCAAGCCATCGAGATCGCCGAATCACTGCGCGTCAAAGTCGGCAGCCATCAGTTGCGATCCATGTATATGGCGGACAAGCAGCAGGTTTATGAAAGTTACATTGACCTGCTGATGGAGATGGGCAGGCGAGAGCCTGAAAAGGGATTTGAGCGGATGGCATTGCAATTCAGCGAACGCGCTCGCGCTCGCAGCCTGCTTGATCTGCTGGCCGACGCGCATGCCCAGATTCGACAGGGAGCGGATTCGGCCCTGCTGGAAGAAGAGCGCGGGCTGCTCGAACGTCTGAACGCCAAAGACGCCGCTCTGAAACAGCTTCGAAACAGCGAACTGATGAAAAGAGAGGCCGAATCCATTGCCAATGAGATCAACGATCTGACCACGCAGCTCCAACTGATCGAAGCGCGGATTCGATCCTCCAGCCCGCGTTATGCCGCACTGACCCGGCCGGAGCCGCTCGGCGCCGCCGAGATTCAGCAATTGCTCGATGACGACACCGTGCTGCTCGAATACGCGCTCGGCGATAAGCAGAGCTGGCTCTGGGCCGTCACGCGAGAATCAATCGTCGGCCACAAGCTTTCGCCGCGCGCCGAAATCAATGCGGCGGCGCGCCGTGTTTACGAACTGCTGACCGCGCGCCAGCCCGAGAAAGATCAGACCGCAGATGAGCGACTGAAGCGAAGCGCGGAGACCGACGCTAAACTCCAGGCCGAAACCGCGGCGCTCAGCCGGATGTTGCTCGACCCAATCTCCTCTCAATTACAACAAGAGTGGAAAGGCAAGCGATTGGCCGTCGTCGCATCAGGCGCGCTGGAATACGTGCCGTTTGCCGCGTTGCCGACACCATGGACGGAGAACAGTGAAACAGGGAGACAAGTGAAACCTCCACTCCCTATTCCGCTGATCGCGAATCACGAGATCGTCAATCTGCCATCGGCCTCGGCGCTCGCCTTGATCCGCCGGGAAGCGGCGGAACGGCACGCGGCGCCGAAGATGCTGGCAGTGCTGGCCGATCCGGTCTTTGAGACCAGTGATCCGCGGCTGGTCACCACCAAGAAAAAGGCGTCTGCGAATGGTTTGAGCGCCTTTCCTCGATCTGCGGCATCCTCGTTCCCAACATCCCGATTGCCATCGGCGCTGGCGCGTTCGGTTCGGAGTTTTCATCGCGACGGCTTTGGCCGCCTGGTCTTTTCCAACGAGGAGGCTGAATTCATCACGCGGCTGGCTCCCAGAGGCTCAGCGCTCAAAGCCACCGGCTTTGAGGCCAACCGCCGGTTTGCCGCAAGCGGAGAACTGAGCCGTTATCGCATCGTCCATTTCGCCACTCACGGCCTGATCAATAGCGAACATCCAGAGCTCTCGGGACTCGTACTTTCACTCGTGGATGAAAACGGAAAGCCGCAGGATGGCTTTCTGCGGATGAGCGAGGTCTTCAACCTGCAATTGCCGGCCGATCTGGTGGTCCTGAGCGCTTGTCAGACCGCGCTCGGCAAGGAGATTAAAGGCGAGGGGCTGGTCGGATTGACTCGCGCATTTATGTACGCCGGCACCGAGCGTGTGACGGCCAGCCTCTGGCAAGTGGACGATCAGGCGACCGCGCAACTGATGCGATATTTCTATCGCGGAATGTTGAAAGAGAATCTGCGGCCGGCGGCGGCGTTGCGCGCGGCCCAGATTGAGATGTCGAGAAGCTCGCGCTGGTCATCTCCTTATTTCTGGGCCGGCTTTGTCATCCAGGGCGAGTGGCGGTGAATAACTATGGATACAAAATGGTTTCACGTGTTACTGATTTTTGGTCTGTGTGGCGGCTTTGCCGGAGCGGCGCAACAATCACAGACCCCGCAATCTCTTTTGACCGGCGTGCCGATTGAACGCGAACTGCCCGGAGGTCAAACGCACACTTACCGAATTACTTTGAGCGCCGGGCAATTCGCTTTGGTGTGGGTAGAGCAGCGCGGCGCGGATGTGTTGCTCGCCGCGAGCGGACCGGACGGCAAGGAGTTCGCCTCCGTAAATTTGCGCTCGGGCGTCGAAGGCGTAGAACAATTGGCGATTGTCGCGGACGTAGCGGGTGAATACACCCTCGAGGTCAGATCGAGAAATCCGAAAACTTCTATTGCGGGAAAATACGAAGCGAAACTCGGCGAGCTACGCGCCGCAACCGAACAAGATCGCTCGCGCGTGAAAGCGCAGACGGTCTGTTACGAGGCCCAGAAGCTGAGTCTTGAACAGTCTCCGGAAGCGAGGCGAAAAGCGGTCAAGCTCTACGAAGAGGCCTTAACGCTCTGGCAGCAACTTCAAGAGCCATTGTGGGAATCATCGGTGTTGTTGCGGTTGGGCCGTGTCCACATCGACCTGACGGAGTTCCGCCAGGCGAAGGACTATTTCAGCCGCGCGCTCGTCGCCAGGAGGGCGATCGATGATCGGCGTGGCGAAGCGACCGCGCAAAGCGGCATCTGTGAGTCGTTGCATTATCTGGGAGAGACGAAAGAGAAAGCCGAATGTCTTGAGGCATTGATTCCGATCTATCGCGAACTCGGCGCCCGTCTGGACGAGGCAAAAGCGCTGTCGAACAAAGCCGTCACGCTCAATGACCTGGGTGATTCTCACTCGGCGCTCGAATTGGAGCAGCAGGCGTTGCGCCTCTTCCGGGAGCTGGGCGACCGCGTCGATGAATCATTCGCGCTCAATTCGCTCGGACAAATCTACCGGTCGATGAATGAACGGCAACTTGCGCTCGAGCACTTTGAACGCGCGCTGGCCCTCCGGCGCGAAGGCCGCGACAAGCGGCTGCTGGGGCTGACGCTGGGGGATATCGGCATCATCTATCAAGACCTGGGCGATTATGAGCGCGCGATCGATTATCTCAGCCAATCGCTGGCCATTAGCGAAGAGATCGGCGACCGGCGATCGACGGCCATCCGGTTACAAAGCCTCGGCGTGATTTGGAAAAGGATGGGTGAAATTGCCAAAGCGCTCGATACCCAGACGCGATCGCTGAGCTTGGCGCGCCAGGTCGGCGACCGCCGGGCGGAGGGCCTGGCGCTCATCGCGATGAGTGAGCTGCACCAGCTTCTGAATGAAAAGGAGAAGGCGCATGACGACCTCACTCAGGCGTTGGAACTCTCGCGCGGGGCCGGCGATTCGGTCTGCAAAGCCGCGGCCCTCACGAAACTGGGAAAGATAGCGGCAGAGAGCGGCGATTGGCAACAGTCGATCAATCTCATGCAACAATCTCTCTCACTGGCTCGTGCGACGGGGGACCTGCAACGCGAACGCGATACGCTCATCGCTCTCGCGCTTGCCGAACGCGAACGAAACAATCTCAGCGAGGCGCGCGATTATCACCAGAAGTCTCTCGAATTGACCGAATCGATCCGCGCCAAAACCCGCCGCCAGGAATTGCGCGCCAGTTTTCTGGCCTCGCGGCAAGAGGAATATGAACTATACGTAGATTTGCTGATGCAATTTCATCAGCAACAGCCGGATGCAGGACATGCCGCCGCCGCATTCGGAATCAGCGAACGTGGCCGCGCCCGCAGCCTGCTGGAAATGCTGGGCGAAGCCCGCGCCGACATCCGGCAGGGCGTTGACGCTGCTCTCATCGCCGAAGAGCGCAAGCTGGCCGGGCAGATCCGCGCCAAAGAATTTCAGCGCGCGCAATTGGCCGGCAATTCCCGTGCGGAGAAACAAATGGAGGTTCTGGCCAAAGAGATCGGCGATCTGATCAACGAGTATCAGGCTTTAGAGGGCCACATTCGCAGCGTCAGCCCGCGCTTTGCGGCGTTGACCGAGCCGCAACCGGTGACTGCCGCTGAGATTCAGAGAGAATGTCTGGATCGCAACACCGTCTTGCTCGAATTCGCGCTGGGCGACAATCGGAGCTGGCTGTGGGCTCTCACGCCGGACGCGATCATCAGCCACGCGCTCCCTCCCCGCGCTGAAATCGAAGCATCGGCGCGAAAAATCTATGAATTGTTGACTGCGCGCCAACCGAAGAAAGACCTGACCGAGTCGCAACGACAGGCTCGCATCGCCGAGGCCGATGCAAATTTTCAAATCGAGGCCGCGGCGCTCAGCCGAATGTTGCTCGGCCCAATCTCCGCACAATTACGGCAGGAGTGGAAAGGCAAGCGGTTGGCCATCGTCACTTCGGGAGCATTGGAGTATCTGCCGTTCGCCGCGCTGCCAATGCCGGAGCCGGGACAGAGTACGGGAGAGCCGGATGGGCAGAAGGATGAGGTGACGAAGAGACGGAAGGGTAGAGAGACGCGGAGCAAAGGAAGACCTCTTTCTACCTCTCCTGCTCCATTGATCACGAACTATGAGGTCGTCTCGCTCCCTTCGGCATCGGCGCTCGTCGCGCTCCGCAAAGAGACAGAGGGGCGACAACCCGCGGCCAAGACGCTGGCGGTCATCGCCGACCCGGTCTTCGAACCTGATGACCCGCGTGTGGTGGCGGCTGCGAAGAGAAAAAGACCGAACAATAATCTCGTCGCGAACTCCCGATTCGCAGAGAGGCCCTCGACAGCAGCCTCTTCAACTCTCAACCCGATCCTCATTCGCGCGGCGAAGAGCTTAAACCGCGATGGATTTTCACGGCTTCCCTTCTCCCGCGAAGAGGCCGATAAAATCGCCGAACTCATTCCGGAAGGCTCCTTGTTTAAAGCCACCGATTTTCAAGCCAATCTGACATTGGCGGCGAGCGGCGAACTCAGCCGCTATCGCATCATCCATTTCGCCACTCACGGTTTGCTCAACGGCGAGCATCCCGAGCTTTCCGGCCTGGTTTTGTCGTTGGTTGACAGAGACGGCAAAACACGGGACGGGTTCCTGCGAATGAACGAAATCTTCAACCTGCGATTGCCGGCCGACCTCGTGGTCCTGAGCGCCTGCCAGACCGCGCTCGGCAAGGAGGTCGAAGGCGAAGGGCTCGTTGGATTGACCCGCGCGTTTATGTACGCCGGAGCCGAGCGAGTGGCGGCGAGCCTCTGGCAGGTGGACGATCAGGCAACGGCTCAGCTCATGCAATCCTTCTATCGCGGGATGTTGAAAGAGAAACTGCGCCCGGCGGCGGCCTTGCGCGGCGCCCAGATCGAGCTCTCGAAGAGCCCCCGCTGGTCGTCGCCTTACTTCTGGGCAGGGTTCATAATTCAAGGCGAGTGGAAGTGAGTTCTTCGAGGTCTGATGTAAAACAAGAACGAATTAGGGTGCTGTCAAAATACCGGGGTTCGATCCACGAATAGCACGGAAGTTGGCCGTTCTTCGCATCTTCATAGAACTGTTCCATCTGAAAGAAACGGTTCTTCGTTTGATCGAGGCTGGCGAAAGCATGAAGCCTCGAATTGAGCAGATAGGCGAAACTGAAGAGCAAGGTCTCGCCGTGGTAGATGCGCCAGGCCAGATTGGCTTCTCGAGTAGATTGAAGATCGTCTCTTCATGGTTGATGTCAATATCGGTACATTCGTCCACGATCGCTTCGCCTCCGCCCGGTTTGGGATTGGTCAAGCCCTTGCGTGAGACGCCGTCGAATGTTTGCCCGTGCGGCGGAGCTTGAAACGGCCGATCGTTGTCCTGATCGTAGAGCCAGCCAAGAATGTTATCGAATGATCTGTTTTCAAGCATCAATACGACGATATGTTTTATTCAGCTAAGGTTGTCCGCGCTTCAGAAACTATCCCATTGATGAGAGAGCAGATTCTACCAACCAGAACTTATTAGAAGGTTACTCGGCCATACCCAAGAAGCATCGGGATCAAAGTTCCCGAGCACTGCCAGCGCAGCGACAATGATCGGTATCTCGCAACGCACGGTCCAACTCCGGGTCGAGATTGGGGAAGCCGTGGCGGTCTTTATCAGCCGGAAATGTCGGGTGAGTATCGATTCTCTCAGAGGTATTTGAAGAGGCGCGCGGATGAGCGCATCCGTTGATCGCTGAAATTATTTTGGCGCAATTCACGCATGATGCGCAAATGGCGTAAATGACGCTAGACCTATCTTCCAGCTAGTGATATCAACTGAGCATCACGTTGAGACGATAGTTACTACTGCCCCGGAAACTAATCTGTAGCACAGGAAGTGCATCTTCCAGATGCGCTCAATACGTTACTAACCTGGCGTGGACGGCCGCTCTCTTCATTGAAAGCGGGGGGTAGTCCATTGCGGAGAAGTGTGTCTCTAACTCGTATTACGAGTGGCTAAGCCGAGCTGTATTCACCTGTTAATGGGCTGTTAACGGCTGTTAACGGGCTATTAACGTGATATTAACGGGATGAATGGTAAGGATACCTGTTCGGGCAAATAGCTTTCAGAGTGGAGTCCTGTAACTAACTGAAGACTGTGCAAATAAAAGCTCATTGAAATCAGGCTGATGAGATTTACGCCGGGATAGCAATCGCCATGCGGTGATTGCATAGTCTGGAGCACTGCAACCACACACGTCCCACAAGTATATGGCCGCTAGATCCCTACCTGGACGTGGGCTCATCACGTTACCAGGCTCGCAGGTTCGGGGCGCGATCTCAGTTGCTGTACCGGAGGTTTGAGGCTCAACCACACTCTTTAGGAGAACCCAATATGGCAAAAAAACGGAAAGAGACTAAGAAAGATAACTCGAGCATCACCCGAAGAGACATGCTCAAAGGGGCGGGGGCCGCAGGCGCCGCCGCCGTGATGGGCCCGATCATGCTGACGTCGAGGAAGGCATTCAGCCAGGATGGAGAAGTGATAACAGCTCCTGTGGCGGAGCCGGTGTCATGCGACTTCGGCGTAACCAGTCCGCCAACCAGGCCGTTTATCGATACCCTTCCGATTCCGGGCACGGCGCCCCAGACGACACTGTTGCCCAGACCGACCCAGAACGCCAACGTCGCCGGGGGCGAGGCCGCCCGCGCTCCCCATCAACGTTGGGCGGAGTTTCTGCCCGAAGCGGAATATAGTCTAGTGGCCAGGGCCTCGACCCATCGCTTCCACTCCGACTATCTACCGTCCTATATCTGGGGGTTCAACGGCGTATACCCGGGCCAGACGATACGTAACAACTATGGCGACCCAGTGATCGTCCGCTTCAGGAATAACCTGCCGGCGAATACCACCAGCGGCGGCCAGAATGAGATCACAATTCACCTGCATAACGGGCATACGGCGTCAGAGAGTGACGGCTTCGCCGGCGACTTCTTCGGCAGAGGGCTCTTCAAGGACAACCATTACGTCAATGCCTATGCCGGCATTGATACCTTCGGAACGACTGCCGGCGTGCGCGGCGACCCGCGCGAAGCCATGCACACTTTCTGGTATCACGATCACCGGGCGGCGTTCACTTTCAACAACAATTTCTTGGGTCTCAATGGGATGTACATCCTCTATGATCAGAAGGACCCGGGACACGAGAATGCCGCCGCCGGTTCGCTTCGCCTGCCGGGCATTTACGGCACAACCGACATCCCGCTGATCCTCTCCGAAAAGAGATTCTGCGCCAGAGACAACGCGCGTGGGCGCACCGAAGTAGTCATCGACTTCGGTGACAAATGGACCGTCAATGGGAAGATTCAGCCTAAATTTAGCGTCAGAAGGCGCAAGTATCGCTTCCGGATACTGAACACCGGGCCGCAAAAGAATTTCAACCTGAAGCTCGTCGGCCCCAACGGCGCCCAGATCCCCTGGACGATCGTCGCCGTTGACGCCAATTTCTTGCACGACCCCTGGGAGCTTTCCAATGGCAACCTGGGCGTATTTGTCGCCATGCGCTACGACGTCATCGTTGACTTCACAAAACTCAAAGTCGGCCAATCGTGCTACATCCGGGAGGACGAACCGCAGAACGTCGGCGTCACGACGGCTGACCCGGCTCCGGGGCTGCCGATCGAAAACGTCCTGATGCGCTTCGACGTGGTCGGGGAAGCCACCATCCCCGACACGCCGCCGATTCCGGATTTTCTGGTCGATTTGCCTCCTCTTCCAACGCCGACGGATTGCTTCCAGTGGCGCTTCACTCTCGAATTTCCGAAGCTCAGGCCGGATGCGGAGTTTGAGGCCTTCCTGGTCAACGAACTGGAGTTCGACAAGGACAGGGTGGACTGGGTGGTACTCAAAGGCACGTGTGAAGAATGGGAGTTGAAGAACGACGTCATTGCGAGCGATTGGGTCCACCCTGTTCACATTCACTTTGAAGAGGGCCGGATTATCGAGCGAACGAGAAGGGTCGATGTCGGGCTTCCGACCGAAAGGCGCGTCGGGGTGCCGCTGAGGCCTGACGAGGACTTTAGGAATGCGCGAAGAGACGTCTATCCGCTTCCGGAGGAGAATGCGGTGAAGCTCAGGATGCAGTTCAGAGATTTCGCCGGGCGCTATCTGATCCACTGCCACAACATGGGCCACGAGGACGGCTTCATGATGGTGCGGTGGGATATCGTCAACAGCCGCACCGAGTTGGAGGCGCGCAGAAGAGACATCTTCGAATTCCGCCGGGCCAAGGGGTTGCCGATTGTGCCGTGCGGACAAAATCGGAGGCCGTAACACGATGAACAGAAGGGACTTGCTTATCCGCCGCGCAAGCGGGAAGGCGCTGGGCGACACGCCAAACTCGACATGCTCACCATGCAATGTGGGCAATGTGGGGAGGTTCTCGAACGGCGTTCTTCTCACCCATGAAAACAAACAGGTCAAGTTTTACGACGACCTGATCCGTGGCAGGCAGGTGATAGTCAACTTCATGTACGCCTCCTGCACGGGCGCCTGTCCACTGATCACGGAGAAGTTGATTCAAGTTCACAAGGCGTTAAAGGATCGAATGGGTGAAGACTTGTTCATGTATTCGCTCACCTTGTATCCGGAACAGGACGACCCCGCGACGCTGAAGAACTTCGCTCAGATGCACGGGGCGCTACTTCCGGGCTGGACCTTCTTGACCGGCGATCCTTATGACCTCGAAACCATTCGTTACCGGCTCTTTCGGGAGAACCACATCAAGTTCGACCTCTCCAAGGGGTTCCACGCGGCGCAGCTTCGCATCATTAACGACGCGAGAAACCTCTGGGCCCATGTCAGCCCGAACGCGAGCTTGGAAACGATTCTGAAACACATCTCCTGGCTCGATCCACCAAAGTCGCTCGAGGAGATCCGTGAGGAGAATAAAATTCTTCAAGAGAAAATAGACGCGGACATTAAACTTCACGGCTACCGCCGGACGGTTTAACGGCCAAATTCATCCTTGGGAGCGCAGGCAGGAACGCGCTCCCAAGGGTTTTCTAAGGAAGGAGCCATGAAACGACTAGCCCTGATCTCTTCGTTGATCCTTATGTGCTTGACGGCGCCGGCGTTCGGCCAGACGGGTTGTGAGTTCAACATCGTCGGCACGTGGAAAGCGACAAGCATCAATAGCGTAAGTTCCGTCATTTACCGCTTCGAGCCTGACGGCACAATCACAATGACGTCTCTCCCAAATTCTGGTCAGGACTCTAAATCGAAAGAGATTGCCAGGGGGACTTATAAGCTGGATAACGCCAAGTCGCCCCAATCCATATTACTTAAGATAAACGGAGAAGATTTCGATTCCCCAGATAGAACGATCTCGGTGAAGATCATCAAGTATGGCGAGACGTCTTTTACCACCGGGAGTACCGATTACGACACCTTGGAATGGGAGAGAATGGATGCTACTCGGTATTTCCTCGTTCTCGCCGGCCGCAATGGAGTCTTTTATGATCGCAGCGGTCCCACGTTCCCAATATTGATCAAGACCGACGGGCGGGAGACTCAGGTTGACGCCGTGGGCGTTTATTCTCGCGACAACAAGCCGCTCTTCGGCACTGTTCCGGCGGAATTACGCGACGAGTTCATGAAGGAGTCTCGCAACGCTTCGGACGTGATGCTGCGCCTCGAAATCTCGGCGCCGCAATACGAAAGGGGTCTGAAGGCGATGCGGACCTGGGATCGGAGGGCCAAGGAGGGCGATCTGTTATATCCCAACGTTTTTATGGATAACATCCTGCTGGTGAAGCAGGTTACCGAGACGCTCAATCAATGCGGGACCACGGTCAAGTTGTACCGTCTGGATGCGGGCGGATACGACTACATTTCCAACGACAATCCGCCGTCGCTCACCGCGTACTTTTATTTCAAGGAACTGAAGCGGCTGAACGAATCGCTGCATATTCCGGATGTGAGATTTCAGGAGATTACGCATCCGGCGGCGAAACAGGCGAGGCAATGAGGATTGAGGATCGAAGATCGAGCGATGATCTTCGATCCTCGATCCTCATAGTTGATTTTCCAAAGGGGGGTAACAATGAAACTGACAGTCTTCCTAGGTTTGCTCATGTCCATTTGTTTGCTGCCCTGCGTGGAGGCGTTCGGGCAATCAGACGAAAAGAAGACCTGCGAGTTCAACATCGCCGGCATCTGGAAATCGGAAAGGACTAGCGATACGAACCCGGTCTTTTATGGCTTTCGGCAGAACGGAAGTGTGAAGGTGTTGGGTTATGTCAGGGACGCTTCGCCTGACGCTTCGCCTGACGCTTCGCCTCAAAATTTTACAGTGAGGGCGATGGCGTCGTACAAGCTGGACGACCCGGCTGCGCCCAAGCGCCTCGAAATCACGGCGATGAAGGGGAGCGGTCTATTTCGACCGGGAACCACTTCAATGGATATCGTCGAATATGGGGACGACTACTTCGTTACGATGCACGCCGAATCAGGGACACTACTTCGTTGGGCCAGGGTGCAGACGCGCCGCTACTTTCTAACCTTCGCCGTTCGCAGCGACCCGACCCAGCAGGGTGGGGCGGCCTTCGCGATGTGGACGAAACTGGACGGGCGCAAAACCGAGATCGAGGCGCTCGGCGTTCATTTAGCCGGAGATGGTAAAGGCAAAACAGTGCCCGTCTTCGGCCCGATTCCGGGCCAGCTTTACAACGAGTTCGCCACTGAAAGCGATAAAAAGTCGGACGTGATGATGCGCCTCGAAATGACCGAGGCGGAGTTTGAAAGATCCTACAAGGTCTTCAAGACCTGGGAAAAAAATGCGCAGGACCGAGCGCTGCCACATCGCGACCCTTATCTGAACGGGATGGAGTTCATGAAGAGCGCCGCCGAAAGTCTCAACCAGTGTGATGAAAAACTCAAACTGCAGACAATTGACCGCGCCACGGCCGCGCAGAATCCTCATCAGCAGACGCTCGAATACGTCAGGGTGATGAGGAGAAAGAACGATGATTTGCACATCACTGACGGAGCTTTCCCCACAGATTGGCGCCCGATAGTGTCTCCTGGTAACTGAATCTTGACATTCGGCAGGCCGCGGTTCTCCCAGGACGCCCAAGACGCCCAAGATGTAGGATGGAGAAGCCGCGGCGCGCGGAATGAACCTGGACACGTGGAATATGTCTGTCGCTGTTCCGCCACGGCCTTGCGGTCTTTGTCGCCGACGAAGTTCAAGGAGTGCCGGACCAAATGTCTGACGCAAGTCCGGACTGTCGTCCGAGGGAAGACGCTCTGGATCGCTTCAGTGGTGAAGTCTGGATCTTTGCGCGAGTGGCAACGGTGATTGAGTGGGAATTCGGCGTGTCGTACCACCCGGCTCACGTTTCACGTATTCCCAAGGAAATGAATTGGACGTCACAGAAACCACAGCGCGTGACTGAAAACGAAGAGCGTGAAACATTGCGGAGCGCGCTCGATTTTCGAGACCGCGTCATTGCAGCAGCCAGCTTTGCGATCGCTGTCATCGGCTCCGAAGGCAAGATCGTTCTGGCCAATCGCGCGGCCGCTGAGCTGTGCGGCAGTAAAGTCGAAGAACTGATTGGCCGCTCTCTCCACACCTGCATCGCGCTGGGCGACTCGGCCGGGGTCGCCGAGAAAGTTCAGTTCGCTCTGGCTCACGGCCTGTCAGTATCGAACGTCGAATGCGAAGTGACGCGCAAAGAGGGCATGACCCGCACGCTAAGATTCAGCCTGCAGCCTCTGACGCTGGAAAGCGGCGAACGCGTTGTGGTCGGTGCGGCGGAAGACGTCACCGAGCGAAAGGCGTCGGAAACGAGACTGCGCGAGGCGCTGGCGGAGGTCGAGCGACTGAAGAATCAACTTCGATCAGAGAGCCTGGATCTCGATGAGGAGGTCAAACCCGGCCATAATTTTGGAGAGATCGTCGGCGAGAGCGCCGCGCTCAAGAAGGCCCTTTACCTGGTCGAGCGAGTCGCCGCCACAGGCGCTACTGTCCTCATCCTCGGCGAGACGGGAACTGGCAAAGAACTTTTCGCCCGCGCCGTTCACGACCTGAGCCCGCGCAAAGACGGCCCGTTCGTCAAAGTCGATTGCGGCGCGATCCCGGCGGGGCTGATTGAGAGCGAACTCTTCGGCCACGAGAAGGGCGCTTTCACCGGCGCGATCAAGCGGCGCGCCGGGCGCTTTGAATTGGCCCACGGCGGCACCATCTTCCTCGACGAGATCGGCGACTTGCCGCTCGACTTGCAGACCAGGCTCCTTCGCGTACTACAGGAAGGCGCCTTCGAGAGCGTGGGCGGGATGCGCACAATCAAGACGGATGCGCGAGTGGTGGCGGCGACCAACCGCGACCTGAGCTGGAGAATCGGATCAGGCGCCTTCCGCGAAGACCTCTATTACCGGCTCGCCACCTTTCCCATCACGCTGCCCCCGCTGCGCGAGCGTCCGGAAGACATCCCCCTGCTGGCGTTCCACTTCATGAAGAAGTACAGTGCCAGACTCGGCAAAAAGATCGAGAACGTTCCGCAACAACTGATCGAGAAACTACAGGCATACCACTTTCCCGGCAACGTGCGTGAGTTGGAGAACATCATTGAGCGTACCGTCATCCTTTCGACCGGGAATACACTACAACTCGACACCTCGTTCATCTCGGCGCACCAGCCGACGCCGGAGCGGGAAGAGTTGCAGACTCTGAAGGAGATCGAGCGATCTTACATCGCGCGCGTGCTGGCCATCTGCAATTGGCGGATCGAGGGCACACAAGGGGCGGCTAAACGCCTCGGCCTCCCTCCGAGCACCCTGCGCTCCCGGATACGGAAACTGAATATCTCCAGGCCTTGAAGAACTTCTGCGAATTTTGCGCCTTCTCGAGAAATGGACTGGATGCCGGCAGAGGTGACACCAGTGGGGAATTTCGCGGTGGCGCCGCCCACCGTCAGAATTCCATCTTTAACACAAACTGGAGTTGTCGTGGAGCGTCCGCGCTAAAGATGCGTCCGAAGTTCGGGGTGAATGCTATTCGGTTCGGAGCATCAAAATTGGGATGATTGAACACATTGAATGCTTCTACTCGGAACTTCAGCCGCACTCGCTCGGTCAGGCTGGTCTCCTTTTGTAACGAGAAATCCACTCCGCTGTATCCTGGGCCATCAACGATGTTTCGCCCCGCGTTCCCAAAGGTGAAAGGGGCAGGCAGCGTGAAGGCGGCAGTGTCGAACCAGTGTTCAGGACTTCGGCCGCCGCTCAGATTGGGGCTGCCTACCACATTTGGACGCTGCGCCGGGCCGGCACCGATGTTGGCCTGATCCACGCCAAGATTGACTGTGAATGGCGCGCCGGTCTGCCAGGAAACTATCCCGCTTGTCTGCCAACCCGTCAGCGCCCTTTGCTTCCAACCTGAGATCCCACTGCCCAGAGGCAGTTCATAAACAAGGCTCGCGACAAAGCGGTGACGGTGATCGAAGCTGGAAAGCGCCTTTTCCGACGGCAAGTCGTAGACGTTCTGGGGTAAGTTCGACTCGAAGGCCGTGCCACCCGGGTCAGACGCGTCGTCAATGGATTTCGACCATGTGTAATTTGCCTTCACCGCCAATCCGCTCGTCAACCGCCGATCCAGCTTGAGCGTCAGGGCATTGTATGTTGACCAGCCATCCCAGCGAATGCTGTTGAAATTACTCAGTGCTGGAATCGGTCGCCGGGCGTTGATCGGCCCAGGCCCTGGCAAAGGAACGTTGCGGACGGTTGAGTTGTCGGCCCCAATAGTCCGGGAGCCGAGATAAGCGGCCTCGATCATTGTCGCCGGGGTTAACAGACGCTGAATGCTCAGACTCCATGCCTCGTTATATTCAACGCGGTAATCATGATCCATGTTGTTTCCGCCGATGCTGCCACTCGCATTGGTGGCCAGGATGTCGGCGGTCGTTGCGGTGGGACTCAACGCGTCGGCTGCGATATTGACGTTTTTGACCAGGAAGAATGGCAGGTTGCGGGCAAAAGCCTGTTGCACGCTATAAGCCCACTGATTCAGGTAGATGCCGAATCCGGCTCTGACCACCATGTCATGCTTCCCTGGTACTTTCCAAGCTACGCCGAGGCGCGGCGCAATGCGGTTGTAGGAGGGTTGTAACAGTCCCCGCTCCCAACCGGCAGCCGCCGATGTCACATATGAAACGGGAATGAGCGGCAGCAGCGCATTCGCCGCCGGGTTGATGCGCCCATCACTGTCGCTTGCGATCACGAATCGCCCGCCCGGCACGGTCAGGTCGATTGCCGAGAGGCGATTATCGACTGCCCGCATATGTTGATTGATCTCATAGCGCAGACCGATGTTAACTGTCAGTTGCGGCGTCACTTCCCAGTCGTCTTGTCCATAAATGTGCAGCCAGTTCGTTCGCGCATCTTCGTCCCCCCGGCCGATACCGACCTGGGCCGACGAAGGCGCACCGAGCAGGAAATCGGCGAAAGCATTACCGTCAGTCAGACCCGCCCGCGACGATGTCCAGCGATTGGTGAAAGCTAAAACCCCTCGCGCCGCTTCCGGATTGGAGGGCCTGAATTTCAAATGAAAAAAGTAGCCTCCAAATTTGATCTTATGCGCGCCGTGTTGGATCAGTACGTTGTCAAAGAACTCATAACTCCGATTGTCACGAGTAATGATATTGACGGGGTCGCCGATGCCGCTGTAAAACCCGCCAAACGTAACTTGGGGAAAGCCTACATCACGCGGGTCTTTCGTGACGCCTTGCAGCCCGACGGAAGAAGCGAAGTCCACTCCCTGGTTAAGACTGGCCTGCCCTCCAGACACGCCGAGCCAACCGAAGCGAAATTCATTTAACACGTTGTTGGTAAACGTGTGAGTATGGCTCAGCGCGAGATTATTGGTTCTCGTCGTCAACTCTCGCCCGAAGCCGGGAACCAGACTCTCGTTGAGTTGGTTGGCACCGTATGGCTGGAGAGCCCGTGCGCGGAATGTAGTCAGACGGCCAAAGATTTGATCTCTGCTCGTCAATTGATGATCGAGCCTCAAGTTAAACTGGCTGACATCAGTGGTCTCTTTGAGCGCCGCAATGAGGTTCTGGAAATTCCCGGGCTGGTTAGGCAGCGGGATTTTGGAAAGAAGCGCAACGGCAATGGGATCCAGCCGGTCGGCCGGAATCCTGTTGTTGACGAACGATGAGCGAGTTCCGTCCGCAGCGGTGGTCGTCGGATCGTAGATTGGGCCGAGGCCGGAAAAGTCGCCCGCGCGCACGGCGGCGGTCGGGACGGAAAAAGTTTTGGTGACGGATTTGCGAATGCGTTGGCCTTCGTCATTCGCAAAGAAAAAGCTCCGATTCTTTCCTTCGTAAACCTTCGGGATGCTGACCGGGCCGCCGAGCGAACCGCCAAATTGATTTTGTTGGAAGGGCGGAATGGGTTGGCGCGGGTCATCGAAGAAGTTCTTTGCGTCGAAGGCGTCGTTCCTCAGAAATTCGAAGAGGCTGCCGTGATACTGATTAGTCCCGGACTTGGTAGCGACATAGATCAAAGCAGAAGCTTTACCGCCGAACTCAGGTGCATACATCGATTTTTGGATTTTAAATTCCCTGATCGCGTCCACTGAGGGGCTAACTACCATATTATTGAAGTACTCGTCAGTGATTTTGACGCCGTCGAGCAGATATATATTGTGACCGCTACGCTGGCCGGCCACGTTGACCAGATCGCCCGCCTGCTGCATGGCGGCGCCGCGAGTTCCGCCGGGCGGTTTAATCACTCCCTCGCTGAGGAGCGCGAGTTGCAGAAACTGCCGGCCATTCAGGGGCAGTTCGACAATTCGCTGATGCTCGATGACATCGCTGATTTCGGCAGAAGTCGTCTGTAATGATGATCCGCCGGCCGTGATATTTACTTCCTCAGTGATGTCTCCAGACTGCAGAGTTAGTTCCAGCCTTAGTACCTGGCCGATCTGAACCACGAGCCCCGTTTGGTTATATTTTTTGAAACCAGCGCGGGAGGCAGAAATGTTATAGTCGCCGACCGGCAACGCCGGAAATAGAAATTTCCCCGAGTCGTCGGTAACTCTTTCAATCCTCAATCCACTGGCCTGGCGTTCCGCGACGAGCGTTACCCCAGGCAATACTGCTCCTGACGAATCTCTGACGGTACCGATGATTTCGGCGCCGTTCGTCTGCGTTTGGGCGATAATAGCACATAATAGTACGGTAACCCATATTGCCGCCGCTTGGACTATTCGGCATGCTGTGTCACGCCGCCATCGGAGAAAATAGGTAAAACTCTCATCATAATGCATAGATTTCTTTCCTGTGAGAACCGATCCTGCTGTGGAGAAACTGCGATCGTACGGACGAGAGTAGCTTGTATTGATCGAGCTAATAGCATAGGCATTAACGCAATCGACGCCGAATGCATTTTGTTAGACGTTAAAGTGGAATGTGGAGCGGGTATCACTTCACTGTAACGATCAAAGAGTCTAACTTCGATACTTGTGTGTTAACTGAAGTAATAGTATAGGTATTAATGTACTTGATGTCGAGTACATTTTGTTAATTGAAGTAACAGTATAGGTATTAATACACTTGACGTCGAGGACATTTTGTTAGGCGTTAGAGTGGAGGGGGTGGCAGGCGTCGCTTCATCGTAACGATCAGAGAGTCTAACTTCGATGCTTTCGTTCTGCGTTGTTGTATTACTTGTGTACTAAAGAACACGAAATATCCATTATTGAAAGGACAAGTTTACTGTAGAAACTGGGCAATGGAGCGGATCGAATTGATCGCGCCATATACCGCCAGCGCGAATAACAGTCCCATCACCACATTCTCCCACCAACGATTGCGATACCGTGCGCCAATGAAGCGTGCGCTGCTGGTAATCCACCACAATCCGCCTGCCAACAGTGGCAACAACACGACCTGGGCGCTGTTGGCGATCAACGTCAGCGTCACGAAATCCGGCGCGCCCGGAATCGTCCAAACCAGCGGCGAAACCAGACACCAGGCCGCAATCCCACGATACAACGGGTGCTGTCGATAAGCGGTTTGAATCGGCGCCGTTCCGGCTCGCCAGCGCAGGTAGGCGTGGCTGCCCATCAACGCCAGACCTGCGGCGACTCCAAGTAGCGATGTATACACCGCCGCAAAAATGCCCAGATAAAATAGCACTCCGCCGCTTGGTCCGAGGAGCGTGCTCAGCAAGTGCGGTAGATCATCCAGCGTCTTGATTTGTTTGTCGGGATAGAGCAGTTCCGCGCCCAATGTCCACACGGCCAGATTGAGCGCGATCATCGCCACGATTGCCAGCAGAAAATCGTAAAACTGCACGCGCCGATATTGAGGCCCGCGCCAGCCTTTGGCTTCCAGAAAGTAGGGGTATGCGAGATTCATCAACGACCCGCCGACCGCGCCAATCATCGCCACCGCAACCAACAGTGGATTGAACTGTCCGCGCTGATCAGGCAGCCCGATGCGATACAACCCTTGCGCCAAACCTTTGAGATCGCATCCGACCCACAATGCCGAGCCGATAAACGAAATCGCCAGCAATCCTAAAAAGAATTTGAAGATCCATTCCAAACGGCGATACGAAGGCTGAAACACCAGCAACAGCGCAACGCCATTGCACAGCAACGCCCATTGCCACGTTTGCCCGACGCCAAATAAATTGCGACAGACTTCGCCCGCGCCGACCGTCATATAAGCTTCGTACACATGTCCCATCACGATGGTCGCGACGAACAGCACGGGCGCATACCAACGATGCAGCCGCGCCAGGCCGTCCAGCACGCCCTCGCCGTGCGGGTTGCACAATTGATACCGCGCAATCAGCGAGACGAACAAGAATCGCATCAGGATCGCTGTCACCAGCACCCACATCAGCGCATAACCGTAGTTCGCGCCTGCGACGGCCATATCAACGACATCGCCTGCGCCGAACCATGTCAGCACGATGATGATGCCGGGACCGAACGAGCGCAGATAGTCCCAGAACGAGTTGGGGATGGGCGGCGCGACCCCCTTCTCTTCCACGACCATTTCAACCGGTTCTTTCAAGTCGCTCACCTCTTTACCTGGGATGACAAATACTTTGACCAATCATTGCCACAACTCGCGATTGATCGGGAGGGTTTACCAGGGAAAGGGGTCAGGCAAAGCGGGCCGCTCTGCCTGACCCTCTCACCCGAGGCGTTGAACGAACGCCTCAATCTCATCGACCTCGTCCCCGCTCAGCCGGAAATCCATCGCGCCGATGACGCCCGCGACCTGCTCTCGGCTCCGCACGCCGACGATCGCGCCCGTGACCACACTGTTTCGCAAAACCCATGCGATGGCGGCCTCGCCGGCGCCGCGGTCGTGGCGGGCGGCGATCTCCTTCAGCTTGTCCGCGATCTTCAGGCTGCGCGTGACCAGCGGCTCCTGGAACTGCGGGCCGAAGCGGCGCCAATCGTCCTCGGGCAGGCCGGCTATTCGTTCGCGAGTCATCATTCCGGTCAACAGCCCCGACCCCATCGGCGAGTAGGCGATCACGCCGATGTTTTGTTCGGCGCAATAAGGCAGGACGTCAGCCTCGATTTCGCGGCTGATCAGCGAATACGACGGTTGCAATGAGGTGATCGGAGCGACAGCTTGCGCGCGTTTCAACTGATCGAGGTTGAAATTCGACACGCCGATCCAGCGGATCTTCCCTTCATCTTTCAGGCGAGCGAGCATCGCCCAGCCTTCTTCCATGTCCTCGTCGGGTTCGGGCCAGTGGATTTGATAAAGATCGATCGCGTCCACCTTCAGCCGCCGCAAACTGGCCTCGCATTCGCGGCGGACTGAATCGGCCTTGAGCGATGTGCTGACCTCGAGATTCTCGTCCCATACCCGGCCGCATTTTGTGAACACATACGGCCTGTTCGCGCGGCCTTCGAGCGCCTTTGCCACGACCTCTTCCGAATGGCCGAGGCCGTAGACGGCGGCCGTATCGACCCAATTCATCCCGGCGTCGAGCGCCGCGTGAATCGCGGAGATTGAGGCGTCGTCCTCCTGTTGGCTCCACGAGGATGGCCAGCCGGGTCCGCCCCAATCCCCACCGCCGCCGCCGAGTGGGGTGAGATAAAGGTCGCTGTTTCCGAGTCGTCTTGTTTGCATTGATTCTCCGTGAGCCCGTCGGGTGTTCATCGTTGCCTCCTCAGTCAGCAGTCGGCATTGAATTGATTGGCGGAGGTCTACGTCTGCCGCGATGAGATGCAGAACCGTCACATGTCGTGGTGGATAAAGGATGGATCAACAGCTTGCCGTGGAGCGCCGGGACCGCGCCCTCCCCGAATTGCCCCCGGATTACTGGTTACTTGTCACTCCCGGTTTGACGGAGACTTTCACCTGGGCATTCGACCAGCAGCACTGGTACCCTTTCTCGCCATGACGAGAGGCATCGGTGACTAATACGTGCAGCAGGTACTCGCCCGGCTCGCTGAAGGTGGCAGTCGTTGTCGCTCTGCCGTTGACGGCAAGGGCCAGCGTCACTTTCCTCTCTATTTTTTCCGGTGCCGGCGTGCTGTTAGCGAAGGTTACCGCCCCTGGTCCGCGAAACTTGCTCCAGCGAACATTCAACGGATCTGGCTTGGCGGGGTCATCCTCCACCGTGGGAGGCAGCTTGCCGTCATCAGACAGCCACGTGGTGAGCGTCAGCGAATTCGGAAATGTGGTCACCATGCTCACGCTGTGCCCACGCGGACCATTGACGCCTAGCGCTCCTTCTTCAAAGCTGATGAAAGGCGGGGCGTTCCCGCCGACCCCAATAAAAGGCGCCAGTTCCCACAGAGGATCCAGGCTTGCTGGAATGACCGTGGTCTTGCCGTTGGCGGTCAAGGTCCAGGTGAGTTTCTTGGTCCCGAAATCCCTGGGCGCCGTCACCGTAAAAACTCCCCACTGCCTGTCTGTCAGGAAGTGGGTCGGCTGGCCGTAGTCGGGTCCATCCGGCTCGATCCGGTTATTGGGCCCGACTGGGATGTCCAACTCCTGCTTTGTATTCCGGTTGTAATAGCCGAACAACAGGCTATAACTGCCGTCCGGGTTTCCAAACCAACCTTCGTATGCTCCGGTGATGCTCTGACCCGATTCGCGCGAGGGCTCGAGAGGCAGCTGTCGCGCACTGACGAGCGCCCACCCCACGAGCAAAATCACAATGTGCAAAGCTATCATCGCTGTCCGTCGCGCTTGCATCCAGTAGCCTCCTACTATCTGAGTTGAGATTCGGATCGAGGGCGGCGGATCTGAAAGGCCGTGCCGCCCCGGCATCGTGTTAATCTCCGAATAAGCGTCACTATTGCGTCGGCCGGGAGGCGTTGGTTGCGGTCCTGGTCGGCGTCTTCTCTGCGACCCACCGCTGATAGTCTTCCTCGCTGATGTCGGTCACGTTCAGCCAGGCCGATGCCATTTCATCGATTGCGCGTTGGCCCCAACCTACCCATTGGTTCGGATCGGGGTTGCGCTTGTTGCCGGCCGTGTTGTCATGCCAGGCAATAACGTTGATGATAGTGCCCTTGGGCAGCACCGGCGCCACGTCGTCGGCATAGATATAGCTGTTGCCCCAGTTAGGGTTGTAATTGTTGACGTAGCTCAACATCTTGATGGTCCCATCGGGCAAGATCGCTTTGACCTCCATCGCCTTGCCGCGCAGATGCATATGCGCCTCGAAGCTTTCGATCCGGGCCGGCTGTCGGAGCACGTTAAAGCCCTGATGGACGGCAATGGAGTTGGGGGGGATATCGAAAGAGTCCGAAACTGCGGGCAAGACTACGTTGCGCGTGCGATACTTCGGCGTTTCGCCCTTCGGATAAAAATACACGGCCAACTCGGCATGAGTGCGAATCTGTTCGCCGACAGCGTGAAAGTGGATATCCCAGCAAAGGCGCGTTCCCGGCGAGAACAGCTTGCCGGTGTTTGGGCGATAGATGTCGTAGCTCCTTCCGATCGCATAATCCATCAAGAGTCCGGGGCCGTCGTCCCCTGTGTTGGAGTTGTCGGCGGCATTGGCCCCAGCAGGATTGGCGCCACCCACCCCGATACTCTTTTCTTTCAGAATCGGGCCGACATCCGCGTGATGCATGATCTTGCGCCCTGCCACTGTACCAGGCCTCAGTTCCACTGCCCGCACCCAACGCGGTTCGGTCAGCGGCATATCGGTCACCGACCTGATAAAGACGTCCACTCCCTGAGCCGGCATCGTGTAGTCCCCCGAATTGAGCACCAGGTCAGGCGGGCGGCCAAATATTTTGGCCAGTTGCCATTCGTTGTCTGCCCACTGTTTGGGAGGCGGCAGGTCCTTGATATCCCCCAGCGGCGCGCCGGAATCAACCCACCGCACGATGGCGCTGATCTGTTCGTCGGTCAGCGAGCGATCGTTCTGAAAGCGCTGAATCCCCACTCTCCTGTCAATGTGCCAGGGCGGCATATTCCGAGTAACCACCTGCTCCCTGATGGATTTCGCCCACGGGCGCGCTTCCTTATAAGTCGATAGTGACATCGGCGCCGCGGTCCCCGGGTGATGGCATCCCTCACACTTTTCCTGAAAGATTGGGGCAATGTCCTTGGCGAACGTGACCGAGCCCTCGGTCTCAGCGGCCTTTGACCAGCCCGCATAAAACAGGCAGGCGGCCAGTATTAACAGGCCAATTCCGGCGCCTCGCCGCATCAGACAACCTGATCTGTTACTTGTCATAATCCGCTCCTTACGAAACCCGCCGACGGTGCTGTGCATGCCCGGAACTACCGAGGCGTCGAAGAATTCCTTATGCGCTTTGAAGGCCATTGAGAGTCTCCCGTAGCTGTAGGATCGCGCTCCTGAACTGTTTCGGCTCTCGCGCGAGCGCGATTCTGACGTAGCGTTCTCCCAATTCTCTCCGGCTCCAGAGAAAGTAGGCGCCGCTCAAGATATACACATCATTGTTGTAGGCCGCCTGGCACAGGCGGGTGGCGGTGAGACCCCGGTCCTTGATTTTGAACCAGGCCACGCTGACCTTGACGACCGGCTCCAGATATTCCAGGACCGTGCCGCGTAGCGTTTCGCGCGCCAAATTCCGGTTGCTCTCCAGAACGTCTCTCACGGAGGCGAAACCGTCCGACTCAGAGTCGTCGATATAAGCGCTCAACATATTTAAGATGAACGGAGAAACATTCAACAGAATGGAGCTGTGAATGTTATAGACCTGCTGATAAAGGTCATGACTGGCGGTGAGCAGGGCGCATTTCGCGTCCAGGATCGGCCACGTCTTCCCAGTATCTTCAATAGCGAGGTAGCTGACCCCGGATTCTTCCAGCATCTCGTAGACGTCGAACCGTCCAATCTCAGGGTCCATGAGTGCGAACGAAGCAAAGCAGAAATCGATCACCAGTATCTTCTTATAATCTTTGCAATACCGGATCAGTTCCTGAAAGCCCTTCCGGCCGTGCTTTAACAGGCTGAATCCGGTCGGATTATTGGGGTCGACCAGGGCCACGACGTCGCCGGTAATGCCGTTTTCCAGGCTTCGATAAATGTCGCCGTCGTGAAACAGTTCTTCTTTGAGGGGTAACATCGGCACGTGGAAGTTTTTAAGAATGTCCCGCAGGTTGTCGAGACAAGGGTCCATCAGGCTCACAGTGGATCGCCGCTGCGTCAGTAACGTCGCGACCGTTATCATGCAAATGGACGCCGCATAAAAAAGCATGGTCCGGTCCAGCCTGATGGCAGTCTCCTGACGATGCAGCCGGAAAAATTTCGTAATGAACTTTTCTTCCAACACATGTTGGGTGGTCTCTTCCGCCTCGTACCACAGGTGCGGCAATCGTTGGATGATGTGCCCCTGCGTCCGCGATTGGCGTTGGCGCGTATGAGCAGGGGCCAGATTATGCCTGGTCCGTAACGCTAGTATTTCATGTTGAGTAATGTCATTGAGCTCAATGGCAGTCTCATTTAACTCTTCGATCATTAGTACCTCCGTGAGTTGACGGACTTAAGCAGAACCGCGTTCGGCAACTCCTCGCGGCCGATCAGGTCGAGTGTCCGTGCCATGAACGCAGGCGTGGCCAGCGTGGACGAGGGTCGTTGACGAACGTTGTGACGATCAAATCGCCGCCACAATCAACGGCGCGGGCGCATGGTTACAATTAACCGCGCCGTATTATTGATCTCATTGTTCCGCCTCGCTTCTCTTTTCATAATCGTCGAAGGCTTTGATGAGGCCACCGATCACCGCCGCCGATGTTTCCAGCAGCGCCTGCACCTTTGGCTCTCCCGCTTCGCCGACGCCGGCGCGCAACTCGATGACCAGACTTTTCATCAACTCCTTGGCCGCCGCCGTTCCTCGCGGCAAGCCGCTTTCCAAATGCCCATCCTCGAACAATTCTGAAAATAGCTCGCGGACTTTGACCTTCGCGGCGGATATTGCTTCGCGGCCCGTCGGGGTGGCTCTGTAGACGCGGCGCGATTGCCGCAGGCCGTTCTCCTCCGACGAACTCAGGTAGCCCTTCTCTTCCATACCGTGAAGGAGCGGGTAGAGTGTGCCGGGGCTAAGCCGATACCCGTGTCGGGCCAGTTCCTCAATAATGCCCGCGCCGAAGATCGGCTCCTGGCAGGCGTGAGAGAGAACGTGAAGCCGGATTAAACCCGAGTACAAATCCTTGTCATCCATTTTGCGCTTTCAATTCGGTTAACCACCGCTTTGCGCCGCGCTGAGCTTACGCCAGGCTTCAAAAGCCGTATATTGATCTGCCCCAAGCGATGGCGCCGCCAGAATCAGATGGCGGCAATCTGCTTTGCCATGTACACCTAGCATTGACGTTGCTCGATTCATGATTTGATCGGTGACGAACCGCACAATAAATCCGATGCGCGGCCCGCCGGAGGTGTTGGACTTTGACCCATGAACAATCGTGTTGTGGTGCAAGGACATCTCGCCCGGTTGCAAGACGACATCCAGCGCTTCGGCTTCATTTATGACTGTCGCCGCCTGCTCGCCGCGCTTGAGCAGATTGGATTCATCTCCGACATTGATATGGTTTAGCGGACCCTGCTTGTGAGATTCGGGGATGACGCGCATACAGCCATTGGCCGCGTTGCTCGGGGTCAGCGCGATCCAGGCCGAGACTGAAGGCGTCAGATTCAAGCCTGAATAAAAGCCGTCCTGATGCCAGGAAACGTGAGCAGAGTCTTGCGGCGGCTTGTAAAAGATCAGAGTGCTATAGATCAAAATATCTCTCCCTAGAACGTCTTGAATCGCGTCCAGAACGGCGTCATGCGTGGCCAGGCGATGAGCCCACTCGAAAAATAGATGCAGGTTATCCAAACGTTTTTGTAAGCCGCAGTGCTTGATCAGCGCTTCGAACTCGCTATTAAAATAGGCCACCTCATCGCTTGAGAGCACCTTGATCGGAAAGACGACACCCTGGCGTTCGTACTGGGTTAGTTGTGTTCTGGAGAGTTTATTGGCCATACATTAACCTCCCGCATTTTTATTGCTGAGTTATGCCGGGCCTTTTCGAGGTAGAGTTGTCGAGATTAAAACGGTTTTCACCTCGGACTAAACCCAGGTACAACTCCCTGTCGTCTATTTTGTTCCCGCCTCGTCTTGTTAGACGAAGGTTCAAGCGCGGCGGTAAAAGAACTCTCGATTGACATAATTTGAGCGCCGGCTGCCGTCCAGGAAGATGTAGTACGCGACTATTACCAGCACCCCTTTGTTAACCCGGAGGTAGGTCTCAGCTCGCATGAAGCCGAAATCAAAATCGACCGCCAGCGCCAGCGCCCGTTGCCCTGCTTCTTCCTCAAGGTTCGCCAGCGCGGTCGCCTCCGTTCGGGGCCAGGCGATCAGGCCGTCCTCTCCGACACCCAGGACGCACACGAAAAAACTCTCGCCGGCCCGTTCAATGATAATTTCGGCTACTCCCTGCGTCTCAGGGTTCGTATTCAGCCATCGGCCGATGAGCTTGTCGGCGTGGAGTGTTCTGGTAGCAATGTCCGACAGGGCTGGATCCAATTGACCGCTCAGTCTGAATTCCGGTGTTTGAGTCATATCTAGTATCGACCATGCTCTAAGGCGAAATATTCGCGGACAAAATAGTCAACGCGCTTGTCGCTGCCTTTGAACTTATGGATCTGTGCGAGCACGATCAGTCCTTTAAGGATCATGGCCTGAAGACGTGTTTCGACAAAACCAAAGTCATAGAGGCAGGTAAATCCGGCGGCGACCTGCGACGCCGGCGTTGCGGTAAAGACCTCGATATCCACCGATCCCCAATCAATCAGACCTTCCGGGAGACCTTCCGGGAGACCTTCCGGGAGACCTTCCGGGAGACCTTCCGGGAGACCTTCCGGGAGACCTTCCGGGCCGATCGCGTAAACTCGCAGCGAGAGCTGCGAGCCCGACTGAGTTATTACCATCCGCGTGATGCCAGTCGTCTCCGGGTTTGAGTTGACCCACACGCCGGCCAGCGTGGAAAGATTGCCGGCCCCGGCGGATTTGGGTTCGGCGCCAACACGGTCACGAATTTGAGCAAATTGCATTTGATATCCGTTCAGGACGTTCTGATCCAACTGCGAATCATCAAGCGCTTGGTTCCGCCAGGTGTGATTGGCGTGCGAGCGTGAATCGTTCGCGTATTATCCGAAAATAGTAATTCGCCCTCGCGCATCAGGAAGTCGACGGCGCGAGTCGTCGTGGAGATGACCTCCTCAAAAGCAGTCAACGCAGCCAGCATTTTCTCCGAAAGTTTGGCCAGGCCGGAGTCTAGAGCAAGATCAATTGTATAGCGGCGCCAGCAGAGGCCGCCGGCGCCCAACACAGGCCTCCACTTCACTCCGCCTCCGCGATAGGGCGCCAACTGCCACGGCACAGGCTCTGTTTCTAAAAGCTTGAGCACGTCCTCTCCCAGATGTTGCAGTACTTCGGCCCGTGCCACGTCAACATCCAGGATGCGAGAGCGGCCACCACCGCCGGGGTCAGCGCGCACGCAAACCATCGATATCAGCTCGACCGGTGTTTCCCAGTCGGCGGTGTCCGTGTGTAGCCGCTCGCTTTCCTGTCCCCCGCGCACCGAAGCGATGTCGGTCGTCGGTTCGATGTAATGAACCAATTGGGCGCGCGGTTTTTCGTAGGGACGAGCCACCAATTCTCCGAAAGCGCGGTTGAGGGCGACAAACAACCTGTTTCCTTCATCGAATTGAAGGCCTTGCACTAATACGCAATATGGATGCTCAGCCAGGCGGTTCTTTATCGCTCCGACGAGCCAGGCGAACCCGGCCGGGCAGGTCCGCCGAATTTGGTCGGACACGTAAAGCTGCAAAGCAGGTGCATAAAACTCTTCGTTTCCATATCGGGGAAGTGCCTCGGCAGCCGCGAGCAGTTCGAGCGCCAGCTCAGACGGAACTTCGACTCTGCCGATCTCCGGCAATGGCGGAAGCGTCCGGCCTTGTCTCGTCCCGGGGTCACCTGGTAAGTCTAAAAACGAGTTCATCGTGTCACGCCGTTTGTCCACAGTTGAGACTGTGGTGGTTGAAAACTTTCAATAGGCGGAACTGCCTGAAGTCTACATGCACGCGCTTTCAATCCGGTTTACCACCGCTTCGCGCTACGTTGAACCTCTGCCAGGCTTCAAAAGCCGCGCGTTGGTCCGTCACAAGCGGCGGATCCGCCAGAGTTAGATGGCTGCAGTCCGCTTTGCCGCGCGCACGTAACATCGGCATTGGCCCATTCGTGATTTGATCGGTAACGAACCGCACAATAAATCCGAAGCGCGGCCCGCCGGAGGTGTTGGACTTTGACCCATGAACAATCGTGTTGTGGTGCAAGGACATCTCGCCCGGTTGCAAGACGACATCCAGCGCTTCGGCTTCATTTATGACTGTCGCCACCTGCTCGCCGCGCTTGAGCAGATTGGATTCATCTCCGATATTGATATGGTTTAGCGGACCCTGCTTGTGAGACTCGGGGATGACGCGCATACAGCCATTGGCCGCGTTGCTCGGGGTCAGCGCGATCCAGGCCGAGACTGAAGGCGTCAGATTCAAGCCTGAATAAAAGCTGTCCTGATGCCAGGAAACGTGAGCAGAGTCTTGCGGCGGCTTGTAAAAGATGAGGGTGCTATAGACCAAAATATCTCTCCCTAGAACGTCTTGAATCGCGTCCAGAACGGCGTCATGCGTGGCCAGGCGATGAGCCCACTCGAAAAATAGATGCAGGTTATCCAAACGTTTTTGTAAGCCGCAGTGCTTGATCAGCGCTTCGAACTCGCTATTAAAATAGGCCACCTCATCGCTTGAGAGCACCTTGATCGGAAAGACGACACCCTGGCGTTCGTACTGGGTTAGTTGTGTTCTGGAGAGTTTATTGGCCATACATTCACTTTCCTCACTTCCACTACTGAGTAGTCCGTAACTTAAGTTCCTTGAGCTTTAGCGCGCGCCCTCCTTCTGTGGTGTGGGTTCTCAACCCGCACTTTCGTTCGCCACTCGTGCGCGGGTTGAAAACCCACGCCACAGTTCCTGGACTTCCGTGCTCCGCGCGCTAAAATTCAAAGAACTTCAGTTACAGACTGCTGAGTTAGGTCACTGCGCCTTTTCAAGGCTTTGATGTTATTGGCGCTAACCTGGGTTCAGTCGCGCGGAACTGCGGCGATGACTTCGAGCATGACCAGCGCCCCTGCCGGTAATTTCGCGACGACGCACGCAGTACAGGCCGGCAAAGGAGTGACATCACGACTCGGCAGCCAAGCCGCGTAAATCTTATCAATAGCTTTGAAGTCCTTGAGGTCAGCCATCATCAGAGTGGTTTTGACAATGTCTTCCAGCGCGCAGCCCGCCGCATTCAGAACCGCCTCGATGTTTGACAACATGCGGTTGGTTTGAGCTTCAAGCCCCTCTTCGAGCTTACCGGTTTCGGGGTTTCGCCCGGTCTGGCCCGTCACGAAAACCAGGTCGCCGGTACGAATCGCCTGTGAATACGTGCCAATAGCGGGCGGAGCGCCGTTAGTAGCGATAGGAGTTTTGTTGACCATCGAATAGCCCTTTCGCGGAGGAGCGAGATCACGCCCCGGTATCATTTGGATATCATTTGGATATCATTTGTCATTTGTCCATCCGCTCTACCCTGAGCGGAATTTCGAACTTGACCTTGACCGGCCCGCCGCCGAGCGTCGCCAAGTCGAGCACCTCCGGCGAAAAGCCCGGATAAATGATCTGCACAATCACGACATTCGACGGGTTCGAGAACTCCAGATCGAAGTAGTGAAACTCCGTGATGTTCGAAGAATAAATCCAGATGTTGTTCTGGCTGCGAATCCACTTGCCGAAATCGCCGCTCTCCATCCCCTCGCTGCGGATTTCCAACGGCGCTTCGGACAAGATCCGTTTGGTCAGGTCGAAATGCTCAAAGGCGTATTGCCAGCTCTTCTCGTAAGAACGACTGGTCGAACCGCGCTCCTGAGGTAAACATCCGCGCTGTTTCAGACGGATGTTTTCGCGAATGAATTCTTCCATCTCGCCATTGACCTCGTAATCGCCGTTCGTCAACCGGGCGAGGAAGCTCGTCACGTCCGGACTGGTCGTCCACACGCGCCGGATGATCTGAAAATAGGTGAGCGCAGGGGGATTGACGTCGAAGAATGTCAGCCGCGTGGGCCGCCAAAGGGGAATGAGATTCAGGCCGTAGAGGCCACCCACCACGCTGACCAGATGGATGTCTTCGCGGCGTTGCGGGTCGACGCCGTCGTAGTGAGCCTTGATCACCGCGAACTCGGTGAAGGAGCCGTCTTGATAGCCGTCGTCGGTGCCGTAATAAACGTTCTTGGGGTCGTTGTGGTATATTTCTCGATTGAAAGCTCGAGGCGCTTTTGCTGTCATCGTTCCTCCTTTTGAATACCTTGTGGTTCCGGCTACCACGTCAGAATCCTGGTAGGTATTCCGCTTTGTTGAAACTCGGCGAAGAATCGTCATCACATGCCGGTTTGTTTAGTCGTTGAGCGAAGTGCTGCGACCGCTGCGCTCGAATGCGCCGCTGATTCCGGACGCTTAGTAGCGGCGCAATAACAATAACCGGCCTCGCACCAGCAGACCGTTGAGCTTAGCCGCATACATCCTGGCGTGGTGCAGAGGCGACAGGAACAAGAGCGCAACGACTATCAACCCGGCGCTGGCAAATTGCGCGGAACTCGGCGCCGCCTGGCCGTAGAGTATCGTCAGCAATCCGGTTGCGACCAATCCGGAGAGCATGCTGGAGCCGCAGTGCATCGGGACACAAAAGGTGTTTTCCCGACAATCCAGGAAAATCAAGGTTGTGCAAACACAGAGGGCGGCGTAAGACGCACCTACCATGATGGCCGGGACAACTATGTTGCTCCCCAGAACATCAGTGAACCCGTGCCGTAAGCTCATCAGCACACCTCCAGTTCCGATGGTGGCGAGGATTGCAAGCGCAATCAATAGGCTCGGCGTCGCGACGATCTGTTCTTCGACGAAGTAACGCAACGTGACATTCTTGTCGTCTGTTTTAGCGAGTCTTGTCATGAAACGCAGTCTGAAGAAATAGGCCAGGAGGTATGCCGCGACATCTAGAACCGCCAATAGTGTCAGCTTGTAATTCGAAACGTCGGCAAGGGCGACCAGCAAGGCCAGCAGACTCACCACCATCGCCGTCCAGGAAAACCAGCGCACCCTCCGGTTCAACGAGGTGTCAACAATTGGCCCGATGATCAGAACGCCGCCGCGCAACAGCACGAGCACAAAGAGAATCGAAATCCCGCTGAAGGAAAACGCCAGCGTCGTCGTGCCGATAATGGTCGCAATGCACAGCCCCGAGAGAAACGTCCAGCGGTTGGGAAAAGGAACACTCAGGCCGAAGAATTCGCGCCGGCCCGCGTACCTCCACCACCCCGCTACGGTGACGATGGCGAACATCATCACGACAGTAGCCATGACCGAGACGGGCAAGATCTCCGCGCCGGGTACAGGCTTCGCATCTGCGGACAGGAGCCCGTTCGAGATGGCTTTGGTCAAGGCGCTGTAAGGCGTGTAAAAAACGAAATATCCGAACCCGAGAGTCCAGATACTTAAACTATATTGGCGCCGGTCTTTCGACATTTGCCGCTTCTCCTTTCGGTCAGGGAAGAACCAGCATTCTTCTTCCCATTCGCCGAGCCGGATCATGGTTTGTAAAACGACGGGTCGTGAGCCTGACCGAGCGCTTCTTTGCCGATAGTGGCCAGGATGTGATCGTCATTGTCGTGGCGTACATAGAAAGACAAGTCCCGGTAGACGCGTTCGAGCGGGCTCGGGCGATTCAGGCAGCGCGCGCCACAGGCCCTGATACAATGTTTGACCGTGGCTTCGGCCAGATGCTCGATCGTGTGGCGGGCGCGGCTGCCGGCGATCTTCGCTTCCTCGTACCGCCCCGTTTCCCACAGCCTCGCCACATGCCTCAACCACAGATGCGCCGTCTCAATATTGACGGACATTTCACCGATGTGGTGGAGCACATACGGGTCATCGCCCTTCTTTTGCGAAGTCACGTATTCCAGCGCGAAGTCGTAGGCGGCCTCGGCGGCGCCGAGAAAGCTCGCGCCATAGTGCGGAATAAAACAGGTTTGCCAACCTTCTTGCAGGTATTGTCCCGGATACCCGATGACGTGCTTATCCGGGATAAAGGTTTGCTGAAAGCGCGTCAGATGGCTGACGGTCGCCCGCATGCCGATCGGGTCCCACCACGAGCTATCAAAGCTCACACTCGGGTCCGACAGATCGCAGGCCAGTAAGATCTGATCTTCAAGAGATCCTGTGGCGTGGCGAATGCCGCCAGGCCCGGCCATGTTCACTAGTAAGATCGCCCATTCGGCCGCGCCGGCGCTGGTCGAAAAAACCTTCGTGCCATCAATTAAGTACCCGCCCGATACTTTCTGGACGTGGGTACCGAAGCGTGCCGATTGGCCCGGCGCGCGCGACTGTGGCTCACCACTCCAGGCCACCCATTTGTGCCCCTTCCGCACGACATTGCCAAACCAGCGCGCTTTTTGCTCGTCAGTAGCCATGCCGTCCAGCAGTACCAGTGAATTGACGTGCCCTTCCCAGCAGCGGGCCAGGGAAAGATCGGCTTTCGCAAACTCCTTGGTCATCATCCATAGTGTAAAGACGTCGCCTTTGTAGGGGCCGAGGCCCAGCCCGCCGTACTCTACCGGCGCCGCCGCCGCGTGCAAGCCTGCTTTAAAGAGGTCGTCGAAATCTTCAGCAGGAAAGCTGGCGGTCAGATCATAATGAGCGGCGCGCGGCGCGAGTCTTTCACGGGCCAGATCCTTCGCCCGATTGACGAGCGCTTGCTTGTCAGGCGCCAGGTCTAGTCGCTTATAGAAATCCATCACTACCTACCGTAAGATAAGATTGCCCCGCCACAGAGCGAACGGCGGCGGCGATCAGACGTTATTCAAAGACGGCTTCATACCGAGAATCTTCAATCCCAGATCAGCCGGCATCTCTCGGCCTGTCATCAAGTGAAACTGGCGGCGCGCTTGAAGGTATAAGACTTCTCGTCCGTCAATCGTGGTTCTCCCCTGCGCTTGCGCGGCAGCAATCAGTGGAGTGGTCTGGGCGCCGTAGACCAGGTCGATCACCACCGCATCCTGGCTCAAACCATTCAGCTTAAAAGGCAAATCATGGTTATTGCGCCCCACTGGCGTCGCATTCACGATCAAGGAGTAACCATCGACAGTAAATTCGGAAAGGGGGACGAAAGGCAGTCCGAGAAGGCGGTGCGCGCGCAGCCCGCGTTCCACCCCTCGATTCACCAAAGTAACGACAGCGCCGACCTGATCGAGAGCCGCCGCAATCGCACGACCTGATCCGCCACAGCCGACCACGGCGACCTTCTTACCTGATAACTCAATCCCGCGTCGGCTGAGGCCCTCAATTACCCCTTCAGGATCGGTCGTGTCCGCTTTCCACGTCCCATTCCTGCGCACGAATACATTGGTAGAACCTGCGCTTTGCGCCATCGGGCTGCTGGCTGCCACCTCATTAAGAGCCGTTTCCTTATGCGGTGACGCCACCACAAACCCCTTCATACTGATGCCGAGTGATTCCAGCGCGCCGTTTTCCACTACCCTGCTCCAGAAATCACGGAAGGATTCCACGGGGAAAGGCACAAACAGCGCCGGATATCCCAAGGCTTTGTAGGCGGCGTTATGAAGTCTGGGAGAGAGAGAGTGCTGGACAGGGTCGCCGACAATTCCGTAGAGCTCTCTCAGTGGCGTTAGTTGAGGAAGATTGTAGTCCTCGATCAATTGTGAGACTGTCGGTTCCCAGGGGAAATCGGACTGGCTCTCAATCGTCCCAAAGATCATCGGCATTCCAAAGTGAAGCGCCACCAGTCGGCTCCAGAGGCAGTGTTTCCCTGTGGTGTAAGCGATGAGATTCGGGCGGCCGGCAAGTTTCAAAAGCGATAAAGATGCTAACTCATCACCAGGCCGCGCACCGATCGAAACCAGTTTATAGATTCGGGCTTCGGCCTCTGAGAACTTCTCCAGCAGCCGCTGCAACGTCAGGCAATCGGTCGCCGCGCCGCGCCAGGAGATCATGCGCTTGTCCGGCGGGATCGCTTCTAGCAGTTCTGGCACTAGATCGCGAGAGCCTTCCAGGTCAATCAGGTCGTAATCCTTTGCGGCTTTCAGCAAGCTCTGCTGTCGTTGCCGGACAGACCCCGCAAAGCCGCCATGCTCCTCCCGGCTACGCAGCGTGTAAATCAGCCTCCCGTCGAAACGTTTACGTAACCAGTCGGGGTTGACGTCGCCCGCCACGTCCGCACGTACTTGCAACCATTTGACCGTGGCCGGGAGCGACAATAACTCTTCGCCTGCATATTTGAGTGGCGTCATCAGAGTAGCGACTATTGTGGCTTCGGTCATAAGCGCAGTTCTTTCCATGTGCCTCGTAGAGCCCCTCAGGTTATGAGGCCAAGTATGTGATCTGTTATAAGGTATTCAGGTTTTATACGAATTAAGAAACAGAGCGAGGGACGATGATCATGATCATCGTTTCGCCCCTGTTCCTCATCAGGTAGCCTCGAGTTAGTTATTCGCGGGCCTTCGGTGAGTTGGCAAGGCTTGTGGTTAAGCAAATGCGCCAACTCGCCTAAATCTCAGATTGATCCATCAGGTCAACGCCGTTCATAAACAGCAGATCCGGCGTGGGGACGAAAGAGTGATGGAGAAGTCGAAAAAGGCTTTTTACATTTAAAGAGCGCACCGGGGAGATGTGTGACTGGCGCGCTACGCGCAAACCGGCGCCGACAAAGGCCACGGGGGGAAGCGTGGCTCTCTGGGACCCTGATCCTAGATGTGACCCTTATCCTAGATGTGTTATGCAACCATGCAGGTCAAGCTTAATACAGGTGCATCCGGCATGGCTCCAATCAGAGGTTGATTGCAAATCGTTCTTATCTACACGAGCTCAGGTAAATATACAGATAACTAACATCTCATACATTCCCAGGCCCCACCACCTGGCTTATCCAGTACAGAGAATACCTCACTATAATAATAACCGACAAATTGTGATCGACTTCGCATTTTTAAGCACCGACCTGTCATAATCCTGGCTCACATCGCAGCGCTGGCCCTGGTGAGACGGCGGGGCTTATGGTTTAGCATATGCGCCGTGGCACAGAATGCTTGCTCTTACTATCCGCGAATTCCGCGCTTACTAACGTGTGACAGAGCCCCTTTGCCCAACCGCCGCCAGATTGAATCACTGCCGACCCCGACACATCGGCATCTCCCCTGGTTCCCTGGTTCCCTGTTATCGCCAAAATGTGAGCAACAAGTTATCGCCGACATGTAGGCAACAATTATGCCTCTTGCGAAATGAGTTACCTTCCATTCGCAACCGAAGAGTCTTCTTTACTTAGCTGAATCTTGAAAGCCGGTAGGATGACGCGTCCGGGATGCTTCCACCACGCTATGTCGTGGGGCCACGATATTTCACGGGTAACGCCATGATGTCATAACGCATGGGTAACGGAACTATCTCGCCGGCTAAAGCAGGGCGGCTGGTCTATGCCCTGTAGGGAACGGCGGACTCTCGGACGAGTAGCTACCGGCTAGCATCCGTGCAGCCTCTGATTCAAGTTGGATGAAACCGGTGTAAACCGCCATCAGCCATAGGTATAAGCCCATATTGCACCAATCCGGCATGGTTCGATTTAGAGAAGGCTGTTCAAGTGTCCTGTACTATTGCAACTACCAGAAGATAGCTAATCGAGAGGTTTTTGCGCTATTTGTAACTTGTCGAATACCTATTCTCTAGCATTCTCCTAGTAATAAATAAAAATTGCTTGACATGGTAAAGTCAAGGACGCTACATTGCGTTCTGTAATAAAATCACGCTCGACTACCATTTTGAAGCTCGATCATTTTCGAAACTACCGGACATTCAAAAGGAGGGTCTATGACAGTAGAAGCGCCTCGAGCTTTTAATCGGGAAATGTACCACGACCACCCCGAGAATGTTTTTTACGGCACCGACGACGGCTGCCAAGACGGCTCTTTCGCCGAGTTCGCCGCGATCAAAGCTCACTACGACGGCATTGATCCGCGACGCCGCGAAGACATCCACCTGGTTAGCGTGGTGGGTGGCCTTTACGGCCTGAATCTCATTCCCCTTTGGCGGCCCACGCGGCTGACATTCTTCGACGTCAATCCTGCCGCGCTTACCTATTTTCAGATCATCCGGCGCGTGTGGACGACCAGTCCGGACGTGACGCGCTTCCTCGCCCGGTTGACGAACGGCGATTACGAGGTCAACGGCGAGATGGAAGAATTCATTCGCGAAAACATCTGTCTCAAACAACGCGGCCGTTTACCCAGGGAGCGCGGTTCAACCAAGCGTACTTACGGGCAGAGCTGGCATTACGCCTTCATGCATTTCGACCTGACCAAACAGATCTTGTCCGAGGCCCCACTGGAAATCCGCAGCGAGGGGATGGAGAGCGGCGGCTTCGGCGAGTGGATTCGCGGCCAGGACAACGTCTGGATTTATTCTTCGAACATCACGGAGTTTCACTATTTCGACCTGGAGTTCTCGAACCCGTCGAATGTCGTGGTTGTGCAAATCATTTATCCGGGCTCGTCGGCGGAGGTGCTCGACTTGGCGACGCTCGGCGGCGGGCCGGTCAAGGTCAAGTTTGAAATCCCGCTCAGGGCAGAGCGGATGGACAAATGATATCCAAATAATATCGGGGGCGTGATCTCGCTCCTCCGTGAAGGGGAGATTCAATGGTCAACAAAACTCCTGTCGCAACGAACGCGGCTCCGCCGGCTAAGGGCACATTTTCACAGGCGATTCGTACCGGCGACCTGGTTTTCGTGGGGGGCCAGACCGGGCGAGACCCCGAAACCGGTCAGCTCGAAGAGGGCCTTGAAGCTCAAACCCGCCGCATGCTGTCGAACGTCGAGGCGATTCTGAATGCGGCGGGCTGCGCCCCGGAAGACATTGTCCGAACCACTCTGATGATGGCTGACCTCAAGGACTTCAAAGCCATTGATATGATATACGCGACTTGGCTGCCCGAAGGAATCACGGCACGACCGGGCCGTGGCATCACGGCTTTGCCGGCCCGCACTGCGTTCGCCGTCGCGGGATTACCGGCGGGCGCGCTGGTCATGCTCGAAGTCGTCGCTGCGGTCCCGCGCGACTGAACCACGAACCAATGCGCGTCACAACTGTCATTGGGGCTGAAAGGAGGTTGCCCATGATGGAAAAATCGGGTTTATCAATGAGTCCTCTTTCACATCTTGTTACGCGTCTGCGCACGGCTGAGATCATGGATGATCCTTATCCTCATTATTGTCTCGAGAATGTTTTTCCCACAGAGTACTATGAGGCGCTATTACGTCATTTGCCGGCCAGCACCGTTTACGAAAATCACCCTTCCTCTGTCGCCGTTTATAGCGATGATTTTCGTCACAGAGTTCAAAGAAACATGGATGAAGGCTGGACGAAGAATTTACCTGCCGAACTCAGAGAGTTCTGGAACTCTTTCAACGAATGGTTTCTTGGGCCTGAGTTAGCGCAGGCGGCGCTTGAATCTTTTGCCGCCCCCTTGAGAGCCCGCCTCGGCGAAGGAGCGCCGTGGCCGATGGTTTCGGTGGAATCCCAGTTCTACCGCCATGGAGCCGGATATTCTCTTGGGCCACATTCTGAATGGCGCACCAAACTGGTGGTCTTAGTCTTCTATTTGGCGCGCGATGAAAGCGCCTTACACCTTGGCACTTCGCTTTATCGGCCAAAGGATCGAGGCTTTAGCTGTCCTGAAAGCAAGGCTTATCCCTTCGATGACTTTGTCAGAGTGAAGACTGCCCCTTACAAGCCCAATTCACTGTTTGCCTTCCTCCGTTCCGACATCTCGTTTCATGGCGTCGAGCCGCTGTCTGATCAGGATGTCACCGCAGTAGGTGGACGTGATTTGATCCAGTATGTGATCTACGACAAGAAGGCTGATGAGGAGGATCTTCGCGCTCGGCGGCTCGCCACCGAGAAGGAGGCCATTGCATGAGTTCGCTGTCTCAACAAAGCCTGACGCCCGCCCGGCGCCTGACGCGGTAAGTAGATAGTCGGAGCTTCTTTCCAACCATTTCACGTGCGGCGCCATCGCCCGCGGCGGCGCGATCAAGATCTCGGAACCTGATTAATACCGTTCGGTTATCGATGTCAGAGGTCTGGCGCTGGCAAATTTCAAGGTCATCGAAGCAGACGGCTGGAGGCGGCCCGTTTATAAAATTGCTGAAGCCGATTTAACGACATGGATGACACTAATAACAAAGAGAGAGCCAGCGCCATTATTGCTTTGGGGGATAACAAAGCGAACGCCGCCGACCTGGCTGAAAACAGGCCGATCAGAATCCCCGACGAATTCGTCCAAGCCGCCAGGGCGACGCTGTCTCCGGCCAGCTTCCCCATGACCGGCGCGCAGGTCTTCGCGCGGCTCTGCAAGGAAGAGGGGCTCGCCGCGCTCTTCTGCTGCCCCGGCAATTACGCGATCGTCAGCGCCATCGCGCTCGAAGGTATTCCGACCTACGCCGGTCGCCATGAAGGCGCGATGTGCCATGCCGCCGACGGTTTCTGTCGGGTGACGGGCGAGATCGCCGCCGCGTCGGGCACGGAAGGGCCGGGCTTCACCAACATGATCTGCGCCATCGCCTCGGCTAACGCCGCGCGCTCGCCTGTGCTCGTGCTCGCCAGCAACGGGATGATGGCCGACGAGGACACAGAGGCCGGCATCCAACTCGGTTATCAGCAGCCAACCACCGAAGGACTGAAGAAGTACGGTAAGAGGTTGATCGTCCCGAACCGCATTCACGAGTATGGCGCTTACGCGTTTCGACAGTTGCGCTCGGGCGTCCCGCGCCCGGTCCACCTCGATTTCCCGAGGGAAGTCACGGGCGCGAGCTTCGAGACGCCGGCCGATCTCATGTACTACTACGACAAGGCCAAATATCGCACGGCCGCCAGGCCGCACCCGGGACCGAAAGACGTCGCGGCGGCCGTCGATCTGCTTAAACAGGCCCGGCGCCCGATCATCGTCTCGAGCAACGGCGTCTTTTACAGTCGTGCCTGGGACGCGTTGAAGGTGCTGGCCGAGAAGGCCCAGATTCCGGTCGTCGAATCGGGCGCGATGAAGGGGCAGTTCTCCGACGCGAGTCCGCTTTCGGCCAACGTCTCGCCGAGCGCGCTCCCCGGCGCCGACGTCGTCGTGCTGGTCGGCCAGTATTGTATGCCGACGGTCGGCGAATTCGCCTTCGGGCCGGACGCCAAATACATTCGCATTGATCCGTGCCATGAAGACATCGGCCGCAATGTGCCGATAGACGTCGGCATGGTGAGTTGCGAAAAGGCGGCGCTCGAGGCCCTCGCCGACGCGGTTCCTGTCATGAAACACGAAGCGTGGGTGGCCGAGATCGCCGCGGCGCGGAAGAAGTTCGAAGAAGAGAACGAAATTTTCTACGCGAAAGGTGTGAGCTACTCCGACGGCGTCCACCCGGCGGTGATCGCCAAAGAGGTCAGCGATTTTATGTACCGCGGCAAACTGCCCAAAGAACAGACGACATTCATCCTGGGCGGATTCGGCATTGGGAACTATGTGTGCCGCTGGTTGCGCGGCTACCGTCCGGGCCAGACTGTGAACGGCGCATATCAATACGGCGCGATCGGGCCGGAATTCGGGTTCGCGTTCGGCGCTGCGGTGGCTGTGCGGAACGGCGTCAGCGTGCAGGCCGCCTACCAGGGGGCTCCGGTGATTTGCGTGACGAGCGACGCGAGCATCGGCTATACGATCATGGAACTCGAAACCGCTTCGAAATACCGCCTGCCGATAATCGTAATCGTCTATAACAATGATGCATGGGGCACGTGGATGGACGACAGCCACAGCCCCGTGACATTAAGCCTCCATCTGTTCCAAGAGAATTTGCGCTATGACAAGATCGCCGAATGCCTCGGCGCGCACGGCGAGTACGTAACCCGACCGGGGGATTTCCGCGCGGCGCTCGAACGCTGCTATCAGGTCGCCGTCAAAGAGAGCCGGCCCTCGCTCATCAACTGCCAGGCGAAGAAGGAATTCTGGTTGGGAGAGCAATACCCGCCTGGCTTTTTTCAGGACATTGTCGAGCCGGGCTGCATGTCATTTGCACACTGACCGCCGCCGCAACAATAAAAACGCCGGCCATGCTGATCAATTTTCTACGGTAAAGGGCACAGGGGCCGGCTCAACCTTGTGACGTCTCATCCATTCCCTCAATGCCGAGGGCTTCGCGTCAACGTCACGATAGCCGCCCAATAATTGACGAGCAATCGGCCCGGATTTCCCCAGCAGCCGATTGTCCAGATTGTCGAGAGTCACTTCTTGTTTCAGCCAGCGGTAAGCATAACCATACATCAACACCTTCGATGTCCGATCGCTACGATTCGGGGCGGCGGTATGAAAAGTGCGATTTTCGAATAATAAAGCGTCACCACTGTTCAGTTTGAGATCGCAGACCTCAATGCCGGGCGGATCAGACTGGCCTTTGGGAATAACCAGAGGTGTTGTTCTCAGATGAGTGCCACGGGCCATCAATGTCATGCCGCTCTGCGGTTGTCTAAAATCAGTCAGGCAGTAACAAATCTTGATGCCCAAACGTGGCAAGCAGGCATGCCCCAGATCCTCCGGCATTCTCAGGTCTCGGTGCCACCCGCGTCTGAAGACCGGCGCATCCGGGCGTTCGGGTCGCTTGTAGATGAGCGCCGTAGAAAGCAGATGAATGTTGGGGCCGAGTAACTGGACGACCAGCGGCACGGTGGAAGCGTTGGTGACGAGCGCCAGCAGCGCTTCTTCTCTTAGCAAACCCGGACGCCAATCAAGGTGATTATACTGCGGGCGATCCATGAGCTCCGGTTTCTTCAAGAACGCTTCCGCCAGCCGATCCCCTGCCTCGGTTAGCTGACGGACTGTCTCCGCGGACAAGGCATTGGGTACTACCAGGAATCCGTCCTCGTCGAAAGATCGTCGCTGTTCCGCCGTTAGTAAAGTGAAATTCATGCTGCGGCCTCCTTTTCCTCGTCGCAATTCTCCGCGCGTTCTGCTCAAGACTTTCTGATAACACAACAATGCTGCTGCATGTCACTGGCGGGAGGAAGAATTATGGCATGTGGGAATAACGTCTTCATATATTCTTGGGTATGGTAGGTATAACATGATTTCTTCTGGTCCGGCTCATAATGTCGAATCTCTTCCGTCTCGATGTACA
>Ga0081539_10001358_pt1 | contig 42573 bp, 37 predicted proteins | sample TabmetS4T2R2_FD_71023 | JGI IMG/M metagenome (GOLD analysis project Ga0081539, IMG submission 71023) | Tabebuia heterophylla rhizosphere microbial communities from the University of Puerto Rico - S4T2R2 | ecosystem: Host-associated > Plants > Roots > Rhizosphere ... | reverse complement strand
AACCGTAGGCTGAGCAAGGACTACGAGAGGTTGCCGGAGAGCTCGGAGGCGTTCGTCTACGTCGCAATGAGCCGCGTCATTGCGAGGAGATTGGCCCGCTGATGACGCTTTTCAGACGGTTTCTAGGTAGGCGGTCTCCGAGTACCCTCAGTAGAAATGCTTTTGGGACACGCCATTTTCAGCCACACATGGCAGTCTTCAGAGCTGGGAGTAAAATCGATCAGGACTTAAAGATCATCGGCAATCCCTTCCGTCAGGCGCTAGGTAATCTGACCTTTGATAGGTTCGCTATCGAGGTCGTCACACGATCGAGCGAGAGCGCGTTAGATACTTGATCTGTCTACCCAGTGCCAATAGCCTGCTTCAGGTCCGCGATGAGGTCCTCCGTATCCTCGATGCCGACCGAGAGTCGGAGCAGGCCGTCCGTGACGCCCCGGACCTCGCGCTGCTCCTTCGGGATGGCCGCGTGGGTCATGGTCGCAGGGTGCGTGATGAGCGACTCGACGCCACCCAGGCTTTCGGCGAAAGAGAAAACCTCCGTCTTCTGCACCGCCGCGTAGGCCGCCTCCGCGCCGCCCTTCAAGGTGAACGAGACCATGCCGGAGAAGCCGCTCATCTGACGCTTCGCCAACTCGTGCTGCGGATGACTTGGCAGGCCGGGGTAGTTCACCGTGGCTACCTGCGGATGGTCCTGAAGGAACCGTGCGACGGCCAACGCGTTCTCCTCGTGCTGACGCATGCGGACGGCGAGGGTCTTGAGGCCGCGAAGCACGATCCAGGCGTCGAAAGGCCCCGGGACCCCGCCAGCGGCGTTCTGGTAGAAGGAGATTCTCTCTCGTAACTCCTCATTGGAGGTCATTACCGCGCCGCCAACTACGTCGGAGTGACCGCCCATGTACTTGGTCGTGGAATGCACCACGATATCCGCGCCAAGCTCCAGCGGTTGCTGAAAATATGGTGAGGCGAACGTGTTGTCCACCGCGACGATGGCGCCGCGTTCGTGGGCCATCTCAGAGAGCAGAGAAACGTTCGAGAGCGTGAGCATGGGGTTGGTCGGCGTTTCGACCCAGAGCATCTTCGTCTCGGGGCGCAGGGCTCGCTCCACCGAATCCGGGTCTGTGGTGTCCACGTAGTCGAAGTCGAGTTTGTTGCTTTCCCTGAGCACCTTGTCGAAGAGGCGGTAGGTTCCGCCGTAGAGGTCGTCGCCGGCGACGATGTGGTCCCCGGGCGAGAGCAGGCTCATCACGGATATCGTGGCGGCGAGGCCGGAAGCGAAGGCAAGGCCGTAATCCGCGCCTTCGAGGGCCGCCATACATTCTTCGAGCGCCGTGCGGGTCGGGTTGGCGGTGCGGCTGTACTCGTAGCCCTTGTGCTGGCCCGGCGCCTGCTGGGTGTAAGTGGAGGTCTGATAGATCGGGACTATCGTGGCGCCGGTTGCCAGATCCGCCTCCTGCCCGGTGTGGATCGCCTTCGTTGCGAACTTCATCTATCCCTCCTCGAAGATGCGATAAGGCCGTTTGAGGTCTTCTTCTGTGGCCTCCGAGTTGGCGAGTACCCAGTCGTCGTCGAAGACCTTGGAGACGTAGTTGCGGCCCGTATCCGGCAGGAGCACTACGACCACGGCGTCTTCCGGCAACCCTTTGGCTGCACGCACCGCGCCGACGGCGGCCATCCCACACGACCCTCCAACGAAGAGGCCCTCCTCGGACATCAATCGGCGGGTCATCAGGAACGACTCGCGGTCGTCTACCTGGATCACGCTATCCACCACGGAGCCTTCGTAGTTGCCGGGATAGAAGTCCTCGCCGACGCCCTCCACCGCGTACTGGTGGATGTTTTCGGAGTCTGAGAAGATGGACCCTTCCGGGTCAACGCCTACGATTCTTACGTTCTGGTTTTGTTCTTTCAGATAACGGCCCGTACCGGTGATGGTGCCGCAGGTGCCCATGCCGGCGACGAAGTGCGTGATGCGCCCTTCCGTCTGGCGCCAGAGCTCCGGGCCCGTGGTCTCGTAATGGGCCAGGGCGTTGGCCGGGTTATCGTACTGGCCCGGCCTGAAACCGCCCGGTATCTCGTTCGCCAGCCGCTCTGCTACCTTGTAGTAGCTCTCGGGGTCCTCCGGCGGCAGGCTGGGTGTGATGACGACCTCCGCGCCCATCGCCCTCAGGAGGGCCTGCTTTTCCCTGCTGACCTTCTCCGGCATCACGCAGATGCAACGGTAGCCTTTCACCGCGGCCGCCAGGGCAAGGCCGGCCCCGGTATTTCCGCTCGTCGGCTCGACCACGGTCCCGCCCGGTTTGAGGAGCCCCTGTTCTTCGGCGACCTCCAGCATCTTCAAGGCGGGCCTGTCTTTGACCGAACCGCCGGGGTTCAAATATTCGACTTTTGCCAGCAGCGTGGCCGAGATGCTCTCGCCGCGTTCGATGCGCCTGAGCCGGATCAGGGGCGTCTCACCAACTGCTTCCAGCACGTTCTCGTAATAATCCATGATGGGCCAGTATAATCTCTCGCCATGGAGAAGAGCTTGTGGAGGATGGAGCGGGTACCCGGTGAGGTGGAACTGGCGCTGGGCCGCGCCGGTGATGGCCCCGACCCGCTGGTCTGCCTGCACGGCATCACAGCCCAGCACCGGGCGTTCAACGGGCTGGCACGGAACCTCGTCCCCAACTATTCCCTGGCGGCAGTGGACCTACGAGGACGCGGGGACTCGGAGAAGCCGGAGAGCGGCTATGGACTGGACGCCCACGCTTCGGATGTGATCCGGGTCCTCGACCACCTCGGTCTGGAGAGCGCCGTGCTGGTCGGACACTCGATGGGTGGGTTCGTGGCGCTCCAGACAGCCCTCCGGCATCCTGACAGGGTCCGGTTGCTCGCCCTTCTGGACGGCGGATGGCCGCGCGTCGAGCGTTCTCCGGAGGATATGTCAGAGGAGGAGAAGCGGGAAGCAGAGGAAATGGGCGAAGGCCTCGCAAGGGCGTTCTCCCGCCTGGATATGGTTTTCGAGAGTCCGAAAGATTACCTGAACTTCTGGTTCCCTGGACAGAACCTGACCATGGACGACCTGCCTCTGGACCTCGCTGATTACTACCTCTACGATCTCGGCGAGGTCGAAGGCGGCTACCAGCCCAAAGCATCGCGCAAAGCGGCGGAGGAGGATTCACCCTGGGTCTCGTCCCGCGCCCCGACAGCGGATGAGATGCGCGCCGTCGGTTGCCCCGTCGCCCTCGTCTGTCCGTCCAATGGCTTCTTCCCCGATAGCGAGCCTCTGATCTCACCCTCAGCCCTCGCCACCATGAAAGAAACCCTGGATATCCGCTCCGACACCCGCCTCGAAGACGCCAACCACTATTCCATGCTCTTCGGCGAACCCGCCCGCAAGATGGCCCGCGCCGTCGAAGACTTTCTGTAGCACGCCGGGTAACCCCGTCTGGAAGTAGGAGTGGATCTCTAGTTCGTCTCGGACCGTCGGGCTTGGACGGCGAGCTCCCCAGCCCGCTGCTCCAGCGCTTCTATTAGTTCAGCCGGACGCCTTACGACGAAAGTACACTCCATACCCGCCAGCACCCGGGCTATCCAGGCGAGATCCCAGGTCGAGCATCGCATGAGCGTCCCGCCCTCCGTCTCCTGGAGGGAGAAACCTATCGGCGGTAGCTGCCAACGGGCGTCTTCCGTATCCGTCTCCAGCAGCACTTCAACAGACCATTCGTTGCTCCGGGCGTCTGCCACCGCGTCGAGAACGGCCTCTGGGGAAGCCAGGTGCTCTGGACGTTCGAACGTCTCGTCGAGTAATCTGGCCTCGGAGATCCTGTCCACCCGGAACAGCCGCAGCCCGCCGCGCAGGTGACAGTGACCGGCGGTGTACCAGTACCCTTCCCGGTGCATTACGGTATACGGGTCAACCTTCCTCTCCGTCTCCCCGGAGGTTCCTGATCTATAGCGCAGGTATACCTTCCTCTGCTCGCCGACGGCGGCGGCCAGGGTCAGGAGCGCCTCGCTGCTCGCGAACGCCGCAGGACGCGCGACGGCGATGGAGATAGTAGTTTCGAGCGCCCGGACCCGCCAGCGCAGGGTCTCCGGCATCACCCGCTCCAGCTTCGCCAGGGCCCCCTCCACGGCCGGTGCCGCACCCGCCAGCCCGAGCCTGCGGGCCGCCATAAGCCCTAGAGCCAGGCCAAGGACCTCCTCTTCGGTGAACATCATCGGCGGTAGCTTGTAACCGGCTTTCAGGGAGTAGGCTCCGTAACGTCCCCGCTCGCTCTCCACCGGCACGCCCATCTCCTGCAACATCGCCGCGTAGCGGCGCACGGTTCGCTCTCCAACCTCCAGCCTCCGCGCCAGCTCGGGACCTCCGATACGGCCGCGCGCCTGCAACAGCTCCAGCATAGAAAGCAGCCTCGTCGTTGGACGATTGCCGTACAAGGGACCACCTCCGGAAATATTCCAGATCTCCAGGGTATCAGGAACGGTTATGACCTCTTTGGATAGTACGATCACGCCACGGACAAAGAAAGGGGGATTTGCAGCATGTATCCGTTGGGTTGGGATAGGGAGTTCGCCAAAGAGCGCATCGCTGACGCAAGGGCCGAGGTGGAGGAGATCAGGCTGGCCCGGATAGCCGCCGGACCCAGGCCCACGCTGCGGGCGCGGGTGGCGCGGAAGCTATTCGAGGTCGCCGTCACCCTGGAACGAGAGGAAGCCTGGCGCTCGGTGTGGGATAAACTGGAGGCACCAAAGCACCCGTGAATAGCCGCGCGTAACTGGGCACGAGATGACGGCCGAAATACTAGACCGCCGGGCTCTCAACCGGGCCTTTCTCGAACGCCAGATGTTGCTCCGCCGCCGGAAGGTGGCCGCGAGTGGTGCGATCGAACACCTTGTAGGTATGCAAGCCCAGGCCCCGAACCCGCCGTACATCGGGCTGTGGACGCGGCTGGAGGGCTTCCAGCCCGAAGAGTTGTCGCGTTTGATCTCGGATCGCCAGGCGGTGCGCATCGCGCTGATGCGTAACACCATTCACCTGGTCACGGCCGGCGATTGCCTGAAACTCCGGCCTCTGGTGCAACCCATCTTCGACCGCGACCTTCGCACCAACTACAGTCACGGCGCGGCCCTCAAAGGACTCGACCTCGATGCTGTCGCCGCCGCCGGGCGGGCGTTACTCGAAGAAAAGCCCCGCACCGGCAGGGAGCTCGGCGCGCTCCTAGCAGAGCGGTGGCCGGATCGCGCACCCATTTCCCTCGCCCACGCCGTAAGGGGCCGGGAGCCGCTCGTCCAGGTTCCGCCCCGTGGCATCTGGGGCGAGAGCGGCCCTGCCGCCCATACCACGGCCGAATCCTGGCTCGGCCGCCCACTCGACCACGATTATTCGCTGGGCGAAATGGTCACGCGCTACCTACGCGCTTTCGGGCCGGCCACCGTTATGGACGCGCAGACCTGGTCGGGCCTGACCCGGCTGCGCGAGGTATTCGAGCAACTGGGGCCCGGCCTGCTCACCTTCCGGGATGAGAACGGCAAGGAACTCTTCGATCTGCCGGATGCGCCGCGTCCTGATCCCGGCGTTCCCGCCCCGCCGCGCTTTCTGCCCGAGTTCGACAACGCGACCCTCTCCCACGCCGACCGCACCCGCATCATCCCGGACGAATACCGGAAGGCGATCGCCTCCAGAAACGGCATGGTTCCCGGTATGGTTCTCGTGGATGGTTTCGTGCGCGGCACATGGAAGGTCCAAAGAACGAAGAAAGCGGCGGCGCTCGAGATCACACCTTTCGAGCCCCTGAGGGACGACGATGACCGCGAAGCCCTGTCCAGAGAAGGCAAGCGGTTGCTGCGCTTCGTGGCGGGGACGGAGGGCGATGCGCCAACGGAAATCCGGTTCGTCGGGATGCCGTAGCGAATTCGCGGACCCGGCGTGCGGTTCTATCCCAGGGTGAGCGTGCGGCGTTGCCTGTCCGCGCTTACGATCCGCACCGGGAGCAGGATGGATCTGCGTCCGAACGCGCCCATTCGTAATCTCACGTACTCGGGCTCGCCGGGGGCGTGCGCGAACACCTCTCTGGCGATGCCGATCTTGCGCCCGCAGGGGTGTCGTACCTCGTAGCCCACGTACACATCCGGCGCGGCATTCGTACTGTGGAGCGTTTCCCCATTTGCTTTAGTGTGCTGCATTTTCCCATCCTCGCGGAGGGCGGGACCGAACGCTGTCGGCCCCGCCCTCCGACTCGTGCTACTGGTCGCGACGCAGAGGACGGGCGGTGGGCCGGTTCGAGGGATCGGCGTCTCCGAGTCCCCGGGTTCCGGCGTCAGAGCCATTGCCCTTCACCTCGTCGTGCCGGTCATAGGCCCTCTCGATAATATCCTGGGCGACGTGGCGGCCGCCCCAGCCGAAGGCTATGGCGGCGGCCAACGCCACGGCGCCGAGCACGATCAGAAACGTGGGCGCCGTAAGCTGCACGGCGATGCCAAGCTGCGTCAGGGCTGCGAACACCGCGTAGACGATGATGGCAACCTGCGCCACGGTGCCCAGGATGTCAACCCCGGTTGCACCTCGCACGATCCCGGCCACGAAGTTCGCCAAAAGGCCGGCGAGAGCCAGGATCAGGACCGCCGCGATGATGTTGGGTATGTAAGCGATGAGCTGGCTGAGAACCGCGGAGACCTGCCTGATGCCCAGGGCATCCGTCGCCATGACGATGGCGATCACGAACACCAGCCAGAACACCAGCTTGCCCACTATCGAGAGCGGCGTCTGCCGCGTGTCGGCCCGCTCGAAGAACTGCTTGACACCCCCGCGTTCCATCCAGCCCTCGAAGCCGATGCCCTTGAGGACCCGGATGACTATGGCCTGCAGGACCTTGGCCACGATGTAGCCGACGATCAGGATGACGATCGCGCCGATTAGCTGCGGGATGTAGCTGAAGAGCGTCCCGAGCCCCTGCGTCAGTGACTGAGTTACTGCTTGCATGATTGTTCTCCTTTTTCTGTCGCGTTGCTTGCTATCTGCGTTTACGGCCGCTGCTTGCCGGTCCTAGCGCCTTTTGCCCCGCCAAGGGCCCCTCCGATGAAGGGGAAGAGGAGCGCGAGGATGCCAGCGCCCGTGAGGATGGTGCCCAGGCCCTGCTGCGGAACGCTCTGCGCCGCCTGTCCCGCCGGAGCGGGCAGCGTCACGCCGGATAGCTGGCCGATGAAGCTGTAGCCAACCGCGCCGCCTATGATCGCCAGCACGAGGGTAACCACCAGCGCCAGTAGCGGCACCAGTATCCCGTGCTTGAACCCGGAACGGCTCGCCATACGGCCCGCCACGTAGCCCCCGATGTAGAAGGCGATGAGCAGCGTCAGCAGGATACCGACGAGGCCGGAGATACCGCCGCTCGTCGCGCCGCCGCCGATTCCCAACGCGCCCAGGATTCCGCCCACGACGCCGGCGACGATGCCGCTCAGGATCAGGCTCGCGCCCAACGCGGCGAGCCAGCCGAGGACCACGCTGGTCCAGCTGGTTCCTAGTTCGGCCTCCCTCTGGCGGCGCTCCTCCTCGCGTCGCGTCTCCCGCTCCTCACGCACCTCACCGACCCTGCGCGGCCGACCCTGCGCGGGACGGGTTCCTCCCGCCGAGCCTCTGTACTCGGTCTTTCGCTCAAAGGCTTCTCCTCTCTTGCGGCAGGCCCGGCTCAGGAGCCGGGCCCGTTGCTCGCCGAATCCGTGGCCCGCTATCGGTCGCGGCGGGTGGTCTCGTCGTCCACGTCCACCTCTTCGCGGCGGACGTCCTCCTCGATGGTCTCGGTGTCCTCGACCACATCCTTGCGGATGCGGATCTCCTCCTTGGCCACCGGCCGCTTCTCGACCACGACCTCTTCCTCGGTGACCGGCATCCTGACCTCGTCGTCCCCGATCTCGGTCTCCGCAGCCTCACCCTCGACGGGCACGCGGTCTACATAGATCTCCTCCCGACGGGTCGGGACTTCGACGTGCTCGCGGTCCGTGCGTACGCGCTTGCGCACGTTCACGGAGCCAGCCTCGCGCTCGCGGGTGCCGGTCCGCAGCTCCTCTTCGGTGCGCTGCACCCGAAGTTCGTCCTCGTCTTCGAGGTCGGAGCCGTCCGGCTCGGCGACGCCCTCGGCGGACGGGTCGTGCTCGCGGAACTCGCCCGAGTCGGTGTCCCCCATCGTAATGCCGGGGCCCGCTGTGCCGGAGTACCCCGTCGCACCGGCACGCTCGCCCGGCTCCAGGTCTACCCGGCCGTTGTCGCCCTCGCTCTCGGTGGCGTAGTACGCGCCGTACGCGGCCGGGTCCGTGACGCCCGTGCTCTCCACGCCGTAGTGGGAGTAGACCTCCAGCTCCAGCTCCGGGGTTATCTCCTGGTCGTCGTTGAAGGCCGGGCCGTTCTTGACGTGCTCCCTCTCGGCCGCGACCTCTATGAGCTGGCGCTCGTCGTTTACCCGTACTGCGGAGAACGGGATCAGGGTCGAACTCGTGCCGAGGAAACCCATCTTCACGCCGATGTATTCCGGCTGGTCGGCTTCGTCCAGGAAAAGATCGTCGACCTTGCCGATCTTGTCGTAGTCGCGGTCGTAGACCGTGTAGCCCGCGAAGCGGTCTTCCACCTCCACGAATCCGTCATTCCTATGCTCGCGATCCATTTTTCTTCCTCCTTCGTTCTTTCCCGCGTCCTAGATTCTCACGATGTTCGCCATGAACTAACGTCACCGTGACCAGGCACGGGAGATCGACATACCAAAATTGCGACGCGCCACCAGCAATATGGTCCAGGAACGTAAGTTGACCAGCCGTAACGCGCTTCAAGACATGCGTTGGGTCCAGGCTTTCCAACCTCCTCGTTACTCTAGCTTGACTTCTGGTCAATACGACGCCGCACTAGTCGGTGCAATTGCGCCCGGCTCTATATATCCAAGTACAGAAAAATAAAACATTGTTCGACAAAGTCCAGTAAAAATTTGCTATGATCTGTCGCAGGAGCGGAGGCAAGCATGATGGGGATGGAGGTATGGGCAGACCTACCGAGGCCGGTAAGGGATTGCTGGAGGCGGCGGAGGTTGCGGATTATCTGGGCGTGGGGCAGGTGACGATCTACCGTTGGTGCCGCGAGAGACGGTTGCCATGCATCAAGATCGGCAAGAATTGGCGCATCCGGCGCGAAGCGCTCGATGATTTTCTCCGGCAGGGCGAGGAGCAGAACCGGACGCTGGAGGGACAGTTGCGCTCGTTTCTGGTGGTGCCGGACAACGTGATAGGGGTTGCCGAGACGCCTGAGTTGCTGCATCGCCTGGACGTGGCCTTCTTCAAGGTGGCGGAGGCTCGCGGCGGGCTATTGGTTAAATTTCACGGGCACGAGCCAGCTTCGGAAGACGAATTGCGCGGCGAGTTCGAGCGCGACGGGCTGGAGGTGTCGCGCCTGGAGCGCGAGGGCCGGTTCCGTTTCAGCGCTGAGGTGCACCCCGCGGACGGGCGCCAAGACGCCTTGCGGCAGATTCTCGCACAAGAGGCGGACACGGGACGTACCGTCTGGGTTACCTTCGATTGGATGGAACACCTCGACCTCGGGTCGGCGCTCAGGAATCAGGAGGAACTGACGAAGTTCGTGGGACCCCGGCAGCTGGTGGTAAAGACGGCCGTTTTGCAGGAGGTGGCAGACAACTGGCCGTCCGAGACCCAGCGGCAGGCGCAGAAATTGCACTCCGGCATGATCTGGCTCTCCGACGCCGGGCTCTCCTTGAGCCGGGTGACGCCGCTGCCGCCAGAGTGAATGGTTGCTGGTGATGGATAAACGTTGGGATACGGAAAGGGCTTTGCGAGAGGGATGAAACTGGAGGGTATGGTGCCTGAAACGGAAAACCTGGAGGCGCTGGCGTGGCTGGACCTCTACCTGGAGGATGCCCGCTCCCGCGGCCATCGCAAAGCCGAATATATTCTCGAATCTGTGATGGACGAAGTGATGTTCGAACTCAACCCCCTCGTGGAACCCCCAGCCGTCCCCTGAGTTAAGGGGTTCACGATCCACCCTCATGCAACGAGATAGCATCTGTTTGTAACACGGTACTCGTTGGGGGTGGTGATGGGAGGCTTCTCGAGCGCGGTTCGGGCGCTGTTTGAGAGGACAGACGAGCGTGTAATCCACCTCCTCTTCAGGTACGGTATTTTGTTGTTGCGGATTTCGCTCGTCTTTATCTCCGGCGGTTTCGTGGTCTGGAGCACGGTGCGAAGCTGGCGCGGGGCTTGGGAAAACGGGAACGCCGAAAGGGTGCCCACTTGACGGGAGAGATTTGGCAGTTCGGGATCATGCTGGCAGGGTTCTGCGGAGCCTTGATCTTGTGGCTCAAAATAGTCTATGTGCCCCGCCGTACGATGGAACGCTGGGAAGGCCCGAAACCAGAGTCCCAGGATGCGGCGTCCGGCAACACCAGCCGTGAGAAATCCGAAACGGTGGACGCCCGGAAGAATTCCTGACCCGGTGGATTGCCCGGAAAGTAAGCGATGATCTCGGGCCTGGATCATCTGGTTATACTGGTGCAAGATCTGGAGCAGGCTACGCACGACTATGAGCGCCTTGGCTTCAGGGTAACGCCAGGTGGCGAACACGCCGACGGCCTCACCCGCAACGCCCTGATCCCCTTCCAGGACGGTACGTATCTGGAGATCGTGGCTTTCCTGGACCCCGGCGATCCTCGTGACAACGTGTGGGGCTGGCGAAAGTTCGCCAAGACCGGCGGCCTCATAGACCACTGTCTTGCATCAGACGACCTTGTGGCGGACGTGGAAAGGTTACGGGAGAGGGGTCTCCGGGTAACGGAACCGCATAATGGCGGGAGGCGGTTGCCGGATGGGGAGGAGATCCAATGGCGCAGCGCCAGCATCGAACAGGAGGGCCGGTTGCTGCCTTTCCTGATCCAGGACCTCACCCCTAGAGCCCGGCGTGTCCCTGCCGGGCGAACCGCGGATCATCCCAACGGAGCTACTGGCGTATCCGCCCTGTGGATCTCAGCCCCCAACCCGCGGAAAGCCTTGTGATCATACGCAGAACTGGCGGACAACCAGGCGGCCTCGGAAGGCGACGAACCGTCAGTGTGTCTCGGACGCTGCGCGGTCTCATTTGCCGGTTCGTCAGGCGCTGCCGGGCCCGGTGCTGTGAAACTTCTGGCCGGAACGGAGGGCGCGGGAGAGTTGGACGCGGCCCTGGCGCACGGAACGCGTATCCGGCTCGGATAGGAGCGCCACCTGCGTCGTAGCGATATCATTCGGGAGTTGGCTGGGAAGGGCAGTCGAGTGGCGGGCGCGAATCAGATGAGAGCCTTGAAGATCATCACTGGTGCATCGTTGCTTGCTGGTGTATTCGCCACCGGCTTGCTGTTCTCTGGGGTCAGCAGGAAGCCGCGCAGTGAGCCCGGCCGGGCTCCAGCCTCCGCCATATTCGACAACGTCGCCGTCGGCATGGTGATAATCGATGAAACCGGCAGAATATCGGAGGCCAACCCTGCCTTCGGACGTACGTTCGGGTATGCGGTCGGGGATGTTCGCGATGTCCTGTTCTTCTCACTGGTACATCGCGATGATGTGGTGGAGAACGAGGCTGCCTTTCGCGAACTCATGAACGGAAGCCTGGATCGTCACGTCGCCGAGTTGCGTTGCCTGAAGAAGGACGGCGGTGAGCTGCGGGCCCGCCTGACTGCTTCGCTCCTTCGCGGGAACGATGATGGATCTGGAGCCATCATCGTCGTGGTCGAGGACGTTACCGAGCGCAGGGAGGCCGAGAAGGCGCTTCAGGAGAGCGAGCGGCGTTTCAGGCAGCTCTTCGAGAACTCCTCCAGCGCCCTCTTCGTCCACGACGAGGCGGGCCGCATCGTGGACTGCAATTCGGAAGCCTGCCGGGCCCTGGGATACACGCGGGAGGAGTTACTCGTCCTCTCGGTTGGGGATCTTGCGACGAACCTGCTCACCGAGGACCAGCGCCGCGAACAGCAAGGGGATACGCTCTGGGAGCGCGTCCTGAAAGCTAGGCCGGGACAGATCGTGGGCTCCGACCGCAACGAGTTGCGGCGCAAAGACGGCTCCACGTTCCCAGTCGAGGTGGATGTGGGCGCCATAGATTATCGGGGGCGGCGCATGATCTTCGCCTCCGCCCGCGACGTGACGGAACTGCGTAAGAGCGAGGGACGGCTCTCTGACGCTCAGAGGATAGCCCGGCTCGGCAACTGGGACTACGACCTCGATAGGGACGAGGCGTACTGGTCCGATGAGATGTACCGCATCTTCGGCCGCGAGGTTCAGAGTTTCACGCCAAACTACCGCACTTTTTTCCGATCTGTACACCCCGACGACCTGTCGGACTTACTGCTTGTCATCAGAAAGGCCCTCTACGGCGGAGAAAGCATCAGCGTGGACTACCGCATCGTCTTCCCCGATGGAGAGGTGCGCGACGTTCACAGCCAGTGCGAGACGATCCTCGACGCGGAGGGAAGACCCAAGCGTCTGGTCGGCACAGTCCAGGACATCACGGAACGCCGGCAGGCCGAGAGGGCGTTGCGGGAGGCGGAGGAGAAGTACCGTACGCTGGTCGAGCAGATCCCCGCTGCCACCTACATAGACAACGTAGATGCCGTCAATTCCCCGGTCTACACGAGCCCGCAGATGGAGGAGATACTCGGTTACGCCCCGGAGGAGTGGCAGGAGAACCCGAATCTCTGGACGGAGATCCTCCACCCCGACGACCGCGAGCGGGTCTTGGCGGAAGTCCGGCGCACCAGTGAGACCGGCGATCCATTCAAGATCGAATATCGCATGTTCTCCCGTGATGGACGCGTCGTGTGGGTGCGCGACGAGGCGGTGTTGCTGCAGGACGAAGAGGGTGTGCCCAGGTACTGGCAGGGCGTAATGTTCGATATAACCGAGCGCAAGAACCTCGAAGAGCGGCTCTCATACCACGCTTTCCACGATGCCCTCACTGGTATACCCAACCGGATGCTGTTTACGAATCGCCTGGATCACGCCCTGGCGCGCGAGGACCGTCGTGAGGACTCGATGGCGCTCCTCTTTCTGGACCTGGACAATTTCAAGGCCATCAACGACTCCCTGGGCCACGAGGCTGGGGATGGGTTGCTCGTGGCCGTAGCCGGGCGCCTCACCTCCAGCGTCCGGCCCGCCGACACGGTCGCGCGCCTCGGTGGGGACGAGTTCGCGATCCTGCTCGAAAACGTGGCGGGAGACTGGGAGGCTGCCGTTACGGCCAGCCGTCTGGAGGACGAGCTGCGCGCCCCGTTTATGGTGAACGGACACGAGATATTCGTTACCGCCAGCATTGGGGTGGTGCCCCGGATTTCGTATGGCAACGAAGCCCAGGAGCTGTTGCGCGACGCTGACCTGGCGATGTACCAGGCCAAGGAGAACGGCAGGGATCGCTACGAAGTCTACAACCCGGACATGCGCGAGTACGACGCCGGACGCATGATGCTGGAGCACGACCTCCGTCTCGCCGTCGAGCGCGAGGAGATCCGGGTGTATTACCAGCCGAGGATCTCGATGGAGACTGGGACCTTTGTCGGTGCAGAAGCCCTGGCGCGATGGGAGCATCCAGAGCGTGGGCTGCTGGGACCCGAGTCCTTCATACCGGCCGCCGAGGAGACTGATGTGATCCTCCCGCTCGGGCGGCAGGTGTTGCGGGATGCCTGCGAACAGGCTCGGACGTGGTGGGAAGCACGACCGGATACCCAGCCATACGTTTGCGTGAACCTTTCGGCGCGGCAGTTCGAGCAGGAGGATCTGGTGGAAGAAATCGCCGAAGCCCTGCGGCGCTCGGGACTAGCCCCGGAAGCCTTGCTCCTGGAGATCACCGAGAGCACCCTGATGGATGGCGCCGAGGCGGCCGTCACCCGGTTGCGGAACCTGAAAGCCCTGGGTGTTAAGCTCGCCGTGGACGACTTCGGCACCGGCTACTCCTCGCTCTCCTACCTGCGCCGCTTTCCCGTGGATTGTTTGAAGATAGATCGCTCCTTCACCCACGGCCTCGGGCGGTCCCTCGACGACACGGTGCTGGTGTCGGGTGTGATCAGTCTCGCCAAGTCCCTGGATCTGGCCGTGATCGCCGAGGGCGTCGAAACCTCGGCGCAGTTCGAGCGGCTCAAAGAGCTTGGATGCGATTTCGCCCAGGGTTTCTATTTCGCCCGGCCCCTGCCCGCATTTGACGCAGCGCGCCTGATAATGGAGTCCCGTCCGGCCGGGTAGCCGGTGACTGCTAGTAGCGCAGCAAACCGGCGAGCCCCTCGAATTCCTCACGCAAAATCCCGGCGGGATCTCGCGGCTCGCGCTCCTGCTCGGCGTCCTCGTTAGGGGTCTCGGCGACCTCTTCTTCGGCGCGCACCAGCTCTACGCGGGAACTCCGCTCCGCGGCGAGGTCGAGCAGGGCATCCATGAGCGGGCGTATCCTGGTCGTCTCCCCGCTGTAGGGCGACTCTTCCTGGGTTATGTCCGTGATGATGAGACCATCGGCGTCTGACCAGCGCACCTCGCCCTCAAGGCCCCATACGGCCACGAGGTGGTGGACCCTTCCTTCCTGGAGGGCCTCGATGGTATCCTTGACTCCCCGTACGCCCCGTTCGCGGGCCTCGGAGATCAAAGCCATCTCCCGCTCCTTCTCAGCCCGCTCGTAGGCGGACTCCAGCCGGTCGAAAAAGCCTTTCTCCGATGCTTCAGAGGGTATGTTCTCCTCCGCAACGACCCTCTCCTGAATGTCCTGGGGCAACCGTGCCCGGAATTCTGAGGTCCGCTCTTTGGGTCCGGCCAGGATGAGGTGGCGCACGCCGTTCTGGAACGCCAGCTTGCGCGTCAGGTCGCCGAGTTCGTTGAACCATTCGTGGATGTTGGCCTCTGTCCGGCGGCTCTGCGGCTCCTGATCCATGCCGCCCCTCGGCCCTGGTGAACTGGGGGAAGCGTCCAACTCCCGGAAGAACCCGCTGCCGGAGGCTTCACCATCGTTTGAAGGTTCGCCCATAGGCTCCGAGACGAAGAACCGGAACCTCTCGGCGTCGAGCAGCGCCACCCCGTACGGCTCGTGCTCGTCAAGGGCCAGGACCAGCGGGGCCAGATACGGCTCCCCAAACCGGAACGCTTCAGGCACGTCAACCTGCAACTCGTATCGCTCGAATAATCCATCCCCGGCCGCGAAGAACACCAGGGTCCTGGCACGGGGCCGGGTCTCCTCATCCACCGAACCCCGGATCTTCGCGGCGATATCCTCCGGTACGTCCAGATCTCCCAGCGCATCCTTCAGCCTTATCTTGTACGCTTCACCCTGATTCTCCGCGTAACGGGCATTCACGCTGAGGTAGACGGAGAGTACCGGCTCTGAGTGGCCGGATAGCGAGTCCCGCAACCTCTGTACATCTGGCGCCTGTGCCATTGAGTTTCACCCCTTCTGCATCGGATAAAAGCGGAGTGCCACAGAGCCCAACGTGCCCGTTGCACGTGGCCCGTAAACTCCCGGTGGATGCCCCATGGACGGCCAACAGCGACGTGGTAAGCTCGCTCCATGCGCGTCCTTATAGCGGGTTGCGGCTACGCAGGTTGCGCCCTCGGCGAACGCCTGGCGGCCGAAGGCCACACCGTCTTCGGCCTGCGCCGGAACCCCGAAGTCCTGCCGCCAGGCATACACCCCGTAGCGGCGGACCTCGCATCGCCGGTTACCCTGGATGCTCTGCCGCGGAGGCTCGACTACGTAGTCCACGCTGTTTCGTCGGACGGTTCGGGTGATGCAGCCTACCGCCTCACTTACGTGGACGGGTTCCGTAACCTGCTTCGGGTTCTCGCCGCCAGAGAAGAGAACCCCCGGCGCGTGATCTTCGTCTCCAGCACCAGGGTGTATGCGCAGCGTCGGGGCGAGTGGGTGGACGAAACCTCGCCTACGGAGCCACAGGAATACGCCGGGCGATGTCTGCTGGAGGGAGAGCTTCTCGCGCACGACGGGCCTCTCCCGGCCGTCGTGCTGCGGGCTGGCGGAATCTACGGCCCGGACGCGCGGGTACCATCCGGCGCGCTTTGGGCAGCTTGCCTGACGACGGACCGCCCGTCTATGTCAACCGCGTTCATCGCGATGATCTGGCCGGTATTCTGCGTCACCTGATGTTCTTGCCAGAGCCCAGGCCGGTCTACATTGGGGTGGATCACGAACCCTCCGACCGGCGTACAGTCTCCGAGTGGCTGGCCTCGTACCCTGGTTTCGAAGTGCCACGAAAAACCGAACCGGCAACCAGCCGGAGCGGAACCAACAAGCGTTGCTCCAACGCGCGGCTCATCGTCTCTGGGTATGACTTTAAGTACCCGACGTTCCGGGAAGGATTCGCCGCCGTCCTGAAGGAGATAGATGGTATTCCCAGGCAAGGTTCTTCACAGCGATACGGTCCAGGTTAGCCCAACCTAGACTTATCGGTTAACCTGTATATAGTCAGCCGGTTTAGGCACCGGGTGGCAACGCTACGCGAGGGGGGGCGAAGATGAGTGTCGCGGGCGGCTCTCTCTTGACAAACAAACGGTTCTTGCAACTCTGGGTTGGCCAGGGATTCTCCTTCGTCGGCGACTTCGTTTCGACCGTAGCCCTTGTGGTTCTCGTTGTTCAGATCTCAGGGAGTGCCTCCGCCGTGGGTGGCGTGCTCGTCGCCCGCTTGCTGCCCACCCTCGCGAGCCCCCTGATCGGCGTGCTGGCCGATCGCCTCGACCGCCGCGTCGTTCTGGTGGCCTGCGACCTCGTCCGCGCGGCGCTCATCGCCGGGGTGATCTTCACCAAGAGTCTGGTTCTGATCTATGTGCTGGTCTTCCTGATCGGGGCTGCCCGTACGTTCTTCAACCCCACCATCCGGGCCGCCTTCCCTAGCGTAGTCAGGGAGGGAGATCTCGCGCGGGCCAACGCCATAATCAGCGGCACCTTCAGCGTCTCCGTGATGGCCGGACCGGCCTTCGGTGGTCTGCTCGTGGCCACTGCGGGTATCACAGCGGCCTTCGCCCTGGACGCCGCCACGTACGTGATCTCAGCCGCCCTCCTCTCCCGGATTCCGCTTCCGCCTCCCGAGGGGAAAAACGACAAAAGCTTCGCGAACGAGCTTCGGGCCGGCCTGAGCTATCTTGGCGGGGCGCGCGTCCCGCTGGCCATCGTGGCCGGGACTTTCCTGATCGTCATGACCGAGAACTCCACGATCCCGGCCGAAGTGTTTCTGGCCAAAGGGACCTTCGACGCCGGAGATGCCGGCTATGGCCTGCTCGTGAGCGTTTGGGGCGGCGGAATGGTCATCGGCTCCGTCATGACGGCGGTTTTGGACGGCAGGGTCAACCTCGTACTCATCTACTTCGCAAGCATGTTCGTCAGCGCTCTGGCACTGGTCGGAGCCGGCGTCTCCCCGGCCTTCGCCTTTGCCCTGATCTTCCTGGCCATCGCGGGGGCCGCCAACGGCATAGACAACGTGGCGACCGACACCGTACTGCAGCGGCGGGTACCCGAAACATTCCTCGGACGCGTGTTCTCCGTCAGGTTTCTCGGATTCAGCATTGGCGAGGCGGTCGCCTACCCTTTAGGCGGCCTGCTGGTTGACTCCTATGGCGCGCGTGCCACCTACCAGGTCGCCGGAGTGGCCACCGCAGTGACAGGTATTCTGACCTTGCTCCTGATCGCAGGAGCACCAAAGAAAGCTCGGAGTCAAGGAGCAGGAGGGTAATTTGGGCACGGAATACATAGACTTTTCCGTACTTCCCTTTCGGTCGCGCTGAAAACCAAATAGCATTAGATCCAATTAGAGTGAAAGGGAGGTGAAGAGATGAATTTTCGTATCAGGACTTGGTAGTCGATTTAAGCCCAATGACGCATAAGAGTAAGACACTTGGAGGAAGGAGGCAGAGAATGTTCCGCATCAGGACCTGGTAGCATAGAAGCTTGTCATATGGACAGTAGATTCTCGCGTACTTGCACGGGGTGGCTAATTCCTGCGAAAATCGGGCAATAGGTCAGTAAACATTGTCCGAAGCGGGAGAAAACTTGAGCGAAACCCACCTCAAACCATATTTCGGGGCTCTGGTGGCCTTTGCCATAGCGCTCGTGGCTTCGTGGATCTACTGGCAAGGCTTTACCTTGGATCCGCGCCTTCTGGTGGGAGCAGCCGTGTTAGCATGCTTCATTCTGGCGAGTGAACTGTTTTCATTGCGTGTAAACACATGGTCCATAATCAACGCCTCCGATGTTGGACTCATAGTAGGAGTTGCCATACTGGGACCTATCTGGGCTGCTGTGGCAGCACTCCCCGCTGACCTGTTTGTCGGAAGACGAAGTCTTGTTCGCACTGTTTACGAAATTAGTCACAGCATCATAATCGTCTGTCTTGCGGGTATAGCTTTCCCCTTTGCGTCCGACCCGGTGCTGATCGCTGAACCAGGAACACCCATCATCGCACTGTACGGAACGCTCGTGGCCGGCGCCGTGCTGGTCAGTAGCAACAAGATCATCGATAGTATCCTGGCAAAGGTTAAACACGATCAGGCTCTCCACCAAACCTGGAAGGAAAACGTACAGCCATATCTCCTATCTGACGCGGTCAACATTGTGACGGCAGGTTTGGGAGCACTGGCGTGGGTGGCCTATGGACCGGCGGCGACCGTGGTAGTGGTCGCGGGCTCCGTCGGGAGCCAGGTACTCGTGTACAGCTCGCGGGAGCGGGTGAGAGAAAGCAACGAGTTGCGAACGCGGGTGGATTCCCTGGAGCGCTCTCTCACCGCCGCCAACACGGCCTTTGGTACCGCCATCATCCGGGAACTGGGACGCAGGGATGGCTATACCCACCGGCACGCAATCGCCACCGCGGTTTATGCCGAAGACCTGGGCCGCGAAATGAAGCTGGACGAGACGTGCGTGGGCCGGTTGCGGATGGCGGGGCTTCTGCACAACGTCGGGATGTTCGAGTTGCCGGGGGATCTGCTGGTGACGACCGGCAAGCTGAACTCCATAGCCCAGCACCAACTATCCGAGCACCCGGCGCTCGGACAGAGGATGCTGAGCGCAGTACCGGAGTTCGAAGAGATGGCGTCGTGGGTACGCTGGCACCATGAACGCCCAGACGGGCGCGGGTACCCGGATAAGCTGCGCGGGCCATGGATACCAACTGAGGCGAAGATCCTGGCCGTGGCGCAATCGTATGCCGCGATGGTGCTGGATCAACCCCGCCGGCCTGGCATGGACCCCTCGGAGGCGAGGGGGAACCTAAGTGCGGGGATAGACACGCAGTTCGACGGCGTCGTGGTGCGGGCCTTCCTGAGGATACTTGATACCGAGTCCGAGGGTTATCGCATGGCCGATGATCACAGGTTCGTGTTCCCGGACGGACGCCCCGAGATCCTGGAAGATCGCGGCCGCAAAGACTCCATGCGGTAGGAGCCGGTAGCCCGTAGTGGAGACGATGGATCAACACGCACAGACGACCTGGACTAAGCTGGGAGCGGGCGTGCTGCGCGTGGCGCTGGCCGGGACCGTCTTGGCGCTGGTTGTGGCGACACAGTCTCTCTCCGGGGCGCCAGGCGCGTATCTGGCTGCGGGCCTCGCACTGATTTTCGGGGGCCTCATCGCCTTCGGGCCTCCGGGCTTTCTCAGACGGGAAGTTCTCATCCCTCCGCTGGTAGACTCGGTGCTGCTTTTCGTTCTGGCCACCAGCATCGAGGCCAGGGATTTTCTGTTCTTACCGCTCTACCTGCTGGCGACGCTGGAGGTCTTTCGGGCCACGGCCCCAGCCAGAATCGCCGCTGCGACCGCCGCCCTTGCGGGTAGCTACCTGGCCGCCGTGGCCGTAGACGCGGGGAGCCTGAGAGTTCTGGATCCCCTCCTGGTGGCTCCTGGGGTGGTACTCGTGGCGCTCTTCTGCCTGGTCGCCGGGACGCTCGGCGCCAGGGTCCGGGCGCTCCAGGAGCGCAGTTTCGACCTATCCGCAAACTTAGCCATCGAACAGGATCGGGTGAAGAAAGCGGAGAGTCTGGTTTCTGAGCTCGGTCCGGCGCTCGGAACTTTGAATACGGAGGGCATCCTGCGATGGACGGCGGAGGCGGCGCGCGTGGTGAGCGCGGGTTCGTATGTTCACGTCGCCGCCCTGGACGGAGGGCAGCGCCATACCATCCTCGATGGAGACCCCGAGGTCTGCCCCAGTTGGTGGCACCCTGCTATCCAGCGTTTCGTACTTTGGGGTTGCCTCGAAGGAGATACCGTGCGCAGCGAAGAGTCCGTCCACGGCATAGAAGGCTTCATGGCGGTGCCCGTGGGCGTGGAGGAGGGTGAGAAATGGGGCGCTATCGTCGTGGGGGGCAAGAAGTTCTATACCGAGGATGAGCGTGTTCTGAAGCTGCTCTCCGCAACGGTGGCGCGCGTCCTCCAAGAGGCCGAAGATTCGCCTGGGGGGTTGGATCAGGCTTCAGGTCTCCCGAATCGAGCTTCGCTCTATCGGGTGCTGCGGCAGGCACTCTCTCGCGGCCGGGCGCTCACCGTGCTGGTGGTCGGCGTAGAAGGACTCCGGCGTTACGGGCGGAGGCGGGGTCTCGATTCGGAAGACGCACTCGTGCGGCGGCTCGCGGAGAGGCTGAAGGGAGATCAGCGCCTTGCCTTCCGCTACGGGGAGGAAACGTTCGCGGTAGTCATGGCGGGAACAGCGGAGGCCAGGGCCCGCGGAGCCGTCACCACCATAGAACACGGCATTTCTCAGGAGGCCAGGGCCTGCTCATTCCCCCTGACCACCTCGGTGGGTGTCGCTTTCGCCGAGGCCGGAGAAGAAGACGCGGAGAGCGTCCTCGAAACCGCAATGCACGCCCTGAACACCGCCGGTGGGCAGACGAGGATTTTCACCGGCTACAACGCTGGCGCTCCGGCATCGCCCCTGCAGGGTGATCTGCGGATCTCCGGCGTCGTGCAGGCTTTCGTGGAGACCCTAGAGACCCGGGACCCGCTCATCAGCGACCATCTGCGGGCCGTCTCCGACCTCTCCCGGCGCATTGGCTCCAAGCTCTCGCTCTCACCGGATCAGCTCGACATCCTCGCGCTCGGCGCCCTTCTGCACGACGTGGGCAAGATCGGGGTTCCGGATCACATACTCCAGAAACCTACCCGCCTGACCGAAGAGGAGTACGAGATCATGCGTCGTCACCCGGCTCTGGGGGCAAGGATGCTCGCGCCCATTCGGGAGCTGTCTCCGGCGCTGGCTGTGGTCAAATACCATCACGAGCGGTTCGACGGTGAAGGGTATCCGGACGGTCTGCGCGGCGGGAACATACCCATCGCGGCCCGAATCGTCTCTGCGGCCGACGCCTTCGACGCGATGATGCGCGACCGCCCATATGGTTACGGCATCTCCCTGGAAGCCGCCTCCGAAGAGATCATCCGCGGCTCGGGCAACCGCTTTGACCCGGAAGTCGTTCAGGCCTTGCTAGAGACGCAAGAAGAAGACCGAAGGAGCAGCTCGGTCGGATAGATCGAAAGGCCCCGCCGAGGCCGGTCCACGCAAGGAATCTCTGCATAATTAGTACATTTGGGGGATACGTCGTTACCCGGCGCAAGATATCCTGTTTTCGTCGGTAGGACAGGGATGAGACGCAAATTCTATTGCGGTTCGTCCTTCGGAAAAAGCCAGCGGAAGACGATCCGGAGACGGATCCGACTCCAAACGGCGGTCTGGAGATGAAATGCAGAGAACGGCGCTAGATCTACCGGCCGGATACTACCTGGAGCGGGACCCGGACCTGCTCCTCTTGCGCAGGTCTGACGGGTCGATGGTGACCGCTTTCAGTGCCCGGGGAGCCGTTCCGGAGGCGATCCGGAGTGCGGTCGAAGAGGTGGATTCCGGGGAGCTTCTGCACAGGGCCGTTTCCCCAGCGCGGCCCCACCTGTGGGCGCGTTGCTTTGGACGCTTCGAACTCTTACGGGATGGAGAGGCCGTCTCTTTGGGACGCAACGGCCGGGCCCAAGCCATACTCAAATACCTGCTTGCCAACCGCACGCGTCCGGTATCTCAGGATTATTTGATGGGCTGGCTGTGGCCCGAGTCCAACGCCAAGAAAGCCCGGTGGTCGCTGAACTCGGCCATCCACGCGCTGCGCAAGATCCTCGGGGACTGTCCGGGGTCCGCCAACTACGTACTGCTCGAGGAGGGGCGCTACCGTCTGAGCCCGGCCGTGTGTGTATCCACGGACGTGGGCGAGTTCGATGCCTTCTACGATAGGGGCCGTCTCCTGGATAAAGAGGGACAGATCACCGAGGCGATGGCCGAGTACGAGGCGGCACTGGCCCTCTACAGGGACGACTACTTGATCGAAGACCTCTACGAAGACTGGACCATGATCGAGCGCGAGCGGCTTTCCAACGCATACATAGATATCCTGTGCCGGCTTGCAGCCCACTACAAAAAGACCCGGCAGATCCAGGAGTGCGTACGGGCATGCTACCGGATTCTAGAGAAGGATCACTGCCACGAGAACAGCCACCGCTTGCTGATGGAGTGCTACATCAGGCTGGGATTGCGTGCCCGGGCCCTGCAACAATACGGATTGTGTGAACGGGTGCTGCACAGGGAATACGGCGTGGAGCCGTCGCCGGAGACCCAGGCTCTCTATGGAAGCTTTCTGAAATGCTGAGGTACTGAAGCCACCTCAAATCACCAGGCCCCGGATCGCTGGCGTGACATCCTGGGGCTCGCTTCTACTCCTGGCGAAGCCGGCGGACTTTGGGACGTTTGTCCGCAGGAGGAATTTTCTCGCCTTCGTCCTTGCCGCCCGGGATGTGCCATTCGATGACCTGGTTCATCTCTGCGCCCACGAGCATGATGACCGCCGAGTAGTAGATGTAGAGCATGAAGATCACGATGCCGGCGAGAGATCCGTAGGTCTCGTTATACGAGCCGAAGTTCCCTACGTAGAGCGAGAACAGCAGCGAGAACGTCAACCAGAACACGAAGGCCAGCACAGAGCCAGGGCTGATCCATCGGAACCGCTGCTTGGCCGCCGGGGCGAAGTAGTAGATCAGGGCAAACGAGAGCAGCACCACGCAAGCCACGACGGGCCACTGTGCCACGGTCCACAGCGTCTGGAACACCCCGCCGAGCCCGACGATGTCCGCCAGACCGCCGCCGACCGTGCTGCCGAACACCACGATACCAAGCGCGACGAGCATCAGGGCGATGACCGCGAGCGAGATAAAGATGGAGATGCCGTACTTCTTCCAGGCTGGCCGGTCTTCCTCTACCTCGTACATCACGTTCATCGCCTCCATGACGGACCGGAACGCCCCCGAGACACCCCAAAGCGCCAGCGCGATCGAGACGATGGCCCCCAGCGTGAACGCGCTCTCCGCCTGACTTCTCGTGATAGGAAGCAGCTGCTCCTTCACGAAATCCGTCGCCGAGCCGGGCAGCACTCCGTTGAGGCTCCCCATCGTCTCGGTGACCAGTTCGTCGGCGTTGAACAGTCCGAGGAGCGAGAGCACGAAGGTGAAGAACGGGATCACGGCGAAGAGTGCCTTGTACGTGAGGTTGCCGGCGAAGGCTATGACGTGATCCTCGCCCACCTCTTCGAAGGTAAGCTTGAAGAACTGCACGAGCCCCAGGTTCTCGGCCATGGGCACCTCGGCCTCGTTGCCCTTCTGCTCGGCCTTCTTCAGCAGGTCTCTGCCCGGAATCTTCATCCGCTCGTTCCTCCAGCGTTCGTACTCGATTTCCGAAAAGATACCCGCACCGGGCCATCGTTTAACACATTCCATTCTGCTAATTACCCGGTTCTTTAGAGCTGCTCGGACGGAGTCGCCGGTTGCTCAATGAAGACTGGCGCCGGAAACCAACCCGGGTGTGTAGCGTAGTGTGTAGTCAGCGGCAGAGGCCGGACCCCCAGGAGGAACCATGATAGACGACGCGGATTTCCTGATCGAAGCCACCAGCGTCCAGAAGGTCTACGAGACCGGCGACGTCAGGGTCAGGGCGCTGCGGGGCGTGGACCTATCCATCCGCCGTGGTGAGATGGTCGCCATCATGGGGCCCTCTGGGTGCGGTAAGACCACGCTCCTGAACGTGCTCTCCGGCCTCGACGACCTCTCGGACGGCGAGGTGTTGGTGGACGGCGAGTCCATCGGGAGGATGTCCGACAGGAAGCGTACGAGCTTCAGGGCGCAGAAGATGGGGTTCATCTTCCAATCCTACAATCTGATCCCGGTCCTCTCCGCGGTCGAGAACGTGGAACTGCCCCTCCTGGTGGCCGGCAAGCGGCCCAAGAAAGCCCGCCAGTGGGCGCTGGACGCCCTTCAGATGGTTGGCCTGCCGGAGCAGGCGAACAAGCGTCCAGCGGAGATGAGCGGTGGCCAGCAGCAGCGCGTCACCATCGCCCGTTCCCTGGTGAACATACCCGCCATCGTATGGGCAGACGAGCCGACCGGGGCCCTGGACTCCGAGACCTCCAAGGGCATCATGGACCTGATGGTCCGGCTGAACGGCGAGCAGGACCAGACCTTCGTTCTCGTCACCCACGATGCGTTCGTGGCCGCCCGCGCCCACCGCACCATCAGGATGCGTGATGGCAACATCACCAGCGACGAGCCGAACGGCGGTCCGAACGGCAGTCCGAACGGAGAGGCCATCTGAGATGGATCAGCTCTTCGGTGTCCCCACGACACAACTCATGTGGACGCTACTCGCCGTGTTCGGAGTTGGTGCTGTCCTGATCTTCCTGAGTGCCCTGCGAAACCGCGTCTCCTTCAGGATGGCCGCAAGAAATCTGGCACGCCGCCGCACGCAGACGGCGCTCGTAGTGCTTGGCCTGTTGCTCGCGACCATGCTCTTCTCCGCATCCTTTACCACAGGCGACACCCTCACCAACTCCCTGCGCCTCCAAGCCCTCGATAACCTGGGCCAGGTGGACATCGAAGTACAGGCGAAGGGCCAGGGCGGGCAGAACGGTCAGCCTTTCGGCCAGACGGAGGCCGAACGCGCCCGATACTTCGATGCGGGCGTTGCGGATGATGTGCGCGATGAGCTCTCCGGCCGGGACCGCGTCGCCGGTGTCGCGCCCCTCGCCACGGAAACCATCCCCGTCACCGCCAAGAGCACAGACCTTAGCGAACCGGCCGTGGACGTGCTCGGCTTCGACGAAAGCTCCATGCGAGCCTTCGACGAACTTACCACCGCCTCCGGCAAGACGCTCTCCATGGACGACCTTGGAAAGAACGAGGTCTACTTGAGCGCCGACGCCGCGGACGGTCTCGGCATCGAGAAGGGCGACACAATCACCGCCACCCTCGCCCCCGAGCCCAAGGTCAGCCCGAAGAAAGCCGCTGCGGACGCCGCAAACGCTACCCCGGCCGCCAACCCCGCCTCGCTGAAGGGCGTACCCGCGGAGAACGGCGCGCTCGCGGGGAGCTTCTCAGAACCGAAACCGACCGAGTTCGAGGTCGCCAGCGTATACGAGAGAGGGGCCAACCCTTCCTCGGCTTCAGCTTCTATGGTCATGCCGCTAGTGAGGCTTCAGAAGCTGGTAGGGGAGGAGGGCAGGATCAACTCTGTCCTCATTACCCACCAGGGACCGGCGGTCGAGGGTGGGGCTGGCACGGACGCCACCGTGGATGCCCTTGGCCCGGTGCTTCGCGAACATGACTTGAAGGCGGAGCCCGTCAAGCGGGACGCCATAGATCAGGCGGACGAGGGTGGGGACACGTTCACGAGCATCTTCCTGCTCTTCGGGCAGTTCTCGGTGGCGGCGGGCGTGCTCTTGATCTTCCTGATCTTCGTGATGCTCGCCGCCGAGCGCAAGCACGAGCTTGGCATTGCCCGTGCCGTTGGGATGCGCCGGGGGCACCTGATGCGCATGTTCGCCTTCGAGGGGGCGCTGTATGCCCTGATCGCCAGTGCCATAGGTAGCGTGCTGGGCGTTGGGGTCGGGTGGCTCATGGTCCGCATCATCGGGAAGGCGTTCGCCGGCTCGGGGTTCGAGATCCACTTCGCCACCAGCCCGCAGAACGTCGTCATAGCCTTCTGCCTGGGTATGGTTCTGACCTTCGCCGTGGTCCTGCTCTCCTCGTGGCGTGTGAGCCGTCTGAACGTGGTGCGCGCCATCCGAGACATCCCCGAACCGGACAGGAAGGGACGTTCGGTGAAGGGCGTGTTGCTCGCGCTCTTTACGCCGGTCGCCGGCGCTCTGCTCACCTGGCAGGGTCTTCGAATAGAGCAGATGGGCGTGTACATGCTTGGGCTGTCGCTGCTCGTCGTGGGGGCTGCGCTTATAGCGCGCGTGTTGCGGGCGCCGGAGAGGATCGCTTTCACGATCGCAGGAGTCCTGCTGCTCGCGCTGTGGCTCTTGCCGCAGACGCCCGCGCCGGAAGGGATGGCTGAGGGAATAGACCTGTTCTTCATCTCTGGCGTCATGATCGTACTGGCCGGAGTGTGGGTCGTGATCTACAACTCCGACCTGCTGCTCGCCGCGATCGTCGCCCTCTTCGGCTGGCTGCGCGGGATGCCGCCCGTCCTGCGCGCCGCCGTCTCCTACCCGATGCAGAGCCGCTTCCGCACCGGCATGACCCTCGCGATGTTCTCCCTGGTCGTGTTCACCATCGTCACCATGAGCTTCATTACCGCGGCCTTCGGCTCCATCTTCGAGGACATCGACCGGCTCTCCGGCAGCTTCGACATCCGCGCCGACGCCGGCTACGCCGTCCCCATACAGGATATGGCCAAGGTCCTCAAAGACGCCAAGGGCGTGGACGAGAAGGACATAACCGCCGTCGGCGCCTTCACCGGCCTATCCGCTAACGCAAAGCAGCGGGATACCGGCCGCAAACCCGACACCCTCTTCGTGCAGGGCGCGGACAGAGGCTACACGGAGAACGTCGGCTACGGTTTCAAGTCAACCGCCGCGGAGTACGACTCTTCGGAGGAGGTATGGAAGGCGCTGCAGAGGGACGAGAACACGGCGGTCATCTCGGCCGATCTCGCGCCCACTAAGGACAACTTCCAGTTCGGCGGCCCGCCACCATCCATAAAGCTCTCCGGATTCTACGGGGAGGATCCAACACTGCCGGACGAGCTTTACATCAGGGCAGAAGACCCGGAATCCGGCAGGACGCGGGACTTGCGCGTGATCGGGGTCCTGGAAGACTCGGCGTTCTTTGCGCCGAGCGTGATGACCTCGACGGCTACCCTCAATAACCTGGCGGGCTCCCCGATACCGCCCCAGAGCTACCAGTTCAGGCTGGCTAATGGGGTGGATGCCAAGACAACAGTGAAAGACCTGGAGAAAGCGTTCGCCGAGAACGGTCTGCAGGCGGTCTCTGTGGGAAAGGAGATCGAGGAAGGCTCGGCCTCCCAGGGATTGTTCAACAACCTGCTCATGGGCTTCATGGGGCTGGGGCTCCTCGTCGGGATTGCGGCGTTGGGGGTTATCGCGGCCCGGTCGGTGGTGGAGCGGCGGCAGCAGATCGGGATGCTCAGGGCTTTGGGTTTCCAGCGCGGGCAGGTGAGGCTCGCGTTCCTTATAGAATCGTCGTTCGTCGCCCTGCTCGGCATCGGGCTCGGCATGGTCCTGGGCGCCGCGCTCTCGGTCGGCATCGTGGACTCCTTAGCCGAGGAGTTCGCGGGTGTCCAGTACACCGTGCCGTGGACCACCCTGGGCGTCGTCGTCGGACTCGCCTACACGGCTTCGCTGCTGACCACCTTCCTCCCGGCCCGGCAGGCGAGCAGGATCTACCCGGCCGAGGCGCTGCGTTACGCAGAATAGAGAAGAAATGCTCCGGCAGGGGTGGCCGACCTTTACAGGACGAGGGCCTTCGGGCGGATCGTGATCCGTTTACCCGCGCCCCCGATAGACGCGCTCGATGCTGACAGCGCGGCGGCCTTCCGCGTCTATCCCGATCAAGACGGCGTTCAGGTCGGCCGGACCTTTCGCCACGGGAAGATGGGACCTCTTCTTTCCCAGGAAGAGGTCCAGAAAGTGGTCGCCGTCGAAGCCTATAACGCCCTCGGGATCCCCGGTCATGCCCACGTCCGTGGCGTAGGCCGTGCCGCCCGCGAGGATGCCGAGATCTGCGGTCGGAACATGAGTGTGTGTCCCGACGACTATCTGGGCCCGCCCAGCCAGGTGCCGCCCCATCGCCTGCTTCTCGCTCGTCGCCTCTGCGTGAACATCGACCAGAACCATGGCCGCGCCAGCCGATCTGAGTTCTTCCATCGCACGATCAGCAGCCGCGAAGGGCGAACGCAGCCCGTCGTCCAGAAACACCCGGCCCTGCACGTTGATCACCCCGACTTGCGTGCCGTCCGCCTCGAATGTTCCCCACCCGTATCCCGGCGTGCCCTGTCTCAAGTTGGCGGGACGCACGACCCGCGGTTCGTTCTCCAGGAACGTTCCGTCGTCCGCGTCTAGGGCGTGGTTGCCCAGGGTGAGAAAATCCACGTATTCCAGGAGTTCCGTTCCGCTCTCAGCGCTGATGCCGCGCCCGCCAGGGGCAGAGTTCTCGCCGTTCGCCACCACGGCGTCGAGGTTCAGTTCGCGTCGTAAACGGGGGACGAAGTGCCGCACGGCCGCGCAACCCGTGGCCCCGACAACGTCGCCTATGAAGAGTAGCCGCAACACAGACTACATCCTCCTCATGGAAGGCGTTTCGGGGATTCGAGGGCCTGGATCTCGTCATGCGCCCGGATGTAGCCGCCCTCGACTACCCTGGCACAGATGCCGCCCCGCCGCCTCAAAGCCCGCGTCATGCCCGGCTCGGTAAGATCCTGGACGTGCCGGCACGGTGGGCGCGGCCGGTCGTATTTCAGGGTGACCTCCCCAACCCGGAACCGTGTCCCACGCAGGTCGGACAGCCGTATGCCACGGGTGATTATGTTGCGCCGGTGCTCACCGTTGTCTATCCGCAGGCCCTCGCTCCGGATCTCCTCCAGATCCTCGGCTTCTATCAGGGTGACCTCGCATACGTCTCCATATGGCGTCCAGTATCCCGTCCCCTTGCAATACCGGTCGCCCTCCAGACCGCAGCCTTCGAGCGCCCGTACCTCCTCCACCCGCCGCATAGCCGCGCTGCCCTCCGGGGTCACGTAGATCTCTTCGACCGTCCCAGGCATCTTCTCTCCTTCGCAAAAACCGAATCAAAAGCACACCGGGCAATATTACCAACCGGCTGCCGGGAGAGTTCCCGCCAGTATTGACAGGCCTGGAGATTGGTATGACAATATTCAAGGGTGAGGGAAAGGGTGCCACGGACGAGGTTGAGGGACCGGGCGGCGGAGCAGCTCCTTGACATGGTCATCGCGGGTGGCCTGAGTCCGGGGGATCGGCTTCCGCCGGAGCGCGAGCTTGTGGGCAGGCTCGGCGTGAGCCGGACGGTGGTAAGGGAGGCGCTGAACCTGCTCGAGGCGCGGGGGATCTTGAGCATCGAGCACGGCCGGGGCGCCGTGGTCAGCGGAGGAAGTACCGAAGCCGTGCGTGACACGCTCGGATTCCTGCTACGTCTGAGGGGTGAGACACTGTGGGAGCTACTGGAGATGCGCCGGATCCTGGAGGCCGAGATCTCCGGTCTCGCCGCAGAACGGGCCGGCGCAGACGACGTGACGGCGATGCGGGAGCAGGTCGAACGCATGCGCGACCTCATAGAGACGCCAGAAGGATACATGGATGCGGACGTGGAGTTCCATGCGCTGCTCGCACGGGCCGCGCGCAACGGCGTTCTCCTGACCATGCTCGAACCCGTCGTTGACCTGCTGCGGGCCAGCCGCGAGGTAAGCGCCTCCCGGCCCGGAAGCGCCCGGCGCGCACTCGGAGAGCACGAAGCGATTCTGCGCCGTATCGAGGAGGCAGATGCTGAAGGGGCGCGGTGGGAGATGCGCATCCACCTGGAGAACACGGCCGGAGACATCGAGGCGGCGCTCGGTGAAGGCGCCCTCGAAGTGGCGAAAGCCAGGAGGAAGGAGGGGATTTGAAAGCCAACGATCTGCTGGCGGGCCTCGGCCTGCCGGGCCGCGACCTTGTGGAGTTGCCAGAATCTGAGAAGCGTTTCCCCGATGGTGCGCAATACAGGGTGGAGATACCGAGCGTCGAAGGTCCGCGCGTGCTGGAGGCGGTGCTCGATGAGGCACAGAAACGCGGCGTGCAGTTGCACAGGATCTCGCAGGGGTCCGGGATCATGCTCCAGACGGATTCCGAGATCCGGGAGATGTGCTCGATGGCGCGGGAAGCTGGCCTGGAACTCTCGCTCTTCGTCGGCCCGCGCGCCTCGTGGGAGACGGGGGCCACCGTGATCTCAAGTGCCGGTAAAACCTTGGGGGCGCAGCATCGGGGCCAGGACCAGCTCGCCTACGCCCTGGAAGACGTGCTGCGCGGCGTGGATATCGGGTTGCGCGGCGTGCTCGTCGCCGACGCGGGCCTGCTATGGGTGCTGCGGGATTTGAAGAAGAATGGAGACCTGCCGGATGACCTCGTGGTCAAGGTTTCCGTGCAGCTCTCCGCCGCGAACGCAGCCGCCATCAGGGCTATGGAAGACCTCGGGGCTGACACGTACAACGTGCCGACGGACCTCTCCCTGGCGCAGCTCGCGGCGATGCGGACCGTATCGAGCATCCCGCTCGATGTTTACGTGGAGGTCCCCGACGACTTCGGCGGGTTCGTGCGGCACTACGAGATTCCGGATCTGGTGCGGACCGCATCTCCCGTGTTCGTGAAGTTCGGGCTGCGCAACGCGCCGAACATCTATCCTAGCGGAACGCACCTGGAGCCAACGGCCATCGCGCTCGGGAGAGAGCGGGTGCGGCGGGCGGAGATCGGGCTTTCCATGCTGGAACGCTACTTCCCCGGTGCGGAGACGACCGAGAGGGAGGCGAGCTTCCCCGGTATCCCCGTCGAGGTAAAGGAGAGGGTATGAAGATCACGGACGTGGAGACCTTCGTCGTCGGGACGGAGTGGCGCAACCTGACCATCGTGCGGCTGCACACTGACGAAGGACTCACGGGCCTCGGCGAAGCGCGGATGGTCAATCACACCGAGGCCCTCGTCGGCTACCTGAACGAGGCAGCCCCGCGCCACATCGTCGGCCACGACCCGTTCCGCATCGAGGAGCTGGTACGGAAGCTGGGCCGCGACGACTTCTCGCGGGCCGGCGAGGTGATGAGCAGCGGCATCGCCGCCTTCGAGACGGCGTGCTGGGACATCGTCGGAAAGGCCCTGGACCAACCCGTCTATAACCTCCTCGGCGGACCCGTGCGCGACCGGGTGAAGGCGTACGCCAACGGCTGGTACCGCGTCGAGCGAGAGCCGGAGGAGTTCCACGAGGCCGCGAAGAAGGTCGTGGAGCGCGGATACAAGGCGCTCAAGCTCGACCCGTTCGGGCCGGGACACTACGAGATGGAGCGGGACGAGAAGCTGCGGGCGGTGTCTCTGGTCGAGGCCGTGCGCGACGCCATCGGGCCTGAGCCGGAGATCCTCTTGGAGATGCACGGCCGCTTCTCCCCGGCGACCGCTATCGAGATGGCAAGGATGATGGAACCTTACGGCCTGGGTTGGGTCGAGGAACCCGTCCCGCCCGTGAACCTGAAAGCATTGAAAAAAGCCTCTGACGGCATCAACGCGACCGTCGCTACCGGGGAGCGTATCCACCAGCGCCTGGAGTATCGGGAAGTCTTCGAGATGCAGGCGGCGGACGTGATCCAGCCGGACATCAGCCACATCGGCGGCCTGCTCGAAACCAAGAAACTCGCCGCGTGGGCGGATGCGTATTACGTCACAATAGCTCCGCACAACGTGGGCGGCCAGATCAACACGGCCGCCGCCCTCCACCTGGCGGCCTGCACCACGAACTTCCGCATCCAGGAGTACTTCAACGACTTCGCCGACCCCTGGGTGAAGGAGACGGCTACGGGGTTGCCGGAGGTCGTGGACGGATACTTCGAGCTTCCGAAAGGCCCCGGCCTCGGCGTCGAGCTGGATGAAGAGACTATAGCGGCGCATCCCAAACAAGACGTCCACTTCAACCTGTTCGCCGAAGGATGGGAGCGCCGCGGCGAGCGGGAGCCGGCAGAGTGATGGCGGATCTCACGGGCAAGCGGGCGCTGGTAACGGGCGCGGGTATGGGTATCGGACAGGCCATCGCCGTGGAACTGGCGAAGAACGGCGCCGCCGTTGCCGTCCACTACGCCCACTCGGAGCCCGACGAGACGGCCGCGGAGATAGAGAAGCTCGGAAGCAAAGCTGCGACCGTGCAGGGCGACCTGAGCAAAGTCTCCGAGTGCGAGCGGACGGTGGACGAGGCGGCCGAAGCGCTTGGCGGGCTCGACGTACTCGTCAACAACGCGGGCGTCACGAAGGCGCTGCCTTTCCTGGAGTCGGACGAGGAGACCTACGATTCGGTCTTCGATCTGAATATCAAGGGCTACTTCTTCCTGGCGCGGCGGGCGGTGCCGTTCATGCTGGAGGCCGGGGGCGGGAGCATCGTCAACATTACGTCGGTGCATGGCTTCGCCGGTTTTCCCAATCACACCGCCTACGCGGCGACGAAGGGTGCGATCAACGCTTTCACCCGCCAGCTTTCGATTGAATTGGCGGACCGCAACGTCCGGGTGAACGCCATAGGGCCCGGACTCATCGAGGTTCCCCGCTACTTCGACACACCCGGCTACACGACGGAGTTCGGTGGCACTCTGGTCCCGGCAGGCAGGATCGGATTCCCCAAAGACGTAGGCCCCACGGTCGCGTTCCTCGCCTCCGACGCCGCCGATTTCGTGACGGGACAGGTCCTCTACGTGGACGGCGGCACCACAGCACGGATGGGCCTGTGGTGGGAGCAGCAACAGAACCCGGAATAGAGGCGGCCGGGTCAGGAACGGCCCTGTGTCACCCGTTGCGGGTCGGGAGCCTCTCGACCAGAACGAAACGCATCTTGCAATCGCGGGTGGCGGGTCCCTATACTGCGGAATCTCACAAGGGAAAGGAACGCAGGGGAAAGTCTGCCTCGGGTGTTGGAAGGTCCCGGGCGGGAGAGAAAGGGGAGCGATGGTGCAGTGGTTGCCGGCAAGACCTCGTTTGTTGTTCGGGATTGCCGTTCTCGTTTTCGTTGTTGTGGTCGGTGTCACCGCCGGGTCGAGGGCAGGGGACGCGAGGCCCTCCGGCCCCGCTCCAGGGGCCCCCGGTAGCAAGGCCGTGTGAGAGTCCGCGAACGGCTCCGCCAATGGTGCAGCGAACGGCAACGACTTCCTGCGGGCGGAGGGTGTCGTCAAGAACTTCGGGGCCGTCTCGATTCTGAAGGGCGTGGACCTGCACGTAGAGAAGGGCGAGGTGCTCGGCCTGATCGGGGACAACGGGGCGGGCAAGAGCACCCTGCTCAAGACCATCACCGGCTTCCACCGCCCCGACGGCGGGCGCATCCTGATCGAAGGCGAAGAAGTCGCCCTCCGCTCCGTCTCCCAGGCGCGTTCTTTAGGCATCCAGACCGTCTACCAGGACCTGGCGCTCGTGAACGAGCTGTCCGTATTCCACAACATGTTCCTGAACTCCGAGATGACCGTGGGACCGTTCCTGAACAACCGAGCCATGAAGGAGAAGACGGCCCGCTACCTGGAGGACATGGGCGTTCGCATCCCGTCCATAGACACCGAGGTGGCTCGGCTCTCTGGTGGCCAGCGGCAGGCCATAGCCGTGGCCCGCGCCGTCTACTCCGACGCCAAGATGCTCTTGCTCGACGAGCCGCTGGCGGCGATGGGGGCGAAGGAGGGGGCGCTAATCCCCGACCTGATCCAACGCCTCAAGGAAGAACGTGGCATACCCATGATCCTGATCGTTCACAACTACGCCCAGGTCTTCGACGTATGCGATCGCGTGAACCTGCTGCGCAACGGCCGCATCGAGTACGACAAGCCCGTCGCCGAAAGCTCCGTCGAGGAACTTACCGAGCTAGTCGTCGCTGAGTACAGAAAGGCCCGTCAGGGAAACCCCTCCAACTGACGCATAAAATCCTGAAAGGATGCGTTAGTTCCGACGGTTTCTTGTAGCACGAGATCACGTGAGGCATAAAAATACTTGAATAGTGGCTCGTCGTGGACTATGGTAACGGCTTCCTCTCCAATTCGGGAGGGGATGCATGCGAAAGGAGCCGACAGCCTGAGACGAGCAGCTATATCTACGCACCCATACGAACACTCTCGTGTCCGCCGCGTTTTCGCGGGCCTGGGAACCGCTGATTAGCTAACCCGTCCGGAAATCTGTCCGGCACTGGCCGGATGGTCTTCGGCGCAACCTTTCGAAAGGACGTAATACCGTGGACGAACCCGTCAACGGACAGCCATCAAACGCGTCTTCGGACGTTTCTGAAGGGGATCTCTGCCTGCACCAACTCATCGAGCGCCAGGTGAGGCGCACGCCGGACGCCCCGGCGGTCGAGGATGATCGCACCTCCATCACCTACGAGGAGCTCGACCGGAAGGCGGATCTCCTTGCGTCGCATCTCAGGGTCGCTGGCGTCGGACCGGATGAGATCGTGGGCGTCTTCATGGACCCGTGCGCCCAATACGTCGTTGCGTGCCTGGCCATCCTGAAGGCTGGCGGCGCGTACCTTCCGATGGAGCTTGCCTATCCTGATGCGCTGGTTGCCGAGGTCGTCGAGGATTCAGAGACGCGTATCGTGCTCACCCAGGAGCACCACGCGAACCGCCTCCCCGAAGGGCAGAACGCTTTCTGCCTGGACGCCGGGTGGGAAGATCGCTTGGATGCGGGAGACCCGGAGAACACCGTTGAGCCGACGCAGGACAACCTGGCGTTCGTGGCGTACTCTTCGGGGACGACCGGCAAGCCGAAGGGGATAGCGAACCCGCACCGGGCGCCAGTGGGTTCTTATCTCTGGCGTTTCGGTATCGTGGACTACGAGCCCGGCGACCGGGCCGGATGCAACATTTTCTTCGTGTGGGAGATGTGGCGTCCGCTGTTGCGGGGCGCGACCACGGTCATCATCCCGGCTGACGTCATCTACGACCCAGCGGCCCTCATAACCTTCCTCGAAGAGCGTGAGATCACGGAGGTCACCCTGACGCCTTCGCTCCTCGGTTCGGTCTTCGATGTCGGCGGCTCCGGGATCACCGAACGGCTTCGGTCGCTGAAGACCCTGCTCTACAACGGCGAGGTGGTCACCCGCAACCTCGCCGAGAGGACCATGAACCTGCTGCCCGAGGTGCGGGCGATCAACGTGTACAGCATCAGCGAGACGCACGAGGTTGCGGCAGGTGCAGCCCGGGATCTGCTGGACAGCGATTCGGCCACCTACTGCCCCGTGGGCCCGCCCACGAACCCGGAGCGTACCTACGTGCTCGACGACGAGATGAAGCCGGTTGAGGAAGGCGAAGCCGGAGAGCTGTTCGTCGGCGGAGACTGGCTGGCCCGCGGTTACGTGAAGCTCCCCGACGTGACGGCGGAGCGCTTCGTCGAAGACCCGTTTGCCCCAGAGGACGGCGCCCGAATGTACCGCACCGGCGACAAGGCCAGGCTCCTGCCGGACGGGAACCTGGAGATTTTGGGCCGCGTCGACTTCATGGCCAAGGTGCGTGGCTACAGCGTCCAACTTGGGGCCGTGGAGGCGGCCATCGAGGAGCACATCGCCGTCTGGGACTGCGTGGTGGTCGCCGATGGAGAAGAGGGCGAGGACAAGCGCCTGGTCGCCTACCTGGTGCGCGGCACCGAGGACGGTACCGAGGAGGATGAGCGTTTCAGCGAGTGGGAGGTTGACTCCCGGACTGGGCGCAGCCCGGAGATCCGGCGCCGCCTCACCGAGAGCCTGCCGCACTACATGATCCCGGCCGTCTTCGTGGAAGTGGACGCGCTCCCGCTCCAAGATTCCACGGGTAAGGTTGACCGTGACAACCTCCCCGAGCCCCCGGCCCGCATAGATTCTGCGACGACATCAGAGTTCACAGAGGCTCTGCCCGTTGATGCTCCGAGGTCCGAGAAGGAGGAACGCCTCGTCCGCGTCTTTGAAGCCGTTCTGAGGCAGGAAGAAGGAGACGTCAGAAGCGACGACGACTTCTTCGACGTGGGCGGCCACTCGCTGGCGGCCGCGGAGCTGGTCGAGGTCGTCGAGGATGCTTTCGACGTGCGCATCTCCATACAGGCTGTCCTCGAAAACTCTACGGTGACCGGGATGTGCGACCAGATCGAAGCCCTCCAGAGCGGTGCCTCTGGCGAACAGACACCGGAGATCGATCTGCGCGCGGAGGCCGTGCTGGAGCCGGAGATCCGGCCCGATGAACCATGCGCAAATACCAGCCTGCGGGATGCGGATCACGTCTTCCTCACCGGCGCCACGGGCTTTCTCGGCGCGTTCCTGCTCGACGAGATACTCGCGCAGACGGACGCCACAGTGCATTGCCTGGTGCGTCCTCGCAAGGGTCTGGAGCCGATGGACATCCTGCGGGAGAACCTCAAGGACTACGGCATCTGGGATCGGGAAAACGCCGGCCGCATTACCATCGTGGAGGGTGACCTCGGTGAACCCCTGCTTGGCCTTGGCGGGGCTACGTTCGACGAGCTGGCGGGAGCGGTGGATGTCATCGTTCACGCGGGCGCGGCGGTGAACCTGGCGTATCCGTACTCGGCCCTCCGTGACGCCAACGTGGGCGGAACGCGGGAGGTGCTTCGCCTGGCCATGCGGCACTCGGCGAAGCCTGTACACTTCGTGTCTTCGAACGGCATCTTCGCCCCGGGCACGGGCCTTTGCCGGGAGGATGCGGATCTGGACTCCATGGGAGGCGCCCGCGAGGACGGTTACGGCCAGAGCAAGTGGGTCGCGGAGAAGCTCGTGTGGCAGGCGGCCGAACGCGGGCTTCCGGTCACCGTTCACCGGCCGGGCAACATCTCGGGCCACAGCGAGAGCGGGGCTTCCAACCCCAGGGACCTCACGGGCGCCATCGTCGCCGGGTCCCTCCGCCTTGGCCTCATGCCCGAGGCTGATGGCTGGCGGGTCGAGATGACCCCGGTCGATTTCGTGGCCGCCGCGATAGTCCGCGTGGCCGACCGGCCCGAGGTGTGGGGCCGGGCTTTCCACCTCGCCGACCCCGAGCCGCCGCAGGCCGAAGAGGTGTTCGCGTGGCTCGAAGACGCCGGCTACGAACTGGACAGCATCCCGTATGCCGAGTGGCTGGAGACGATAAACGACGACACCGGGCAGGACGACTCGGATCCCATCTCCGGCGTGCTGCGCGGGGCAGCCCCAGAAACCGGTGACCTCGACGACGGCAACGCATACGACGACCGCAACCTGCGCTGGGCCCTGCATCGCAGCGGCCTCCGGCGCCCGGAGATAGACGCTCCGCTCCTGGAAACCTACGCCCGCTACTTCGAGAGCCAGGATTGGGTGCCAGAGTCCAGGGAGCTCTCGCCCGGATGAGCACGGGTACGGACACAGCCTCCCCAGAGGGCCCTCTAAGAGATAAAGTCGCCGTGGTGGTCGGCGCCACCGGGGGCATCGGCGCCGCCGTCGCCCGCTCCCTTTCCGGGGAGGGCGCCAGGGTCACGCTTGCCGGCCGCCGGGTGGAGGTCCTCGAAGACGTGCGGGCTTCTCTAGAAGGCGCCGGGGGGAGCCTGGCCGTCCCCACCGACGTGGCAGACCGGGATGCCGTCGGGGCGCTCGTGGCCCGTGCGGAGGAAGAGTTCGGGCCGGTGGACGTCCTGGTGAACTGTGCGGGGGTGATGTACTTCACCCTGATGGCGAGCGCTCATCAGGAACAATGGGAACGCACCGTCAGGGTCAACTGCGACGGGGCCCTCAACTGCATCGGGGCCGTACTGCCGGGGATGCTCTCGCGCGGCCGGGGTAACATCTTGACCATATCCTCAGACGCCGGGCGCAAGGTGTTCCCCGGCCTCGCCGTCTACTCGGCGAGCAAGTTCTTCGTCGAGGCGCTCTCCCAGGGACTCCGGCTGGAGACGGCCGGCACGGGGATCAGGGTGACCACTGTGCAGCCGGGCAACGTGGCGACCGACCTCCTCGGCATGAGCACCGACGAGGAGGCGTTGAAGCAGTACGGAGAGCCGACCGGAGCTAAGGTTCTGGATCCGGAGGACGTGGCCGCCTCCGTGGTGTGGGCCCTGAAGCAGCCGGACCACGTCGCCGTCAACGAAGTCCTGGTCGAACCCCGGGACGAGCCTGTGTAAACTCCCTATCCGGTGTTGATGCCCCAGACGCTGGTAAAAGATTCGCCGGGTTCGATCACGCGCAGCCCGACCCCGGTGTTGAAGGCGTTCGGGGCACAGGTCATCGGCTCAATGGCTATGCTCCGCCGCCGGTCGGCTTCAAAGACCGTATCGCTACTATACGCCTGGATGAACCCGTGCTTCCCGTCCATCCAGACCGTGACGGTGAACCTGCTCTCCGGGTTTGTTAGCGTGACGTACGTGTAACCGTCCTCGTTCGGGATCACATCGGTGTAGCACGTATCCAGCTCCACGCTCCCGACCTCACGTTCCTCCCTGAAGTTAAACTGTGTACCCTCCACGCTGCTCCGGCCCGTGGGAATGAGCCTGTCGTCCGTCTCCAGATAAGATGCGGCGGGAATCCGTAGCCGCGCCGTATCTACGAGGGGGGTTCCGACGGTGAAGTACGGATGGTATCCGGCCCCGAAAGGTAGCGGTTCCGTGCCCACGTTTGCCGCGGTCGTCGTGACAGTGAGGCCCGTGTTCGAGAGTGCGTATTCCAGGCTGAGGTCCAGGGTAAACGGATAGCCTTCCTGTGGATGGAGCCGGTGCCCCAGCGTGACGCTGGAGTTTGATTGCTGGAGCGGCGTCCAGTTCAGCCAGCGCGTCAGGCCGTGGATGGCGGTGTTCCTCTCCGGTTCCGTGAGGGGTAGCTGGTGTCTCTCCCCATCGAACTCGTACAGGCCGCCGTCTATGCGGTTGGGGAAAGGCAGGAGCACCTGACCTCGCGAGAAGTCGCTCATCGCCTCCGGGCCGAAGGTGCCCAGGATCTCCACCCCATCCACCATAAGTGACCGCAGCGTCGCCCCGACCTCCGTTACGACGACGCGAAGTCCATTGTGTGAGATCTCGAACTGTTCACCTGTCGGCTGCGCCATACATTCTCCTCCCCTGAAGGTCGGAGCGGCATTATACAGAGGCTGCCTAAATCCGGCTGGAGCATGGTGATCCAGCCCGGAGCTGGATTGTCTTCGGGACCTTCCTCACAGCGCGGCCATGTGCGCCCTGACTCCGGCCCCGATCTCGATGTTGAAAGCAGGGTAGGGGCCGAGTCGCTCGTCGGCGAGCCGGGTCAACTCCCACAGGTCCGTGACGCCGTGCCTCAATCCTTCCCTCACAAATTCCTCCACCCGATGCGTGAACTCCAGCGAGCGGTCGAGGAAGGCCGCCACCTCTTCTCCTTGCATGGGCTGGTAGTGGGCGGTGAGCAAGTGCCCGGGACCGAGCGCGCGTAGTTTGCGGATAGTGCTCCGGTACGCGGCAGCGTCGAAGTAGCGCGGAGGCTGGAGCATATTCTCCTCGCGGTCGTAGATGCCGCGTTCCAGCGCCGCGTCTATGATGATGGCAGCTTCGCTCCGTTCGTCCCAGATGCCGAGATGGCCCGGCGTGTGGCCGGGAAGATGCATGATTTCGATCCGCCAGTCCGGGCCGAGCCGCAGAGTCTCGCCGCCGCGCAGGCCCGTGTCCACGGGAGAGTCGCCGCCGAGTTCCGTTCTCAGCCATTCCACAGAGTCTTCGTCCGGGCCGAAGCCGTAGGGGTCGGACCACCGGTAGAGGTCCGCGAGCGCAAGATCCGTACTCTCCACCCAGGCCCGGTCCGCTTCGCCGCAGAGGAACCGCAGGGAAGGTGCCATTTCTTTGAGAGCATGGTTGCCGCCGCAGTGGTCTACATCGGCGTGGCTGATGAGAACTTCGTCCACGTCTTCGACCGAGAGTCCGACGCCCTCCAGGTAGGGGACGATAACTTCCTCTGGCGTACCGGCGAGGCCGGTGTCCACCAGGATCTTGCGGTCCTCCCCGGCGAGGAGATACTGGCACATGAACCGTTCCCCGAGATCCGACTCGATGCGGTGGATACCGGGCAGTATCTCCATATCTCCCCTTCAAGGTCGAAGCGTGGCCGAAAACCCGGACCACCAGGCCACGTTCCGGCTACTAACGGCGCAACTCGTCTAATCTAGCCTTCTGGCCCCATAGTAACCGTTCACGTACTTCATCGGCCGCTCGACGACACCGCCCCAGTACGAGGAGGAGTGGATGATGTTGTTGTGGCCCGAATATATGGCGACGTGGGTTATGGGGTTGCTCGGTCCGGCCTCCTTGAAAAAGACCAGGTCGCCGGGGCGGAGGTCCGACTTCTCGACGTAGTGTCCCCTCTGCCACTGCTGGATCGGATCGTCGGGCAAGTCCAGCCACTTGCTGTAGACCAGGCTCGTGAAGCAGGAGCAATCCTCAGAGACGTAAGCCTGACAGGGCATCGGGGGTGAGTGCCTGTAAGGGGTGCCAAGGTGGGTTCTGGCCCTCTGGATCACCTCGTTGCCCCAAACCGTGCTGTTCTCGGGCACCTGGGCCGTCGGGCCTTCACCCTGGTACATCATGGCCTTCGCTGGTTGCGCCACCTGGGTCCCCCTTACCACCTTCACGGCGTCGGCGACCACGCGCCCACTGGCGTTCGAGTATCCGGCCACCCGCACGGCGTAGCGGTCTCCCGCCTTCATGTCGTACGCGCCGAGCCTGACCCACATGCCGCCGTCCTTGCGCTGGTTGACGTCGACGTTCTTGAGCCCCGTGGCGGTGTCGATACGGAAGCGGGCCTTGGGGTTGTTGAGCTTGCCAGCGGGCCAGCGGGCATAGATGGTGTAGCGGCCGGCGGTGGGGATCTTCATCCTGAACCACGCGGCGGGCGCGCCATCTTCGGGCTGAATGTACTCGAAGTCCTTACCGTAGTGCTTCTCTCCCCAGGAGACCTCTTCCCAATCGCTCTTTGAGAAATAGCGCCTGTGCGAAGCGTTGTCCACGATCTGGGAGTAGGGGGCGGGCGGGTCCATGAACGAGCGTGCCTTCGCCGGCGCTCTTAATCCGGGGGCCGAACCCTCCGAGGGCGTGTCCTTTACCTTCGAGATCCCCAACGCGCCCTCCTGTGCGAGCCACCGGGCGTAGAAGCCATAGTAGACCTTCGCGGGCGTATCGGGCATGTCCCGGACTGCGTCGATGGCGCTGGAGTACTGTGCCTCGCTGGCGCCCTCCGGCTGGTCTGGCGAAGTTGTCCGGGCAACGGTCGTTCCGGAGGCGCCTTGCTCCGCCTCGGTAGCATCAGATACGGTAAAGAGCGCAACCGAAAATGCCACGACCGCACACACGAGTACCACCACCGTAGCCAATTCGTGTCGACGCATGAATCCCCCTCCTAAAATCCCGGTTCTGTTAGCCCGCTGTTGTTGGCATCACTTGTGTCGAATCCTTTGATCAGGCGCTTATCTTCCCAGCTTCTCACGTACCCGCGATCCGCGCAAGAGAGAATGTGCGGACCGCGGATCGGCGCAAGCCCGGGATGCTGAGAACGTTGCCGCAAATCCGCGCCAGACGGCGCTCGCTCCCCACGCAATCTGGCCGGTATCATGATACGTTGTGGCGTTGGCCGGGAAGCGAGAAGGGGAAAATATGCATCTATCCAAGCACCATACGGATGGGGGTACGCGCTGGGCGCTAGATGAACAGTACCTGCCGATGGATTTCACGCTGGAAGCGTTGCTCGGAATGCCTGCGGATGAAGTTCCCGGATTCCTCGAAAACCAGCTTGTGGACGATGCGGCCGAGGGTGGGCTACTGGCCCCTGTGGAGCGGTTGCACGAGGTATGGGCTGCGGGGGTGACGTACCTGATCAGCCGCGAGGCCCGCATGTTCGAGTCCAGGGAAGCGGACATCTACGATAAGGTCTACGACGCCGCGCGGCCCGAGCTTTTCTTCAAGGCTACGGGCTGGCGTGTGTCCGGCCACGGTCAGCCGGTACGGGTCCGCAAAGATAGCCACTGGAACGTGCCAGAGCCGGAGCTCGTCCTCGTTGTGAACAGTCGGATGGAGATCGTCGGCTACACAGCAGGCAACGATGTATCGTCCCGCGACGTCGAGGGCGAGAACTCGCTGTACCTGCCGCAGGCCAAGATCTACGACGGCTGCTGCTCCCTGGGACCAGGCATCGAACTTGGTGGCCCGGACACCATGCGTGACCTGACCATCGCGATGAACATCGTGCGCGATGACGAAACCGTCTTCGAGGGAGACATAAGCACCTCCGAGATGAAGCGTCCCTTTGAGGAACTCGCCGCATACCTCGGCAAGGAGCTCACCTTCCCGACAGGGGCCTTCCTGATGACGGGTACCAGCCTTGTTCCCGAGGATGAGTTCACGCTGACGCCGGGGGATCGCGTCGAGATCTCAGTCGGGGAACTGGTTCTCAAGAACGAGGTTACGACCTAGGGCCAATCGACATATAGGCAGATGTCTGCTTCACTCGAAGGTAAAGCAAACGAGCGAGGTAGAAACGCATGCCAAAGAGATATGAGCTCACAGAAGCTCAATGGCAAAAGATCGAGGATA
>Ga0081539_10001357_pt1 | contig 42598 bp, 30 predicted proteins | sample TabmetS4T2R2_FD_71023 | JGI IMG/M metagenome (GOLD analysis project Ga0081539, IMG submission 71023) | Tabebuia heterophylla rhizosphere microbial communities from the University of Puerto Rico - S4T2R2 | ecosystem: Host-associated > Plants > Roots > Rhizosphere ... | reverse complement strand
TGGCACACCCGCGAAGGGCCGCGCCCGCGCGCGCGCCCTTCCGGCGCGACTCGCGTAACACGACCCCTCATGTTTGGACGCGCCCTTCTAGAGGATCGCCTGCGCCCTGTCACATGACTTCTGGTGATTATTCGATCGGAGCGGCGCCCTTGCGTTGCTATTCTGCGGTCGGGAGGAGCACATGGCCGCCGCGGGCTATTCGGGGACGCCACTGTTGAAGAAGCTCGGCTACGCGGACGGGCAGCGCGCCTGTCTCGTCGCCGTGCCGGTGGCGGAACTGCTGGCATTCGAGGGTTTCGCAAAACGGCGTCTGCTCAAGGACTTGACCGCGCTCGGCCGCGAGCAGGGGCCGTTCGACCTGGTTCATCTGTTCGTCACGGGAGCGGCCACTCTTCCCGCCGCCGTGGCGCAAGCGCGCGAACGTCTCACGCCGAACGGCATGATCTGGGTCTCGTGGCCGAAGAAGGCCGCGAAGGTCGCGACCGACGTGACCGAGGACGTGATACGGCGTCATGCACTCGCGCTGGATCTCGTCGACATCAAGGTTTGTGCTGTCGATGCGACCTGGTCGGGATTGAAGCTGGTGATCCCGGAGGCGATGCGGGGAGCATGATCCCGAAAAGTGGGCACCGGTTTTTCGGAAAAGATCATGCTCCACGAAAAGCGGCTATTTCGCAGGCGTCAGCCGTAATATCCGTCCGTTGCCGCTGTCAGTCAGCAGCCAGATCGCCCCGTCCGGCCCTTGCCGGACGTCACGGATTCGCTCGCCCAGGCGTTCCAGCAGCCGCTCTTCCTTGGTGACCTTCTCGCCGTCGAGTTCGAGCCGTGCCAGCAGCTGACCGGCGAGCGCGCCGACGAACAGGCTGCCCTTCCACGCCGGGAACAGATCGGCGGTGTAGAACGCCATGCCGGAGGGGGCGATCGACGGCACCCAGTATTTGATCGGCTGCTCCATCCCGGCCTTGGCGGTCGCCTCATGGATGCGCGCGCCGCTGTAATCGACGCCGTAGCCGATCACGGGCCAGCCATAATTCTTGCCGGCGAGCGGAATGTTCACCTCGTCGCCGCCGCGCGGGCCGTGCTCATGCTCCCACAGCTTGCCGGTCTGCGGATGCAGGGCGGCGCCTTGCGAGTTGCGGTGGCCGTAGCTCCAGATCTCCGGCTTCGCGCCTTGCTTGCCGACGAAGGGATTGTCGGGCGGCACCGCGCCATCGGGCGTGACGCGCACGATCTTGCCGAGATGGTTGGCGAGGTTCTGCGCCTCGTCGCGATAGGCGAAGTGATCGCCGAGCGTGAGCCAGAGGTTGCCGTCGCGCCCCTGCACGATGCGGCAGCCGTAGTGATTGCCGCTCGACAGCGGGCCCTCCTGGCGGAAGATCACCTTCACGTCCTCGAGCTTGGGCAGATTTCCGTCGTCGAGTCTCGCGCGCGCCATTGCGGTGCGTCCGCCGCCGGAGGCCGGTTCAGCAAAGCAGAAATAGATCGTCTTGTTGGCGGCGAAATCGCGATCGAGCACGACGTCATGCAATCCGCCCTGGCTTGCGGCGCGCACCGCAGGCACGCCAGTAAGCGGCGGTGAAAGCTTGCCGTCGCGCGCCGCGATACGCATGCGGCCGGGCCGCTCGGTGACCAGCATGCGGCCCTCGGGGAGGAAGGCGAGGCCCCACGGATGGTCGAGCCCGCGTGCGACAGTCTCGACCTGCAAAGCGCCGGCGCTGGACTGCAACGTCTGCGCGACGGCCGGCACGGCGACGCCGAGCAGTGCGACCGTGATGCCGAGCAACCTCATCCGCGATCCTTTCGCGCCCGCCTGTTCAGACGGGATACGCGAAACTATCAGAAAAGTTGCGTGGCGCGCGCTGTTACGGTCGTCAGCATGATCGCGATCGACACGCAGAGCGAGAGTGTTGCGATCAGGATGGGCAGGATGCCGTGATGAAGCGCGCGCTCATCAAGCGGCGCGACGGCAAAGCCGGCGGAGGAGGGAGGTTGTCTCAACATCGTCGTCTCGGCGGATAGCTTTCAGCATTCAAACCCTTCCACGTGCCTCGGTTCCCGCTGTCACATATCGCTGCGAACTTTGGCGAAGCTGTTGGAGAATAAAGGCAAACCTGTGATTTATGGTTAACCAGTGGTTAACGCCACCGGGGCAATGATTTTCTGACAGTCGCAGACCTGACCGAACGTCCGGTCTTCGCGGAGCATGCCCTTTGGAAGCATCTCGCGCAGCGCTTGAATTACGCTAAGCTCCCGCAAAAGCCTTGAGGGAGTCCATGTCCAGGAAATTGATACTGGCCGCGCTTGGCGGCCTGCTGAGTGTTTGCGTCGCGCAAGCGCAGCCCTATCCGGCACGTCCGATCACGCTGGTGGTGCCGTTCGCGGCCGGCGGCCCGACCGACACGGTCGCGCGCATCCTCGGCGAGCGCATGGGACGCGCGCTCGGCCAGACCATCGTGGTGGAAAACACCACCGGCGCCGCCGGCTCGATCGCGGTCGGGCGCGTCGCGCGCGCGACTCCCGATGGCTACACGGTCAGCATCGGTCACTGGAGCACGCACGTCATCAACGGCGCGATCTATCAGCTCAACTACGATCTCACGAAGGATCTCGATCCGGTCGCGTTGCTTCCCGCCAACCCACAGCTCATCATCTCCAAGAAGGACGTTCCGGCGAGCAATTTGAAAGAACTGGTCGACTGGGTGCGCGCCAACCAGGACAAGGTCACGGCCGGGACCGCGGGCCTTGGAAGCGCCTCGCATGTCGGCGGCGTCTATTTCCAGAACTTCACCAAGACCAAGTTCACCTTCGTGCCCTATCGCGGCTCCGGCCCGGCGATGCTCGATCTCGTTTCCGGCACGATCGATCTGATGTGCGATCAGTCGACCAATTCGCTGCCGCAGGTGCGCCAGAACAGCGTCAAGGCTTTCGCCGTGACCGCGCCAAAGCGGCTCGCCTCGGCACCCGACATTCCGACGGTCGACGAAGCGGGGCTGCCCGGTTTCTATATCTCGGTCTGGCACGGCCTGTGGGTGCCGCATGGCACGCCGAAGGATGTTGTCGCCAAGCTTGCCGCCGCGACGCAGGAGGCGCTCGCCGATCCCGGCGTGCAGAAGCGTCTCGCCGAACTGGGGCAGGAAACGCCGCCGCGCGAGATGCAAACGCCGGAGGGACTTGCCGCCTTCCAGAAGGCCGAGATCGAAAAATGGTGGCCGATCATCAAGGCGGCGGGGATCAAGGCGGAGTGAGTTGTGCCCCCGCAGATGCGGGGCCGTTCCGGGCTCTGAGATTGCAACGGTCCCAGATCAGCAGCGCAGCATTTCATGCTGCGCCGCGTCCGGGACACGCAACGGGGAGGGGGGGATCATGCGGACAATCCGTGCAGCGGCGGCGGTGTTGCTGCTGCTCGCCGGCAATGGCGCATGGGCAAGCTATCCGGAAACGATCGTCCGCATCCTGGTTGGCTTTCCGGCCGGCACCGCTCCCGATGTTTCGGCGCGGCTGATCGCCGAGAAGATGTCGGCGAGCTTCGGCAGGCCGGTCGTGGTCGAGAACCTGTCCGGCGCGAGCGGAAACATCGCCTGTGATCGCGTCGCCAAGGCGCCGCCCGACGGCTACCTGCTGGTGATGTGCGGCAACGGCTCGCTCGTCGTTGCGCCAAGCCTTTACGAGAAGCTGCCCTACGATCCCGTCAAGGATTTCACGCCGATCGCGCGCGTGTTCGTCGCGGCCAATCTGCTGGTGGTTCACCCCGACGTGCCAGCGAAGAGCCTGAGTGAACTGATCGCGCTGGCCAAGGCCAAGCCGGGCGAACTCACCTACGCCCACACCGGCGTCGGTAGCTCGCAGCACCTCGCTGGCGAGCTTTTCAAATCGATGGCCAAGCTCAACATTCAGCCGGTCGCCTATCGCGGCACGACCGCGGTGCTGCCCGACCTGCTCGCAGGACGCATCACGATGGGCTTTGCCAACATCGTGAACGTGGCGCCGCTGGTCAGGGAAGGAAAACTGCGCGCCTTTGCGGTCTCCTCGCGCAAGCGCTCCGCGCTGATGCCGGATCTGCCGACGATGATCGAGTCCGGTTTTCCGAATTATGAGGCGGTGCCCTGGTTCGGCCTGATGGCGCCGGCCGGCACGCCGCAGCCGATCATCGACCGACTGCACGAGGAGACCACCAAGGCGCTCGCGGTTCCGGAGGTGCGCAAGGCGCTGGAGGCTCAAGGCCTCGACGTCATCGCCGGCACGCCGGCGGAGTTTGCCGAGACGATCAAGATCGAGACGCCGTATTGGGCGAAGGTGATCAAGGAAGCGGGAATCAAGGCGAGCGACTAATAGCCCTCATGGTGAGGAGCGCGCGAAGCGCGCGTCTCGAACCATGGCCACGGGCGCTGAGCTTGCCGCCATCCTTCGAGACGGCCGCTGCGCGGCCTCCTCAGGATGAGGGCAGGAGGGGAGGCCGCAATGAATGTGCTCCGGACTCTCATTCTCGCACTATCGCTTGCCGTGGCGGGCGAGGTCGCCGCACAAACCTATCCGGATCACACCATCCGCATTCTGGTCGGCTTCACGCCCGGGAGCGCGACCGACGTCAGCGCGCGCGTCTTCGCGCAGCGCTTGAGCGAGATCTGGAGCGTGCCGGTCACGGTCGAGAATGTTCCGGGCGGTGGCGGCAGCGTCGCGGCCGAGCGCGTCGCACGCTCGGCCCCGGACGGCTACACGCTCTATTGGGGCGCCAACGGCGCAATGACGATCAATCCGTCGCTGCAGCCGAGCCCGAGCTTCGATCCGGCGCGTGATCTTGCGCCGATTGCGCGGCTGCTGGTCGCGCCGAGCATTCTCGCCGTCAACAACGACGTTCCGGCGAAGACCGTCGCCGAGCTGATCGCGCTCGCCAAGGCGCAGCCCGGCAAGCTCTCCTGCGCCAGCCCCGGCACTGGCACGCCGCAGCACATCGCTTGCGAAGTATTCAAACGACAGGCCGGCATCGAAATCGTGCACGTGCCCTATCGCGGGGCGAACTTCACCGATGTGATCGGCGGGCGCGTCACCATGACGTTCCAGAATGCCGGCGCGATCCTGCCGACGGTGCGCGAGGGCAAGCTGCGCCCGCTCGCCATGACGGCGCTTGCGCGCTCACCCAACATGCCGGACTACCCGACCATGATCGAAGCCGGTGTTGCGGATTTCGACGTGACGTCCTGGTTCGGCCTGCTCGGGCCGGTCGGCACGCCGGCACCGATCATCGCGAAGCTGCACGAGCAAGCGACCGCCATCGTGTCGCAGGCGGACCTGCGCGAGAAATACAGCCTGATCGGGCTGGACGTCGTGACCGATCCGCCCGACGCGTTCGCCGACATCATCCGCGCCGACATCGCACGCTGGGCGAAGGTCATCAAGGATGCCGGCATCAAACCAACCGAGTAGGACAATGAAGCGACTCTGCACCATGCTTGCCTTGCTCTTCGCGGTCGCGCCCGCCTGCGCACAAACCTATCCGGACCGACCGATCCGATTGCTGGTCGGATTCGCGGCCGGCGGTCCGGCCGACATTTCGGCGCGCGTGCTCGGCGATAAATTCGCGGAAAGCTGGGGCAAGCCCGTCATCGTCGAAAATGTGACCGGCGCCGCCGGAAATGTCGCCACCGATCGCGTCGCGAAGGCGGCGCCCGACGGCTACACGCTGATCGCCGCCGCGTCGGCCACCATCGTCACCAATCCGAGTCTGTATCAGAAGATGCCGTTCGATCCTGTGAAGGATCTGGCGCCGGTCAGCCAGATCTGCTTCACGCCCAATCTGCTGGTGGTGCCGAGCGACCTGCCGGTGAAGAGCGTCGGCGAGCTTATCGCCTACGCCAAAGCGCAACCGGGTAAGCTCAGCTTCGGCTCCGCCGGCGTCGGCACCTCTCAACATCTCGCGGGCGAGCTTTTCAAGACGATGGCGGGTCTCGACATGCAGCACGTGCCTTATCGTGGCATCGCGGCCGTGATGCCCGACCTGGTCGGCGGCCGCCTGACTCTTGCATTTGCAAATATCTCGGCGGTGCTGCCGCTGGTGCGCGAAGGGAAGTTGCGCGCGCTCGCCGTCACGTCGCGCCAGCGCTGGGCCGCGACGCCGGAGCTGCCGACCATGATCGAGCGGGGCTTTACGGATTTCGACTCGAATGCCTGGTTCGCCCTCATGGCGCCGGCCGGAACGCCGGTGGAGATCATCGGAAAGCTGCAGCGCGAGACCGCACGCGTGCTGGCGCTTCCCGACGTGCGCAAGCGCTTCGATGAGCTCGGCATGCAGGTGATCGGCAATACGCCGGCGGAATTCGCCGCCGCGATCGCGGCCGAGACACCGCGCTGGACGAAAGTCATCAAGGACGCGGGGATCACGCCGACGGAGTAGTTGACCTCATCCTGAGGTGCTCCGCCGCAAAGCGGCGGAGCCTCGAAGGATGGTCCCAGGCGCCGAGCCCGCCGCCGTCCTTCGAGATGCCTGTCTCGCATGCGCTCGACAGGCTCCTCAGGACGAGGGCGGAGCTACTCAAACAGCGGCACGTGCGGCGCGACCGCGCGCGGCAGAAGGCCCAACCGGCGCGGATCGGTGGCGAACTCGATCTGCTGCCGGAAGGGGCGAAATCCGGAGCGGACGTAGAACGGGAGCGCCGCCTGGTGATCGAACGTGCAGGTATGCACCCAGAAACGCCGGATCGGGTGTGCCCAAGCGCGCTCGATGGCGCGGTTCATCAGCCAGCGGCCCGCGCCCGTGCCGACGAAGGCCGGCACCAGCCCGAAGAAGCTCAGCTCGCACTGATCGCTGTTACGGAAGTCGAGCTCGAGCAGTCCGGCCTCGTCACTGCCTGCCTTGAGCACGTATACCGCGACGCGCGGATCGTGGATGATCGCGGCGAGCTCGGCATCGTTCATCACAAGCCGGGAGAACCAGATCCAGTTCTCGCCGACGAGCCGAAACAGGTTTCGAAACCAGCCAAGGTCCGGCGTTGCGACATGCTGCAGCGAGAGATTAGCGTCGTTGCGTTCCGCGCGGCGCGCCGGGCGCTCGGTCATCTCGAGCGAGGTCACGACGGTGGCGATCTTGCCGGCCGGAACGTCGAGGAAACTCATACGCGCATGATCCCGAAAAGTGGGTACCGGTTTTCGGACAAGATCATGCGCAAACTCATTCAGCCGCTTCCGCCGCGGGATGCCAGTCCATCGGCACGTGGCCGGGCTGGTCGACGATGCGGTTGAGCCAGGCGCGGATCGACGGGAACGCGGTCAGGTCGAAATCGCATTCGTGCGCGAGATGCGTGTAGCCGTAGAGCGCAATGTCCGCGATGGTGTAGTGCCCGGCGGCGACGAACTCGTTCTTTGCGAGATGCTTCTCCATCACGCCGAAGGCCTGATAGCCCTTCTCCATCCAGTCCTCGAGCGCGTGCACTTGCAATTCGCGCCCGCCCTTGACCAGCGTGAGCCAGAAGTAGGCGGCGCCGAGATAAGGCTCGAGGCTGTTCTGCTCGAAGAACATCCATTGCAACGCGCTGGAGCGGTCGATGCGATCTTCCGGCGCGAGCGGCGTGCCGCCTGCGATGTACCAAAGGATGGCGTTCGACTCGGAGAGATAACGGTCGGGCGCGACCTCGAGCACCGGCACCCGCCCGCTTGGATTGAATGCCAGGAATTGCGGCGTGCGCGCGTCGCCTTTGAGAATATCGACGTCGATGATCTTGTAGGGAACGCCAAGCTGTGCAAGCGCGAGCCGCACCTTGTAGCAGTTCCCAGATCGCTGCATCGAATAGAGCGTATACATCCAGTCTGCCCGGCCCGGCGCCATGCGCTGCCCTTATCAAGGGGAGCGCCGGCGTCTTTGCAAGACGGCGCACCCAGAATAGCACAACTTGATCGGCAGGAGACGCGCCGGAGTTGTTCTAAACTCCGGCAGCGCTTTTGAACGGAACATCACTCCGCCGCGACGCGGTGGGCGCGGGCGTATTCGATCAGGGCGTTGTCGTTGACCGGCGCGATCGGCGTGAAATCGCGATGCGCAATGAATTCCGGCCGGTTGAACTTCGTGATGTGGTTCGAGACCGCACACAGCGTCAGATAAATGATCTTGCGCGGATAGGGCGTGATGTTCGGCGCCGAGGCGTGCACCAGATTGCCATGGAACATCAGCACCGAGCCGGGCTTGCCGGTCGGAGCCACGATGCCCGGCTCGCCGTCATGCTCGGCCTCACGGCACAGCCGCGTGACGGTCTCCTGGTCGAGCGTCCAGAGCGGATAGGATGTCGTCGCCGTGTCATGCCCGGCTTGCAGCGTGCCGTGACGATGGCTGCGCGGCACCAGCATCAGCGCGCCATTGAACGGAAACACCTCGTCGAGGAAAACCGCAATGTTCATCGCGCGCGGTTCCGGCATGCCGTCATCGCGCGCCCAGGTGCCGTAGTCCTGGTGCCATTGCCATACGTCACCTTCGAACGCCGCTTTGGCGTTGAGCTTGAACTGGTGGACGTAGAGGTCCTCGCCGAAGACCTGGCGCAGCGGCTCGACCAGGCGCGGATGGTGCGCGAGCAGCCGGAACACCTCGTGATATTTGTGCGCCGCGAAGGCGGTGCGCGGGGCGCCGCTCTTCTCGCGCCAGACTTCCTCGCGATGCTGGCCGAGAATGTCATCGGCGCCGCTGCGCATCAGCGCGATTTCTTCCTCCACGAAGCAATTGGGAAAGAAGCAGTAGCCCTGCTCGTCGAATTGGCGAAGCTGTTCAGCCGCGAGTTTCATGGGCATTCCTCCGTGGCGGGCCGTCTGCGCGCCCCTGATCATGGCGACGAGATTAGCAAAACTTGCGAGGTGCGGTGCACCAAATCTGCGCTACTCGGCAGGCGCCGGGATGGCGGCGGCTGCGCGATCGTGGCGTGGCCGCCGCAGCACCGATAGGAACAGCGCCAGCATCGCGATGACCCCGATCGGGATGAACGCGACCTGCGCGACGCTGCGTGCAATCAGAGGAATCATCCAGGCTGCCGCCAGAATGGTGATCTCATACGCCGCGAAGCCGCGCCGTAAGCCGTGCACGCCGAGAAACGCGATCGCGGGCGCGAGCATCATCAGGTCATAGTCGATGCTGTAGGGCGTCGCGAGGATCATGCCGATGCAGAGCGCGGCGGCCTTCAGGGCGAACGCCGCGGGTGAACGCCAGAGCCACACCAGTGCCGTGGCGACGCCGAGCGTCACGGCACCCTGGACCGCATAGGCGAGGGTCACGTCGCCGCCCCAGAGGCGCACCCATGCGTAGATGCTCTGGATCATGTGCCAGCGTCCGCCGTGCTCGAGCACCTCGCGGCTGAAGCCGGCCGAGGCGAAGAAGGCGCGCCAGGTGTCCACGCCGAACGCGAGCGCGACCGCAACGGCCAACAGCGCGACGGTCGCGGCCGCGGCCAGGATCGTGCGCCAGCGGCCGGTCGCGGCCAGCACCAGCGGGACGAGCAGGCCATATTGGGGCTTGTAGGCGAGCAATCCGAACAGGGCGCCGGCGATGAGCGGACGGCGGTCGAGGCCGAGGAGCGCGAAAGTGGTGAGCGCCACGGTCAGGAATCCGTTCTGTCCATGGCCCAGGTTCACGAAGACGGCGGGAAACGCGACGGCGAGGAGCAAGAGGAAGCCGTTGTCGATCGGCGCATTTGTTTCCGCTCGTCCCGGCGGAAGCGGGGACCCAGTTCTTTGGCCCCATGTCTCGGCCCCTGGATGCCCGCTGTCGCGGGAATGAGCGGAGAGTGTTTCGACGTCGGCGGACCAAAACGAACGCTGCGCGATCGCCAGCATGGCCAGCAGATAGAGCAGCAGCGTCAGTCCCTGCCACACCACGAGCGCCACCAGATACGGCATGGCGGCGAGCGGGGCGGCGATGAAATGAAAGAATGGCGGATAGTGCCAGCCGTACATCGGCGTCTGCGCGCCGAAAATCTCCTTGGCGCGGGCGAACTGCCGCTGCGGGTCGAACGGCGCTTGCGGCGCGCCGTCCAGGATGTGGCGGCCTGCCACATAGGTATTGGAGAAATCGGTCCCGAGCGGGCGGCCCTGGTAATCGTTGAGGCCGTCGGAGGTCGCCAGCAGATAGAGGAGCCCCACCACGGAGGCGATCAGGATCGCCGTCGCCCACAGCCGCAGCCGGCTGCGGGTGAGCCAGCTGCCGTCGCGCAGGCGTTCCAGGAACATTTTAGGTCTCCGGCGCGAGCTTTAGGGGCAAACGCCTAACGGACGCCTAAAGCGCGCTCAGCCGCGCCTGCAGTGCGTTGTCGCGTGATGGCTGCTATCAGCAGTTTTCATTGAAAAGTCAGGCTTTTCGCCTTGCGGCCGCCGTCGTCGGCGGGTACCTACGGCACGCCCAAAACGGAGATTCCAATGGCCTTCCTCGCCGACAGCATGAGCCGCATCAAGCCGTCCGCCACCATCGCGGTGACCGACAAGGCGCGCGCGCTCAAACAGGCGGGCCGCGACGTGATCGGGCTCGGCGCCGGGGAGCCGGATTTCGATACGCCGGACAACATCAAGCAGGCCGCGATCAAGGCGATCGAGAGCGGCAAGGCCTCGAAGTACACTGCCGTCGACGGCATTCCGGAGCTCAAGGCGGCGGTGAGCCGCAAGTTCAAGCGTGAGAACAATCTCGACTACAAGTCGAGCCAGATCATCATCGGCACCGGCGGCAAGCAGGTGCTTTACAACGCCCTGATGGCAACGCTGAACCCGGGCGATGAGGTGATCATTCCGGCGCCCTATTGGGTGAGCTATCCCGAGATGGTGCTGCTTGCCGGCGGCACCCCGGTCGAGGTGATCACGCATATGAAGGACGGCTTCAAGATGAAGCCGGAGGCGCTGGAGAAGGCGATCACGCCGAAGACCAAGTGGCTCATCTTCAACTCGCCGTCGAACCCGACCGGCGCCGCCTACACGCGCGACGACCTGAAGGCGGTCACCGAAGTCCTGAAGAAGCATCCGCACGTGCACATCATGACCGACGACATGTACGAGCATCTCGTCTACGACGACTTCAAGTTCGCGACGCCGGCCGAAGTCGAGCCCTCGCTCTACGAGCGCACGCTCACGGTGAACGGCTGTTCGAAGGCCTACTGCATGACCGGCTGGCGCATCGGATTTGCCGGCGGGCCGGAGCCGCTGATCAAGGCGATGGCGATGATCCAGTCGCAATCGACCTCGAACCCGACCGCGGTGGCGCAATGGGCGGCGGTCGAGGCGCTCGACGGTCCGAAGGACTTCATCCCGAAGCACAACCAGATCTTCAAGGAGCGGCGCGACCTCGTGGTCTCGATGCTCAACCAGGCGAAAGGCATCGAGTGTCCGCGGCCGGAAGGCGCGTTCTATGTCTATCCGTCCTGCGCCGGGACGATCGGCAAGAAAGCGCCGAGCGGCAAGAAGCTCGCGACCGACGAGGATTTCGTCACCGAGCTGTTGGAGACCGAGGGCGTCGCGGTGGTGCAGGGGACGCCGTTCGGCGTCGGCCCGGCGTTCCGCATCTCCTACGCGACCAAGACCTCCGATCTCGAAGAGGCGTGCCGGCGCATTCAGCGCTTCTGCGGAAATCTGAGCTGACTTTTAGAAAAAAACGGTTGCGGTCGGCCGCGGGGCACTACGCCACCGCGGCCGTTTCTTTTTTGTTTGAAGCGCATTTGAGGTAAACCCTCGCGGCTGCTGCACCTTGCCGCAACGCATGTGGTTTACCGCCACTGACGCCCCGGTCTAGGTTGCTGGCGGGGAGTGATTCTGCGGATGGCCCGGGCTGGCACGCCTGCCGCAGGAGACCGAGCATGCGGTGGCTCACCTCGCGCAGCCTCGCGCCAGATTTCCGCAGTAAACACGTTGCAGTCGCTCCGCGGCATTGCGTACGCGCGCCGCGCCAGCGCATATCTGCTCAGCGGAGGCCGACATGGCGATGAACATCATCAGCGGCAACGATGCCAGCAATATCCTTTCCGGAACCGCCGGCGACGACCTGATCTACGGCTTCGATCCGAACGCCGCGTATGCGTCGGCGACCATCTCCGCCACGCGCGTCGCCAGCGGGCTCAATCAGCCGCTTTACGTGGTGGCCCCGCCCGGCGACACCGCGCACCTGTTCATTGTCGAGAAGGGCGGCGCGATCAAGACTCTGGACCTCAATACCGGTGTGCTGGCGCCGGTGCCGTTCCTGAGCGTGACGGTTGACTCATCCGGCGAGCGCGGCCTGCTCGGTCTCGCATTCGATCCCAATTACGCCAGCAATGGATACTTCTACATCTACGAGACCGTGACGACGGGCGGCGTGCACAATCAAGTCGTCCGCTATCAGGTCTCGGGCGGTGTTCCGACAAACCCGCAGACCGTGATCAATCTCGGTCCCCTGTCCGTGGCCACCAATCATAATGCCGGCTGGATGGGTTTTGGGCCGGACGGCTACCTCTATATCGCGACCGGCGAGAACGCCAACGGGCCGAATGCGCAGGACCTGAGCAATCTGCTTGGCAAGATCTTGCGCATCGATGTGCATGACGGGCTTCCCTACGACATTCCCGCCGACAATCCGTTCGTCGGAGTGGGCGGTGCGCGGGGCGAGATCTTCGCATTTGGTCTGCGCAATCCGTGGCGGCCGAGCTTCGATACGGCGACCGGCACGTTTTTCATTGCGGATGTCGGCGCCTCCGCATTCGAAGAGATCAATATTGGACAGAAGGGCGCAAATTACGGCTGGCCCAATATCGAAGGATTCGGCAGCAATCCCGCCTACGTTAATCCGATCCATGCCTATTCGCACAATGGTGGCGGGGCCTCGATCACCGGCGGCTATGTTTATCGCGGCGAAGCCGATGGGCTGAACGGGCAGTATTTCTTTGCTGATTTCGTGCTGGGCAAGCTGTTCACGCTGCGCTTTGACGGCTCGAGCTGGGTCGCAACCGAGCGCACCGGGCAAATCCAGGCCAACGTCGGATCGATCAACGCGCCGGCGTCATTCGGCGAGGACGCGCGCGGCAATCTCTATATCGTCGACTTCGACGGCGAGATCTTCCGGTTGACGCCGAGCGTTGCATCGGCCGATCTGGGCGATGCACTCGCCGGCGGTGCCGGCAATGACCGGCTGTTCGGCGGTGCGGGCGCCGACGTGCTCGACGGCGGCACCGGCGCGGATTTCCTCAACGGCGGGGCTGGGGACGATCGCTTCATCTACCGCCCGGGCTATGGCGCCGACGTTATCTTCGGCTTTGCGGCCGGCGCGGGCAGCGAGGACCGGATCGCGATCAGCGCCTTCACGGGCCTGACGTCATTCGCGCAGGTCTTGGCGCTCGCCTCGCAGGTCGGCCCCGACACGGTGATCAATTTCGGCGGCGGCGATACCTTGACGCTCCGAAACGTCCAGCGCAGCAGTCTCAGTGCCGACGATTTCGTCCTCGCCCAAACTGGCACGGGCGGCGACGACAGCTTCACGGCGTCGCTCGGCGATGAAGCGTTCAATGCGCTCGGCGGAATCGACACGATCACCTTCGGCTTCAGGCTGGTCGATGCCAGGGTGAGCTACAGCGGCAACGCCGTGATCGTCGACGGTCCGATGAGCCACACGGTTCTGACCGGTTTCGAGAGGTTCGTGTTCGCGGACGGCACCGTCGACAATGCCGACAGCGACCCGCTGGTCGACGATCTCTTCTATTATTCGCACAATCCGGATGTCTGGAACGCGCATGTCGACGCGGACGCCCATTTTCACACCTCGGGCTGGCACGAGGGGCGCGATCCCAATGCCTTCTTCTCGCTCTCGACCTACTTGGCGCTGCATCCGGATGTCAGAGCTGCGGGCATCGATCCGCTTGTCCAGTTCGATCAGACCGGATGGAAAGCCGGTGCCGATCCCTCGGCCGCTTTCGGCACGCAGAACTATCTTGCGGCGAATCCCGACGTGAAAGCGGCCGGCATCGATCCCCTGCTGCACTTTCTCCAGTTCGGCGCGCAGGAAGGACGCCAGCCGATCGCGCCGACCGCGCTGATTGCGTCAAATGGCTTTGATTACGTCTATTACCTGCAGCACAACGCGGACGTCGCCGCGGCCAATGTCGATCCGTTCGTGCACTTCCAAACGGTCGGCTGGAAGGAGGGACGCAATCCGAACGCCTATTTCGACACCAAGGGATATCTCGCGCACTACGCCGACGTGGCGGCGGCCGGCGTCAACCCGCTCGACCACTACAATCAGACCGGATGGAAGGAGGGCCGCGATCCTTCGCCGTCGTTCGATACGACGGATTATCTCAGCCACTATCCGGACGTCGCGAATGCACACGTCAATCCGCTGACGCACTTCCTGCAGCTCGGCATGAGCGAGGGGAGGTCGCCGTTCGCGGACGGTGTGTGGGGATAAGAAGGCGAATGGTGAGTGGCGAATCGCGCGATAAATCCATTCGCCATTCGCAATTCGTTAACTATACCTCGTGCGGCGCCGCTCTCGCGGATTAAGACTACTTTCACCATTCGCTCGCGCGCGCGCGGCCTTCGCGTTATTTGAATGATTGACGCTTCGTTAACGAAAGCGTCCCGGCTGCGGTTTGTTTCGCGTCCGCAACGGGGAAGTCGGGCGCTCGGCGGCGCCCCACGGACCCTTCGAAGATTGGTCAGTTTCGAATCTCGCCTGACGGCCTAGATGCGGCAGCGGCGCGAGTGGTCCGTGAGGAGCAGTCATGGCTGTGAACAGCGCGCCGATCAATTTCGTTCCTGGAACGCAGATAGTCCAGGCGAACACCAGCGAAGCACTCGACGGATTTCAGATCGCCGACTTCGACGCCGGCGCCGGCATCGTGACGACCACGCTCAGCGTGACGCACGGCACGCTCACGATCCTGGCCGCGGGCAGCGTCGCGATCTCGGGCAGCGGCACCGATACGCTGACGTTGACCGGGACGGTCGACGAGATCAACGCGGCGCTCGCGGCGTCGGAAAACCTGCGTTACCACGGCGCGCTGGATTTCTTCGGCACCGACACGCTTACGATCACCACCAACGACAACGGCAACAGCGGGAGCGGCGGCGCGCAGAGCGACACCGATCAGGTCGTCATCAAGGTGAAGTCGCTGATCGCCGGCACAGCCGGCGACGATACGTTCGCGGCGCTGCCGGGACAGGAGCGGATCGATGCCGGCGACGGCATCGACACCGTCAGCTTCAATTTCAAGCTCACCGACGCGGCGGTCAGCTATGGCGGCGACACGATCGTGATCGACGGCCCGAGCGGCAGCCACACGGTGATGACCGGCGTCGAGGTCTTCCAGTTCACCGATGGCACGGTGAACAACAATGACGGCAACCCGCTGGTCGACGACCTGTTCTATTACTCGAAATACCACGACGTCTGGAGCGCGCATGTCGACGCCGATGCGCACTATCTGGCCCAAGGCTGGCAAGAGGGACGCGAGCCGAACGCCACCGGCGCCGGCACGGTTGTCATGTCCGGTGCCGACAAGATCGCGTCGAATGGCTTCGACTACACTTATTATCTGCAGCAGAACCCGGACATCGCGGCGGCGGGCATCGATGCACTGTGGCACTTCGAGACCTATGGCTGGAAGGAAGGACGCAATCCGAACGCCTATTTCGATACGGCGGGATACCTCGCGCACTACGCCGACGTGAAGGCCGCCGGGATCGATCCGTTCGATCACTATGTGCAGTCCGGCTGGCAGGAAGGGCGCGATCCGTCCTTGTCATTTGACACCGCCGCCTATCTTTCCGCCAATCCCGATGTCGCGGCGGCGCACATCAATCCGCTGGTGCATTTCCTCACCATCGGGGTGCATGAAGGGCGGCACGCCTTCGCCGACGGCGCCTGGGGTTAGGCGACGACCGTCAGCGATGCCGATATCGCCGCATCCACCCCGTTCACCGGCGCGACTCTAACCCTCGCGCGCCAAGGCGGCGCGAGCCCGGATGATTTCTTCGCCGACAATTCCGGGCAGCTGAGCGACGGCCAAGTGGTGGTCGTCGAGACCGACCCCAACGACCCGAGCAACACGATTCCGATTCTGATCGGCAGCTACGCGCAGGACGGTGGGACGCTCACGATCACCTTCAACGACAACGCTACCGCCGCCCGCATCAATGCGGTGTTGCAGTCGCTCACCTACGCGAACCTGAGCGAGAACCCACCCGCCGGCACGATCGTCATCGCCTATACGTTCGACGACGGCGAGCAGGCGCAGGGCAGCGTGTCAGTCGCCATTACGGCGGTCGATGACGCGCCGACGGTCGACGGGCTCGTTCCGGCGATCTATCAGCCCGGCTCGAGCCTCGTGATCGGCAGCGGGATCGCGCTGGCGGATCCCGATAGTGCGACGCTGACCGGGGCCACCGTGACGCTCAGCGCGTTTGACGCGACCGACCTGTTGAGCGTGACCGTCGGCTCCTCGGGAATTGCCGCAAGCTACAATCCGGGCAGCGGCGTTCTCACCTTGTCGGGCTCCGCTTCGGTGACGGCGTATCAGCAGGTCTTGTCGACGCTGACCTACAGTTCCTCATCGAACGATCCGGCGAGCTTTGGCGCGACGCGTACCGTCACGATCGATGTCAGCGATGGCTCGCTCACCGGGTCGCAGGCTCTCTTGATCGATTTCACGCCGGCGACCGAGCTTGACGGCAGTGCCGCCGGCACCGGCTTTGCCACCGCCTTCAATGAAGGTGGGGCGGCGGTTGCGATCGCCGACAGCGACGATCACGTCGGCGCGGGCGCCAACAATATCGAGTCTGCGACGATCACGTTGACCAATGCGCAATCCGGCGATGTGCTGTCCGCGTCCGGTCTGCCGGGCAACATCACGGCCGATCTATCGGTGCCGAACCAGATCACGTTGAACAGCGACGGATCGGCGACCGCGGCCGATTTTGCCACCGCGCTCCAGCACGTGTTCTTCGGCAATGCGAGCGCCAATGTGAATCCGGCGACCCGCGACGTCACGGTCGTGCTGCGCGACACCAATGGTGCCGGCAATACCGCGCACACGACCATTGCGGTGAACGCCGTCAACGATCCCGGCAGCGCGTCGGATGACTTTGCCAGCACATCCGAAAACATGGTGCTGCAGGTGGCGGCCGCTCAGGGCGTGCTCGTGAACGACAATGATCCCGACGGGCTGAGCGTGATCATCGGCAGTACCACGACGTCCGGCGGAGGCAGCATCCAGTTCAATCCGGATGGTTCCTACATCTACACGCCGAAGCTCTCGTTCATCGGCACCGACACCGTGAGCTACACCGCGCAGGATCCGTTCGGCAGCCAGGTCAGCGCAACGTTGCACATCAAGGTGACCGGCGGCGGGACGTCCGCGGACGCGTCCGTCATCGCGCCGGCCGGGAGCTCGGCCTTCAATGGTGGCGGAGGGACCGACACGATCACATTCGACTTCAAGCTCGTCGATGCGATGGTCAGCTATGCAGGCAACAGCGTGGTCATCGATGGCCCCGCCGGCAGCCACACCGTGCTGACCGGTTTCGAGGTGTTCAACTTCACCGACGGCAGCGTGAACGACAGCGACGCCGATCCGCTGGTCGATGATCTGTTCTACTATGCGACATATCACGACGTCTGGACCGCGCATCTCGATGCCGATACCGACTTCCACACCGTCGGTTGGAGGGCGGGGCGCGATCCGAACGCGTTCTTCTCGGTCTCGACCTATCTGTCGAAGAACACCGACGTGAAGGCGGCCGGCATCGATCCGCTCGTGCACTTCGATCAATACGGCTGGAAGGAGGGGCGGCCGTCTTCGATCCTGTTCGATCCCGCGAAGTATCTCACCGCCAACCCGGATGTCGCGGCCGCACAGCTCGATCCGTTGGCGCACTTCTTGAGCGTCGGCGCCGGCGAAGGCCGTCAGCCGATCGCTCCGAGCGAGATCATCGGGCCGCATGGCTTCGACTATGTCTACTACCTGCAGCACAATCCGGATGTGGCTGCGAGTGGCGTCGATCCGTTTCTCCATTTCGAAACCACCGGGTGGCGGGAAGGGCGCAATCCGAACGCCTATTTCGACACGGCCGGTTATCTCGCGACCTACACCGACGTGGCGGCGGCTGGGATCAATCCGCTCGATCACTATGACCAGTCGGGATGGCGGGAAGGGCGCGATCCGTCGGTGAATTTCGACACGACCGACTATCTCGGCCATTACCCCGACGTTGCGGCCGCGCAGGTCAACCCGCTGATCCATTTCCTCATGAATGGCATCCATGAGGGCCGGTCGTCGTTCGCAGATGGAATGTGGGGATAAGAGAGCGAATGGCGAATAACAAATCGCGAATGGAGATTAGCGCATAGCGATTGAGGTCTATTCGCTAATCTCCATTCGTTGGTGCAGCGCCGCAGCCTTTGCGAAAAACGCGGTCGGCCGGAACTTGTTCGCCTGACATCTCAAAGTCATGGCGCCGTCATGTGACGACACTACCGATCCCTGATCGTTAATTTTCTCCTAACGCCCGATGTCGGGAGCGTTAGCGCGTGGATCTGTTCAGGGGGTAGTCATGGCCGCGTTCACACCGGGCAATCTCGTTGTCTATCGCGTCGGCAGCGGAAGCGGATCGTTGGTCAACACCGGGAATCCGGTCTTCCTCGACGAGTACACCCCCTCCGGCACGCTGGTTCAATCGATCGCCCTGCCGACCGCGGACTCGGGCGCGAACCAGACACTGATCGCGAGCGGCACCGCGACCTCGGAAGGGCTTCTGACGCTGTCGGCGGACGGGCACTATCTGCTTCTGACCGGTTACGATGCCCCGATCCCCACCAGCGGTCTGGCCGGCACTGCGTCCAGCGTCGTCAACCGCGTCGTTGGACGCGTTGATGCTGCCGGAAATGTCGACACCACGACGGCGCTCTCCGACGCCGCGGATGGAAACAACATCCGCAGTGTTGCAAGCACGAACGGGATCGACATCTGGGTGGCCGGCGGGACGGGCGGCGTCCGCTACACGCAGTACGACGGCGACGCCACGCCCGATACCTCGACCCAGCTCAGCACCACGGTCACCAACATCAGGCAGGTCGAGATCTTCAACGGCCAGCTCTACATCAGCACGGGCTCAGGAAGCGTCGTGCGCATCGGTGCGGTCGGCAGCGGAGAGCCGACAACCAGCGGCCAGACCATCACGAACCTTCCGGGCTTTCCGACATCGGGCTCGCCCTATGCGTTCTTTCTTGCGGACCTGACCTCTGCGGTCGCCGGCGTCGACACGCTTTATGTCGCCGAAGACACGGCCGGCGGCGGACAGGTTCAGAAATACTCGTTGGTGAGCGGGTCGTGGGTATCGAACGGCGTACTCGCCGATCCATCCGTTCGCGGCCTGACGGCTTCCGTGAGCGGGTCGAGTGTGACGCTCTTCACGACGACCGGCGGCGGCAACGCGGCCGGGGGCGGTTCGCTCGATACATTCACGGACACGAGCGGGTACAACGCGACCATCACCGGCACGTTGACGCACTTGGCGTCGGCATCCGCGAACACGGCGTTCCGTGGAGTCGCGTTTGCACCGGTTGCAGCCGACACGACTGCGCCGACGCTGTCTTCGTCCGCTCCTGCCGACAACGCCACCGGCGTTGCGGCGAGCGCCAACATCGTCCTGAATTTCAGCGAGGACGTGAAGGCGGGCACGGGCAACGTCACCATCACGGGCACGGATGGCGATGTTCGCAGCATTGCGATCACCGATGCGACGCAGGTCACGATCAGCGGCAGCACCGTCACGATCAATCCCACGGCCGACCTGCACGCGGGGATTGCCTATGACGTGACGCTGTCCTCCGGCGTCATCACCGACATGGCCGGCAATGCCTTTGCGGGCATCGCGCCGGACGCGCTCGATTTCACGATCATGGCGGCGGCGCCGGCCAATTCGATCTCGCTCACGGCACTCGATACCGCCTACACGCAGAACTTCGACACGCTCTCGAATACCGCTGGCACGACGACCAACAACCTCAGCATCCTCGGCTGGTCGATGACCGAATCCGGCGGTGGTGCGCGCGACAACGAGCAGTACGCGGTCGACACCGGCGGATCCGGCACCGGCGACACCTACAGCTATGGCGACGCGGGATCGACCGACCGCGCGCTTGGCGGCCTGCGCAGCGGCACGCTGATCCCGACCTTCGGGGCCTTTTTCTACAACGCGACCGACAGCACGATCACCTCGCTCGACGTCTCCTATATGGGCGAGCAGTGGCGCCTCGGTAATGCCGGGCGCACCGACCAGCTCAATTTCGAGTACAGCACCAACGCCACGGATCTGAGCAGCGGCACCTGGAGCGCCGTTCCCAATCTTGCCTTCGTCACGCCCAATACCGTCGGTGTCGGCGCGAAGAACGGCAACGTCGATCATGTCAGCCTGTCGGCCACCATCACGGGACTGAACATCGCGCCCGGCGAGACCTTCTTTGTCCGCTGGACCGACACGGATGCGAGCGGCGCCGACGATGGACTTGCGGTCGATGATTTCTCTCTCACGCCCCATGGCGCCGTCCAAGGGCCGACGGTTTCGATCGCGGATGCGTCGATCACCGAGGGCGACAACGGCACGAAGATTCTGACATTCACCGTCACGCGCAGCGATACCTCAACCGCGTTCACGGTCGACTATGCGACCGCCAATGGCACGGCCACGACCGCCGACAACGACTATGTCGCGAACTCTGGCACGCTGACCTTTACGGCCGGCGGCACTGCGACCCAGCAGATCTCGGTCACCATCAATGGCGATACCGCCTCGGAGCCGGACGAGACCTTCACGGTCAATCTCAGCAATATTCAGAACACGACCGGCGCGACGACCATCAGTGATGGCAGTGCGACCGGCACGATCCTCAATGACGACGTGACGATCACGAAGATCAGCACGATCCAGGGGACGGGCAGCGCGAGCCTTCTGGTCGGCCAGATGGTCACGATCGACGCGATCGTTGTCGGCGACTTCCAGAACGGGGACGACGCGCTGGCGCGCAACCTCGACGGCTTCTATCTGGAGGAAGAGATCGCCGACTGGGACGGCAATCCGCTGACGTCCGAGGGCATCTTTGTCTTCCAGAACGGCCGCTCGTTCGCCGACGTGCATGTCGGCGACCATGTCCGCGTCACCGGCACGATCAGCGAGTTTTTCGGTCTGACCGAGCTCACCCTGGACAGCCTCACCATCGAGTCGGGTGGGTTGACCCTGGCGCAGGTGCTCGAGATGGCCACGCCGATTACGTTGTCCGGCGCCGGCGCCACGACGACCAATCAGGACGGAGACTTTCAGCCCGACCTCGAGGCGTATGAGGGGATGCTGGTCAGCTTCCCGCAGACGCTGACGATCACCGAGCAGTTCAATCTCGATCGCTTCAACGAGATCAAGCTGTCGCAAGGCGGCCGGCTCGAGACCTTCGCCAACGAGTTCGAGCCGGACACGGCCGCCTATGCGGCCTACCTGCAGCAGATCGGCGCCCGCACGATCACCTACGACGACGGCCTCAACGTTCAGAACGCCTCGATCAATAATCTCGACGGCTTCGATCCCAATGACGATCACGTCGGCCAGCCGGGTTACGGCACGGCGACTGCGCCGCGCATGGGCGACACCATTACGGGGCTGAGCGGCGTTCTCGACTATCAATGGGCCGGCGCATCGGCGTCGGGCGCAACCTGGCGCGTGCGCTCGATCTACGACGGCGAGAATACCTTCACACCGACCAACGCCCGGCCGGCAACGCCGGACGATGTGGGCGGAACGCTGAAGGTCGGCAGCTTCAATGTGCTGAACTATTTCCGCACGCTCAACAGCAATCCCAACGACGACACGACCAACAGCGATCCGAGCGACAACACGCCGATCGGGCTCGATTCGCGCGGCGCCAACACGCTCGCGGAGTTCAACCGGCAGACCGAGAAGCTCGTCAACACGATTCTCGCGCTCAACGCGGACGTCTTGGGACTCACCGAGCTCGAGAACGAGTTCCAGCCCGGCAATCCGGCGAATGCGATCGAGTACCTGGTCGCTCAGCTCAACCTCAAGGCGGGCGCCGGAACCTACGCGTGGATCAATCCGGGCGACCAGCTGGATCAGGGTCAATTCTTCGGCGGCGATGCTATCGCGGTGGGCTTTATCTACAAAACCGCTGCGGTCCACGTCGCGGCCGGCACCACGATCCAGAAGCTGGACGACGCGGACGTTGATCCGACCCTGCTCGCCCAAAGCTCGATCGGCCGTATCTTCAACGGCCCCAATACCAGCCGCGCGGCGCTCGCCGTCACCTTCGAGCAGAACTCGAACGGCGAGCAATTTACCGCCGTCATCAATCACTTGAAGTCGAAGAGCGGCACCGGGACGGGGGCCGACGCCGACCAACATGACGGCCAAGGGAATTGGCAACAGCAGCGCGAACTCGCCGCCAAGGCGCTGACCGAGTGGATCGCGACGCATCCCACCGGAACCACCGATAACGACGTTCTCCTGCTTGGCGACTTCAACGCGTACCTGAAAGAAGACGCGATCGACATCATCAAAGCGGCCGGCTTCACCAACATCGCGGAGGCGCGGCTCGCCGATCCGTACTCCTATGTTTTCGACGCGCAGGCCGGCGCGCTCGATCATGCGCTCGCAAGCGCCAGCCTGAACGGGCAAGTGACCGGCGTGACCGAATGGCATGTGAACGCCGACGAGGCGGACGCGCTCGACTACAATCTCGATTTTGGCCGCGACCCGGACTACTTCGACGGGACCATCCCGGCCCGCGAATCCGACCATGATCCGGTCCTGATCGGGCTCGCGCTCGACTCGGTCGGGCCGCACCTCACGTCTTCCTCGCCGCCCGACAATGCCACCGGCGTCCTGATCGGCGACAACATCGTCCTGACCTTCGACGAGGCCGTGCAGGCCGGCACCGGCAACATCACGCTGCATCCCGCGACCGGCGCGGACATCGTGATCCCCATCGGCAGCGGCCAAGTGACCTTCAACGGCAATCAAGTCACCATCAACCCGACCGCGGATCTGCGCGCCGGCGTGCACTATGACGTGCTGATCGACGCCACCGCCATCAAGGATGCGGCCGGGAATCTCTTCGCTGGCACCGCCGCCGGCGTGCTTGACTTCACCACCAGCTTCATCATCCCGGCGGGAACGTTCTCGCAGACCTTCAGCATCACCGATCCCGGCACGTTCACGCTGCTCGCCGGCACGACTCGGACGCAGACTGCCGGGGTCGGCGTCACGGCGAACGTCCCGAGCGGCAGCACGACGATCGACATCGAGGGCACGCTCGTCGATACGGCGTCCGGCCAGCGCGCGATGAACGCGACGCTGAGCGCCGGCGGGCAGATCATCATCGGCGCGCAGGGCAGCGTTCAGTCGCTCAACGCGGACACGATCCGCGTGCTCGCGCCGAATGCGAAAGTCGACCTCACCAATCTCGGCCAGATCATCTCCGGCTCGACCCTCAACGTGACGCCGAACGGGTCCAACGCGGGGACCGGCTTCGCGCTGACCTACAATGCGGTTGTCGGCGCGAATGGTGCGCCGGCGACGGACTATACCAGCGGCGGCGTGATCACGAATGGCGCGGCGGGGAACATGACCGCGCTCATCCAAAGCAACAGCGGCGATGCGATCCGCATGGGCTCGCACATGACGCTGATCAACTACGGCACCATCAAGGGCAATGGGCCGGTCAACGACTCCAACAACAACAACGGATTCAATTCCAATCCGAACGACGACGGCGCAGCCATCTACGACATTTCGCGCGGCGTGCGCTTCAATCAGGACGGCGGTACGGCCGGCAAGGTCGAGAACTACGGCACGATCGAGGGTGCACAGCACGGCGTCGACATCGGCCAGGCAACGATCACCAACATTGTCATCAACAATCATGCCGGCGGCACCATTCTCGGCCATAACGGCTCGGGCGTGGGCGCGGACACGACCGGGGCGGCCGCCAATACGGTGACGGTCGAGAACTTCGGCACGATCCGCGGCGAGTACGCGCCGACCTTCGACCGTGTCGGCTTCGCCACCGTGGACGGCGACGCCGACGGTGTCGACGTCGATGGTGCGGCCACGATCATCAACCACCAGGGCGCCACGATCGCGGGCTCCGGCGCGGGCGGGGTGCTCAACGGCCAGGGCGCCGGTGGCTACGACAGCGGCGGCCGCGCCAACAACAGCGAAGGCATTTCGATCGGCGGCGGCATCGTCGTCAATGACGGCCTGATCAGCGGCGCCAACTACGGCATCACGGTCAACAACGACTCCAATCCGAACAACAGCCGCAGCGGCGTGCTGGCGACGACGATCACCAATGGCGCGACCGGCACGATCATCGGCCAGGCCGGCTTCGCGATCCGGCTCGAGAACAAGACCGGCACCGCGTCGATCGACAACGACACCATCGTCAACAGCGGCACGATCATCGGCAATGGCACCATTCCGGATCCGAACGGCACGGTCCTGCGCCAGAATGGCCTCGCCGATCCGGGCGTGCAGGGCACGCTCGATGGCGTGACGTACACGTCGGCCGCGAATGCCGGCAGCGCGCGGTTCATCTCCGGCGACGGCTCCGCGATCCAGATGGGCGAGGGCGACGACCTTTTGACCAATTTCGGCACGATCACCGGCAACACCGGGCGCGCCGTGAACATGGAAGGCGGCAACGACACGCTCGAGGACTACACCGGCTCGACGATCACCGGCCGCATCGACGGCGGCGCGGGAAGCGATACGCTCAAGCTGCTGGGGACCGGCTCCGGCACGCTTGCCAATGTGATCAATTTCGAAACGCTGGCCGTCGTCAACGGCACCTGGACCGTCAGCGACGAGCAGGCCTATTCGGATGGCGTGACCATCGGCGCTGCGAAACTGCTGCTTAGCAACGGCTCGATCACCGCGGCGGTTGCCGTGAACGCGACCGGCACGCTCGGCGGTAGCGGTAATATCATCGGCGCGGTGACGGTCGCCGCCAACGCCACGCTCTCTCCCGGCGCGAGCGCCGGCGTCCTGTCGACCGGCAATCTGTCGTTCGCGTCGGGTGCGACCTACAAGGTCGAGATCGGCGGCGCGAGCTTCGGGCAGTACGATGAAGTGAAGGTCACCGGGACCGTCAACCTGGGCGGCGCGACACTCGCCGCCTCGCTGCTCGGCGGCTTCAACCCCGATACCTCGAGCACGACCGCCTACATCATTATCGACAATGACGGCGCCGATGCCGTGACCGGTACGTTCGCGGGCCTCGCCGAGGGCGCGTTGGTGAACGTCGGCACCAGCCAGTTCACGATCAGCTATCACGGCGGCGACGGCAACGACGTCGTGTTGACGGCGGTCAACAACGCGCCGGTCAACACCGTTCCCGGGACGCAGAACGTCAACGAGAACAGCAGCCTGGCGATCGCCGGCCTGTCGGTCTCCGACGTCGATGCCGGCGCCGGCGTGATGACGACGAAACTCAGCGTCGAGCACGGCACGTTGACCGTCGGCGCGGTCGGCGGCGCTGCCGTTTCGGGCAGCGGCAGCGCAACGGTCACCGTCACCGGGACGCAGACGCAGATCAACGCGACGCTGAGCGCTGCGAACAACGTGGTCTACGTGCCGACCCACGACTTCGATGGCAACGACACGCTCACCATCACGACGAACGACAACGGCAACAGCGGCTCCGGCGGTCCGCTCAGCGATACCGACACCGTCAAGATCGTTGTTGCGAACACGACGCAGGCGCCGCCTGTGCCGGTCAACGGCACGCCCGGCGACGACGCCTTCACGGCACCGGCGGGTGACTCGGCGTTCAACGGTCTCGGCGGGATCGATACGATCACCTTCGGCTTCAAGCTGACCGATGCCAAGGTCAGCTATTCTGGCAATCAGGTGATCATCGACGGGCCGAGCAACAGCCACACGGTGCTGACCGGCTTCGAGATCTTCAAGTTCACGGACGGCACGGTGAACAACAACGACGCCGATCTACTGGTCGATGACCTGTTCTACTATTCCAAGTATCACGATGTGTGGAATGCGCATCTCGATGCCGACACCGACTTCCACACCGTCGGCTGGAAGGCGGGGCGCGATCCGGACGCGTTCTTCTCTGTCTCGACCTATCTTTCGAAAAACACCGATGTGAAGGCGGCCGGCATCGATCCGCTGCTTCACTTCGATCAATTCGGCTGGAAGGAGGGGCGGCCGTCCTCGATCCTGTTCGATCCCGCGAAATATCTCGCCGCCAATCCGGATGTGAAGGCGGCGCATGTCGATCCGCTCACGCATTTTCTCCAATACGGCGCCGGCGAAGGGCGCCAGCCGATCGCCCCGACCGAGATCATCGGCCCGAACGGGTTCGATTATGTCTATTACCTGCAGCACAATCCGGATGTGGCAGCCGCCGGAATCGATCCGTTCGTCCACTTCGAGAACACCGGCTGGAAGGAAGGGCGAAATCCGAACGCCTACTTCGACACCACGGGGTATTTGACGCACTACGCCGATGTCATGGCCGCGCACGTCAATCCGCTCGACCACTACAATCAATCGGGCTGGAAGGAGGGGCGCGATCCGTCAGTCAGCTTCGATACGACCGATTACCTCAGCCACTACCCGGACGTCGCTGCCGCGCACGTCAACCCGCTGATCCACTTCCTCACCAATGGCATCCATGAGGGGCGGTCGAGCTTTGCGGATGGTGTGTGGGGGTAGGGGTGTGTAGGGCGGATTAGCCCTACTGCGTCACAACTCAGTGCCGTGAACGCGGCATCGGTTATTGCGCCCTCTCCCGCTTGCGGGGGAGGGCATCGCAGGCAGCTCAACGTACTCGGTCGGGTGGGGCCGCTCGATAGGCTCGCGGAAGGTCCCCCTCCCATCCTTCCTCGCTGAACCTCCGAGCAGCCCTCCCCCGCAAGCGCCCCGCAAGCGGGAGAGGGCGCACATACGACCGCCGCGACTTCTGACGCAGTAGGGTTAGCGCGCCCTTCGCGCGCGCGTAATCCGCCGGCTTGAAACGAGCCGAAAGCGGCGGATTACGCTCGCCCAAGTGCTCCCCAACAAGTGCTCGCTAATCCGCCCTACGAGGCCGACCTCTCCCGTGCCATCCCCACGCCCCTTTGTCCCCCGCGCCAGAGCCGTGCTAAGGGGTGGCTGCTACCAAGCGGGGTACAAGGGGAGAGCTTTCATGCGTAAGGGATTCAGGCTGCTGTCGGCGGCCCTGCTCGGGCTCGCCGCCATGTCCGGCTCGAGCGAGGCCCAGCGGCCGGTCTGGGAGCAGGCGGGGACGCTGAGCTGCGACGTATCGGGCGGCATCGGCCTGATCATCGGCTCGCGTCGCGAGGTGAATTGCCTGTTCACGCCGAGCTATCCGGCGCCGCCCGAGCAATATGTCGGCGCCATCACCAAGGTCGGGCTCGACCTCGGCGTCACCGGAGGCGGACAGCTGGTCTGGGCGGTGCACATGTCGACCACGCGCCGGCGCGGCGTGCTGGCGGGCTCCTATGCGGGTGCCGCCGCGGAGGCGAGCGCCGTCGTCGGGCTCGGCGCCAATGTGCTGGTCGGCGGCAATGACCGCTCGGTCGCGCTGCAGCCTCTGTCGGTGCAGGGCCAGGTGGGAATCAACGTCGCCGCCGGGATCGCCGAGATCGCGCTGCAGTACGTGCGCTGACTTAATCGTTCTGTCGCCTTTTCAGCGGCGTATATGGCGCGGCTCACGCGTCATGTACGCCGTCACATTTCTTGCCGGGCGATTCTCAGGCGCAGGATCCCGAAAAGTTTGCCCCGCACGTGACGCGGGATGGGAACCTGTCTTCGACAAAATCATGCGCAAGGAGACTCTTGCCAGTCGCCCGCTCTCCTGAAACGATAATGTCACAAAGCAGCGGCCGCCCCGCGCTGAACCGGAACGGCCGGAGGGAGGCGGAAATGGCAAACAACGGCGGCAACGGTCCCAAGGGCTCCCGGTGCATCGCACTGGTGGGCCCGTTCCAGAGCGGCAAGACCACACTTCTGGAAGCCATCCTGGCGCGGACCGGCGCGACCCCGCGTCAGGGGTCCGTCGAGGCCGGAAATACGGTGGGTGATGGGTCGGCCGAAGCGCGTGATCACAAAATGAGCGTCGAGGCGACGGTCGCGACCACGACCTTCCTCGGCGATACCTACACTTTCATCGATTGTCCCGGCTCGGTCGAATTCGCCCACGACATGCGCGCGACGCTTCCGGCGATCGATGCGGCGGTCGTGGTCTGCGAGGCGGACGAGAAGAAGATCGCGCAGCTGCAGGTGATCCTGCGCGAGCTCGAGGATTTGAAGATTCCCCGTTTTCTATTTCTTAACAAGATCGACAAGGCCGACAAGCGCGTGCGCGAGACCTTGAAGCTGCTGCAGCCGGCCTCGCGCGTGCCGCTCGTGCTGCGCCAGATACCGATCTGGTCGAACGATATCGTCATTGGCTTCGTCGATCTCGCGCTCGAACGCGCCCACATCTACAAGGAGCATGCGCCATCTGAGGTCGTGCCGCTGGAAGGCGAGAACGCCGACCGCGAGAAGGAAGCGCGCTTCACCATGCTCGAATCGCTCGCCGACCACGACGACGAGCTGATGGAGCAACTGCTCGAGGACATTCCGCCGCCGCGCGACAAGGTGTTCGACGATCTTGCCAAGGAATTGCGCGAAGGCGTGATCTGCCCGGTCCTGTTCGGCTCGGCGACGCGCACCAATGGCGTGCTGCGGCTGATGAAGGCGCTGCGTCACGAGGCACCGGGCATCACAGACACCGTTGCGCGGCTCGCCATCAAGCCGGGCGCCGACGCGGTCGCGGCCGTGCTCAAGACCTGGCACACCGCGCATGGCGGCAAGATGTCGGTCGCCCGCGTGCTCGCCGGCTCGATCGCCGACAGCACGACCTGCATCACGCCCGAGGGCGAAGCCGGACGCGTGGCCGGCGTGTTCAAGATCTTCGGCCAGAGCTTCGAGAAGCGCGGCGCCGCGGTCGCCGGTGATACTGTCGCGCTCGGCAAGCTCGACCATGCGAAGACCGGCGACACGCTCACCGTCGGCAAGACGGCGCATCCGACGATCGGATCCGTTGTGCCGTATCCGCCGGTGCTCGCGATCGCGATCGGCGCCAAGGAACGCAAGGACGACGTCAAGCTCGGGCAGGGGCTCAACAAGCTGCTCGACGAGGATCCCTCGCTCAGCGTGGTGCACAATGCGGAGTTGCATGAGATCGTCGTCTGGGGCCAGGGCGAGATGCACCTGCGCGTCGCAACGGAGCGGCTCGCCGCGCGCTTCGGCGTTCCGATCGAGCGGCACAAGCCTTCGGTCGGCTATCGCGAGACGATCCGCAAGCCGGTGCTGCACCAGCGTGGCCGGCACAAGAAGCAGTCCGGCGGCCATGGCCAGTTCGGCGACGTCGTGATCGACGTAAAGCCGCTGCCACGCGGTTCCGGTTTCCAGTTCGACGAGGTGATCACCGGTGGCGCGGTGCCGCGCAACTACATACCAGCGGTCGAGGAGGGCGTTCAGGACGGCCTCAAGCACGGCCCGCTCGGCTTCCCGGTGGTGGACCTCGCGGTGACGCTCACCGACGGCTCGTATCACACGGTGGACTCCTCCGACATGGCGTTCCGTCAGGCCGGACGCATCGGCATCTCGGAGGCGCTGCCGAATGCGCAGCCGGTGCTGCTCGAGCCGATCCATCTGGTCGAGATCGTGTGTCCGACCGACGCGACCGCGAAGATCAACGCGATCCTGTCCGGACGGCGCGGCCAGATCCTCGGCTTCGACACGCGCGACGGCTGGACCGGTTGGGACAGCGTGAAGGCGATGATTCCCGAGACCGAGATCGGTGACCTCATCGTCGAGATCCGTTCGGCCACTGCGGGTGTCGGCTCGTTCACGGCGAAGTTCGACCACATGGCCGAGCTGACCGGCCGCACCGCGGATCAGATCGTCGCGGCCAGGAAGTCCGCACAGGCGGCCGCCTGAGCAGGCGTGGCGCGGAAGGGATTGTCGTGTTCCGCTCACCGGCGGCTGGCGCAAGCGTGACTTGTCCGTGATGGCGCTTCCGCCGTAGCTCTTCTACGCGCGACACTGCGTGATCAGAGATCATGCGCGCCAGCAGAGGGATCCGCCATGCACGTAGTTCACCGCCGGGGATGGGAGATTCCCGAGCACCAGGCGACGCCGGAGGGCGTATACCTTTCTCGCCGCGACTTCCTGAATGCCGCCGCAGGCGCGGCGGCCGCGACGCTCGTTCCGACAATCGCGAGCGCGCAGCGCGTGAGCGACATTCCGGATCCGACCAAGGACCTCTATCCGGCGAAGCGCAACGAGACATACGGCATCGGCGATCGGCCGATCACGCCCGAAGAGATCAACGCCAACTACAACAATTTCTACGAATTCGGCACGTCGAAGAACGTCACCAAGGCGGCGCAGGGACTGGTGACCCGTCCCTGGACGGTGAAGATCGACGGCATGGTGGAGAAGCCGTTCGATATCGCGATCGACGATCTGATTCGGAAAATGCCGCTGGAAGAACGGCTCTACCGCCATCGGTGCGTCGAAGCCTGGTCGATGACGATCCCCTGGTCCGGCTTCCCGATGAGCAAGCTGGTCGAGCTGGCCAAACCGCTGGGGTCGGCGAAATACGTTCAGATGCAGACCTTCCAGGACAAGAGCGCGCCGGGCTTTCGCCAAGTCTGGTATCCGTGGCCCTACACCGAGGGCCTGACCATCGCGGAGGCCAACAACGAGCTCACCTTCCTGGTCACCGGCATGTACGGCAAACCCGCGCTGAAGCAGATGGGCGCGCCGCTGCGTCTCGCGGTGCCATGGAAGTACGGCTTCAAATCGGTCAAATCGATCGTGCGCTTTACCTTCACGGATCAGCGTCCGAAGACGTTCTGGGAAAGCCTGCAGGCGGGCGAATACGGCTTCTGGGCCAATGTGAACCCGGAGGTACCGCATCCGCGCTGGAGCCAGGCGAGCGAGGAAGACATCGGCACCAAGCAGCGTCGCCCGACCGCGCTGTTCAACGGCTACGGCGAATACGTCGCTGATCTCTACAAGGGCATGGAGAAGACCGAGCGGCTGTGGGCGTGAGCGCGACGGCTCCGACCCGCCGGGCGCTGTTCAGTATCGCGCAGCGACAAAACGTCTGTCTTTCAAGCCGGCCTGGTCGTCGTACCGGCCATGCTCCGGCCGGCCCGGAAGCCTGACCTGCGACCGCTTGATCTTCTTATGCGGGATCGCGTCGAGAACATGCGCAATGACGTTCAGGCGTGCTTTGCGCTTGTCATCTGATCGCACGATGTACCACGGGGCCGTCTTTGTGTCGGTCGCCTGCAACATCGCGTCGCGCGCTTTCGAGTAGTCGTCCCAACGCGCGTAGGATTCGACATCCATCGGGCTGAGCTTCCATTGCCGCAGCGGATCGTCGATGCGAGCGGCGAACCGCTTTTCCTGCTCCTTCTTGCCGACTTCGAGCCAGATCTTGATCAGAATGATTCCTGTCGTCACCATGTGTTGCTCGAAATTCGGACACAGGGCCAGGAAGCGCTGATATTGCGGCTTCTCGACAAAACCCATGACGCGCTCGACGCCAGCGCGATTGTACCAACTGCGGTCGAAGATCACGATCTCGCCAGCCGCCGGAAAGTGCTCGACGTAGCGCTGCATGAACATCTGTGATTTCTGCCGGTCCGACGGCGCCGGAAGCGCCACGACCCTGAACACGCGGGGGCTGACGCGCTCGGTGAGCGCTTTGATCGTTCCGCCCTTACCGGCGGCATCGCGACCCTCGAAGATAATGATGACTCTGAGGCCTTTCGCCTTCACCCACTCCTGAACGTAACACAGCTCGACCTGAAGCTTTCGCAAGGCCTTCTCGTAAGGCTTCCGCTTCAGCCTGCCGTCACCCGCCGGCTCGTCCTTGGCCTTCTTCATGTCGGTTCAAACGCCGCGTCGCGTGGCGAGAGTCCGGCCGCCGGAACACCGCCTGAATTGACGACTGATTGTCACCTATATGTCATGCGCCGCCGCCCAACAGCCTATTCATCGGTTTACGGCACTAAACGTAGGTGTAGCGCCCGCTGGGCACTGTCTCGTGTCACTCATTGGGGCTTCAGGATCAGGGATCCGGAGCGCGCCATTGAGCGGGATCGGCAGAGGCTTTCGAGCAGGCGCCACGGTCGCGGCCAACGCACGCCCGGTCGGCAATTGGTCATTGCTGCCGCCCGTGCGCTGGCTCGGCGGCTATCGGGCCGCGTGGCTCGGCGGTGATGTCGTGGCCGGCGTCACGCTCGCCGCCTATGCAATCCCGGTTTCGCTCGCCTATGCGGCGCTTGCCGGATTGCCGCCTCAGGTCGGCATTTACGGCTATCTGCTCGGTGGGCTCGGCTACGCGCTGCTCGGGTCCTCGCGGCAGCTCGCCATTGGCCCCACATCCGCGATCTCACTGATGATCGCTGCCAGCGTGGGCGCGATGGCGGAAGGCGATGTGCAGCGCTATGCGCAGATCGCGAGTCTTGTGGCGTTCACGGTGGCGGGGCTTTGCGTCCTGGCGTGGCTGCTCCGCTTGAGCGTGCTCGTGACGCTGATCAGTGACAGCATTCTGGTGGGCTTCAAGATCGGCGCGGGCTTTACCATTGCGATGACCCAGTTACCGAGCCTGTTTGGCGTCGCCGGCGGTGGTCACAATTTTTTCGAACGCGCCTACCTCCTCGCGGGGCAACTCGGGCACATGCAGGCCGTGGTGTTTGCACTGGGTGTTGCGGCTATCGTCCTGTTGCTGATGGGCGAACGCTGGTTTCCGGGTCGGCCGGTCGCATTGGCCGTCGTCGCCCTCGCGATCGTGCTGGCGACAATGCTCGGTCTGCCGACCCTTGGCGTGCCCGTGACCGGCGACATCCCGGAAAAGCTGCCGAGACTGACTGGCCCGGTGCTGCGGCTGCGCGACATCGAAGGAATCGTGCCGCTCGCGGCCGGGTGCCTGTTGCTCGCCTATATCGAGAGCGTGTCCGCCGCCCGCGCCTTCGCGGCCAAGCACGGTTATGATCTCGATCCGCGCCAGGAGTTTCTCGGCATCGGCGCCGCCAACTTGGCGGCCGCCTTGGGGCAGGGATATCCGGTGGCGGGCGGGCTGTCGCAGTCCGCCGTCAACGACAAGGCCGGGGCGCGTACCCCGCTGGCGCTCGTCGTCGCTTCCGTCACGCTCGCGTTCTGCCTGCTGTTCCTGGCCGGCCTCCTGGGAAACCTGCCCAAGGCCGTACTTGCCGCCGTGGTGCTGACTGCGATCATCGGGTTATTCGATTGGCGCGCGCTGCTGCGCATGTGGCGCGTCAGCCGGATCGACTTCCACGCTGCCGCGATCGCGATTGCGGGCGTCCTGCTCCTCGGGATCCTGCAGGGTATCCTCCTCGCCGCTCTCGTCTCGATCCTGTTGCTGCTCGCGCGCGCATCGCGGCCGCACGTTGCCTTCCTGGGACGCATTCCCGGAACCAACAGCTACTCGGATCTTGCGCGTCATCCCGAGAACGAGCCGCTCGTAAACCTGGTCGCCTTCCGACCCGAGGCGTCGCTGCTTTACGTTAACGCGGCCTCAGTCCTCGAGGCCGTCATGGGCCGTCTGTCGAAGGATGGTGCGAATATCCATACGGTGGTTTGCGATCTGTCCGCATCGCCTTACCTGGATCTCGCTGGCGCCCGCATGTTGAACGCGCTGCATGATGAACTCACGAGGCGCGGTATCGCGCTGCAGATCGTCGGGGCGCGGGGGCGCGTACGCGATCTGCTGCGTGCCGATGGCTTGGCCGGGAAGATCGGCGGGCTCGATCGCATCGTCTCGCTCGATGACGCGATCGGCGGGGCCCGCAACCGTGCGGCGACCGCTCCGATTGGTTGAGCTGCCCCGCTCAAAACGAATTGACGGCATGCCGCCTGTTTCATCGTCGGTCGCGTGGACATTGCGGCCAAATTCGTGCGGATGAACCATGTCGACAGGTATGGCGGCCGATACACCCGGATAATTGCGAACAAAAGGCCGGGAGTGCGAAACAGTGCGGGGCAGGCGGGGCTCGACAGACCAACCAAGGAAAGGGAGCCCGATGTCTTCGCGCATGACCGTTTCCATCATAGGCGCGGTTCTTCTTTGCGGCGCCTTCATTACGACTGAAGCAGACGCGCGAGGGGGGGCGCGCGGTGGCGGAATGCACGCGGGCGGCGCCCGTGCCGGTGGTGTCGCGCGTGCCGGAGGAGCCTATCGTGGCGCGGCCGTCCGTAGCGGCGTCACTCGCAACGTGGCGTATCGTGGCGGGGCGTATCACGGCGGCGCTTATCGTCCCGGCTGGGGCGTTGGAGCTGCCGCAGTCGGCGCAGCCGCGGCCGGGGCCGCCGCAGCGCCGTACTACTACAACAACTACAATCGCCAGTGCGGGTACTATCCATATCCGGCCTGCTATTAGGCTCCTGATCCCCGCGAGGGCGTGAACGCACGCTTCTTTCCGAGAACAGGATGCGGCCCGGGACGCGCGGCAGGCGAATTACGGCAAACCGAGCGCGGCCTTCACGAGCGCCGTGACCTCGCGTTCGGCGGCTGCGCGCGCGTCAGCATCGCCACCGACGGCACTGATTGCGGCGGTTGCTGAGATTAGCCGGTATCGGGTGTCGCGAATGGACTCTTGACGCGTCACGACACCGGAACTTCGTCCGGCACCTCGCCCTCGCGATACAAGACGACCGCCTCGGCAAATTCGCCAATGTCGGGATCACCGGTGCGCGAGAACGCGACGGCGCCCGCCTCCTTGGCGGCGAGCGCGCGCGCTTGCGAAACCGCAGCGTTCGGGCTGCGCGCTTCCACAGCGTCGAGCGCGACCAACTCGCCTTCCTCGTCACGCCGGAACGCCATCGTGACGTAGTACGTGATCACGCCCATGGCCCTGACTTCTGTGGGTGGACTCAACTGCGCGATCATAGGAACAAAAAGAGAACAAAGTCAAGGCCAGCCAACGGCCTTCGAGCTGCTCGCCATCATGCAGTTGGATGATCCCGGCGCGCCGCGTGGCCGCCTTGTCACGGATTCAGCAAACCCGCCACGAACGCGCGCGTGCGCTCGAGATGTGCGGCAAGCAGATCGACCGCCGAGGCATCGCGCGCGATGGTCGCGTCGGCGAGCGCGCGGTGCTCGGCCGCAACGTCGCGCGTGAGGCGCGCGGTGTCGGCGCGCGTCAGACGGATCGCGCGATAGCGCTCGGTCTGGTCGGTGAGCTGGTCGATCATGCGGATGAGACGCGGCGCATCGGCGGCCGCGATCAGCGCGCCGTGGAAGGCGCGATGGCGCGTCTCCCATGCGATCACCGTGCCGCCGCGCTCCACGTCGCCGCGCGGCAGCGGCGCGCGCTCGAGCCGATAGCACGCCGCGACGATGTCCGACTCCCACAAATCGTCGCCGCGCGCGATCGCAAGGCGCAGCGCCTCGCATTCGAGCAGCGTGCGGATGCGGTAGGTCTCGTTCAGATCTGCCAGCGAGGGCAGGGGGACACGCACGCCCCGATGGCCGGACGCGACCAGCAGGTCCTCGCCGACGAGCCGCGCAATCGCTTCCCGCAGCGGGCTGATGCCGCAGCCATAGCGCGCGAGCAGCTCGCGCGTGAGCAGCGCCGACCCCGGCGCGAACGTGCCTGCGAGCAGATCGCCTTTCAGCGTCTCGTAGACCTGTTCGGCGAGTGTGCGGCTGATCGGAAGCGCCGGGGGCATCGGCCAAGGATCCAGCCTGAAATTCAACTGTCGGTCAAGATTTTCCAAATGGCAGAAATTTTCCAAAATCCTTGACTCGCGCTGGACCTTGGCGAACCATGACCTCCCAGGCGTGGAGGGGTTGGCATGTGGGGTCTCGCGACGCTCGAGGGCGGCAAGTCGGCCTTGATGGTCGATGGCAGGCTCTATGCGCTGGCGCCGCTCGCCGCCGCGAGCGGCAAGGCCTTGCCGGCCTCGAACGTTGCAATCTTCACCGACTGGGAGCGCTCGCGCGCCGTGCTCACCGAACTCGCCGCGGCCGTCGCCAAGGGCGGTGTCGCGCCGGTCGAGGCGAAGCTTGCCGCGCCGCTTACCTATCCCGGCAAAGTGCTGTGCGCCGGCGCGAACTACTATGATCACATGGCCGAGATGGGCTTTCCGGGCGTGAAGAAGGAGGCGCAGCGGCTGTTCTTCTTCTTCAAACCGCCGCGCAACGCCGTGGTCGGACCGGGCGCGACGGTCGTGATGCCGCGCGGGACCAAGAAATACGATTGGGAGATCGAGCTCGCGGCAGTGATCGGCAAGACCGCGCGCTATGTGACGGTCGAGACGGCGCTGAGCCATGTCGCCGGCTACACGGTCGCGATCGACCTCTCGGCGCGCGATTTCAATCAGGCGCCGGATCAGTTCTACAAGTTCGACTGGGTCGCCGGTAAGGCGACCGACACCGCGTGTCCGATGGGGCCGTGGATCGTCCCGGCCGATGCGCTCGGCGATGTGCAGAACGTCGCGCTGAAGCTGTCGGTGAACGGCGTCACCAAGCAGGATTCCTCGACCAGCCAGATGATCTATTCGGTCGCCGAGCAGATCGCACGCGCCTCCGAGCTGATGACGCTCGATCCGGGTGACGTCGTGCTGACCGGGACGCCGGCCGGCGTCGGCGTGCCGAAGGGCACGTTCCTCAATCCAGGCGACAAGATCGACGCCGAGATTGCCGGCATCGGCAAGCTCAGTGTCGAGATCAAGCCGCCGCTTTAACGCATGATCCCGAAACGCATGTCCCGGACCTGATCAGGGATGGAATCCGGTTTCCCGCCTGCGCGAAGCTCTGGCACGGTCTCATCGTGTGGGCCGATGCTTCGGCGGGCGTAGGCAGGTCGCAAAAGATCATGCGCAACAAAGTCAGTTGCCGGTCATCCTCGGAGAGCCTTCATGAATACTATGCTTCGTCTGACCGGCTTCGTACTCGCAGCCGCCATCGCGCTCGCGACGCCGGCGACGGCCGCTGATGTCACGATCCGCTTCTCCTGCGCGGCGCCGCCTTCGGATTTCCTCTCGAAGGCGCTCGAGGCCTTCAAGGCCGAGGTCGAGAACGCCAATGTCGGCGTGAAGGTCGAGACCTATCCGGGCTCGGTGCTGTTTCGTCAGGGCACCGAGGTGCCGGCGCTGCAGCGCGGCAACCTCGAAATGAGCACGATGACGACGTTCGAGGTGGCGCAGCAGATGCCCGAATACGGGCTGTTCAATCGTGCCTACCTGTTCCGCGACTACGCGCACTTGCGCAAGGTCTTCGACGGACCGATCGGCGCCGACTATCGCAAGAAGGTGGCCGACAAGATGGGGATCGAGATCCTCGCCGTGGCCTATCTCGGTACGCGTCAGGTCAACCTGCGCGCCAAGCGCGACGTAAAGGGCCCCGACGACCTCGCCGGCGCCAAGATGCGCATGCCGGGCGGCCCCGAATGGCTGCTGCTCGGCCGCACGCTCGGCGTCAGTCCGATGCCGCTTGGCATGCCGGAAGTCTATCTCGCGCTCAAGACCGGCTCGATCGACGGTCAGGAAAATCCGCTCACCATCATGAACGCCGCGAAATTCCACGAGGTGACCGAGCAGGTCGTGCTCACGTCTCACCTGGTGCAGCCGGTGTTCTTCAACATTGCCAAGCCGTTCTGGGACAAACTATCGACCGAGCAGAAGAAGCTGGTCGAGACCGCAGCCAAGAGCGCCGCGAAGGGCAATGACGAGGCGCGGCTCGCCGACGAGAAGAGCGTGGCCGAAGCGTTGAAAGGCAAAGGGCTGACCGTCACGGTGATCGATCTCGGACCGTTCCGCAAGCTTGCCGACAAGGTCTATGCCGAATCGGATCTCGCCAAGCAGTGGGATCAGGCGCTGATGAAACAGGTGATGGATATCCCGTAAGCGCCGTGATGGAGGCGGGCGAGCAGGATCCGGCGACCGGCAAGCCCGGCTGGCTGTATTGGCCGGCGCGCGTCGCGGACGGCATCGCCTGCGCGATGTTCGCCGCGGTCTTCCTGATCTTCATCTACAAGATCGTCATGCGCTATCTGGCGCACGACGCCGTCGCCTGGGCCGACGAGGTCTCGGTCGTCCTCTTCATCTGGATCATCTTCTGGGCCAACGCCTTCGTGGTGGAGGACCGGCGCCAGATCACCTTCGATCTCGTCTACCGCCACCTCGGGCCACAGGGCCAGCGCGTCGCGGCGATGGCGCGCCTTGCGATCATCTGCGGCATCTTCCTCTACGCGGCGCCTGGCGCGATCGACTACATCCAGTTTCTCTGGCGCGAGCGTACGCCGGTGCTGCAATGGCGGCTCGACATCATCTATGCGTGCTTCGGCATCTTCCTCGTGGCGGTGATCCTGCGCTCGGCATTTTGGCTCGTCGGCCTGGCGCGGCGCGACTGGCGGCGGTGGCTGTGAGGTGATTTCGATTTACCTCGCAATTCTCACGTTCGTCATGCCCCGCGAAAGCGGGGCACCCAGTAACGCAGACGAGCCAAGATCGAGAAGGCGGTGGTTACTGGGTCACCCGCTTTCGCGGGTGATGACGATGGAGAGGCTTCTAGATGTCGTTCGGCCTGATCACGCTCGTCACGGTGTTCCTCCTCGTCGCGGTCCTCGGCGCGCCGATGGGTCTGGCGATGCTGGCGGCGGGCTTTGCCTATCTGATCGCAACGCACCAGGACGTCGGCCTCGTCGTCGACCAGACGATGAATGGCCTCTATAACAGCTACCTGCTGCTCGCGGTGCCGTTGTTCATCTTTGTTGCCAATCTGATGAATGCGAGCGGCGTACTGGAGCGGCTGCTCGCGTTTGCCCAGGCCATGGTCGGCCATCTCCGCGGCGGTCTCGCGCATGTCAACGTGGTCGCGAACCTGATCTTTTCCGGCATGAGCGGCAGCGCGGTCGCGGATGCGGCCGGCCCGGGTCTGATCGTTGCCCGCATGATGATGCGCGACGGGCGTTATCCGCGCGGCTTCGCGGCGGCGACGTCGGTCGCGTCCTCGACGATCGGCCCGCTGGTGCCGCCTTCGATCCCGATGATCTTCTATGCGCTGATCGCGAACGCCTCGGTCGGCGCGCTGTTTCTCGCCGGGCTCGTGCCGGCCGCGCTCACCGCGGCTGCTTTGATGTGCGCCATCACGATCGTCGCGCGGCGGCGCGGCTTTCCGGCGGAAGCATCTGTGCCGTGGCGCGCGATCCCGCCGATCTTCTTACGTGCGCTGTTGCCGCTCGCGCTTCCCGGCATCCTGCTCGGCATCATCTATAGCGGCATTGCGACCCCGACCGAAGCCGCCGCGATCGCGGCGGCCTACGCGCTCGTTCTCGCGCTTGCGGTCTATCGCTCGATCGGTCTCGCGAAGCTTGGCGCCGTCATTCGCGAGACGCTGATGACGACCGCCACGATTGGCTTGATCATGTCGGGCGCCTTTGTGTTCAACTACGCGATTGCGAATGAGAACGTGCCGCAGCTGTTGCGCAATACGCTGGTCGCGTTGCACTTCGCGCCGATCGCGTTCTTGCTCTCGGTTAATTTGCTGCTGCTTCTGCTCGCCATCGTCATCGACGAGATCACAATTTTGTTAGTTGTGGTCCCGCTGCTGGTGCCGGTCGCCCAGGGCCTGGGCATCGACCTTGTGCATTTCGGCGTCGTGGTCGTGCTCAACATGATGGTCGGGCTCGCGCTGCCGCCGCATGGCCTATTGCTTTTCGTCATCAATGGCCTGACCGGCACGCCACTCGCCGAGATTTTTCGCGAGGTTCCCATCTTCGTGGCGGCGATGCTGGTCGTCCTGATCGCCGTAACACTCTGGCCCGCGCTGGCGCTGATGCTGCCCCATCTGTTCGGTTACGTGACGCACTGAGCAAGATTGCGAAAATGCCCGTCCCGAACTTGATCCAGGTTGGGCACCAGTTTTTCGAGAAGGATCATGCGGAAAGAAGAAGATTTTTTCTCCGCATCGCGGACGTCACGAAAAAACACAATCCAAGAAAAAGTCACGCAGAAAGAAAAAGTCACGCAAGAAAAAACCGGGCCCTTCCGGGCCCGGCTATAGTTCTTGCCGACCGAGGTCGGCAATCACCTTCCAGAGGGGAACAGCTGGCTGCATCGCGATCAACGCCTGGGAGGAACGTTGACCGGTTGCCTACAGCGCATAGTGACTATGGGCCGCGTTGCGCCGGCAAACAACGTAGAATCCCGTATGACAGCCATGCGGTCGCGTCACGCAAAGCTGATCTGCGTGAACTGATCCATTCATCGCGCTTATCAGAAGTCCCACTGCTGCGCCTTCGCGACGAGAAAGTCGCGAAACACCTGAATGCGCGCGACCGATTTCAGCTCTTCCGGATAGACGAAGAACGCGTCGAACGCGAAATCATCAATGTCGCCGAACAGCTGCACGAGTCCACCGTCCTCTTCGACGAGATAGTCGGGAAGCATCGCGACGCCGAGGCCGCGCTGACAGGCGCGCAGGAGGCCGAGCACGTTGTTGATGACGAGCCACGGGTCGCGCGGTCCCTTGCCGTCGCGTCCTGCGCCGACGAGCCAGCCGGAGGAGCGCAGATGTGTCGGCACTGAGCCACCGAGCACCAGCAGGCGATGTTGATCGAGCTCCTCGTAGGAGCGCGGCGTGCCGAAGCGTTTTAGATATTCCGGCGACGCGAAGGCATGGAAGTGCATGGTGAACAGCTTGCGCTGAATGAGGTCGGGCTGCGTCGGCAGCCGCAGCCGGATCGCGACGTCCGCCTCGCGCATCGCGAGATCGAGCTCCTGCTCGGTGGTCATCAGCGTAATGCGGATGTCCGGATAGAGCTCGAGGAATTCGCCGAGCCGCGGCGTCAGCCAGTGCACGCCGAGGCCGACCGTCGTCTGCACCTTCAGCTCGCCATGCGGCTTCTCGCGGGAGTCGGTGAGCTTGGTGCGCGCCGCCTCGAGCTTCATGAAGACTTCATGCGCGGTGCGATAGAGCAGCTCGCCTTGCTCGGTCAGGATCAGTCCGCGCGCGTGGCGATGAAACAGCGGCGCGGAGAGCTCCTGCTCGAGCGCGCTCACCTGGCGCGACACGGCGGATTGCGACAGCCCGAGCTGCTCACCCGCATGGGTAAAGCTGCCGGCCTCCGCGGCGGCGTGAAACACTTTCAGCTTATCCCAGTCCATAACCTGTACGCTTGCCCCTTCTTCCCCTCGGTGACGGGTTTCTTGTTATTCCGCCGCGTCGCGGCGCTCTTCATGCGCGGCGAGGAAACGTTCGGCTTCGAGCGCCGCCATGCATCCCAAGCCGGCGGCCGTGACCGCCTGGCGATAGACGTCGTCAGTGACGTCGCCGGCCGCGAACACGCCGGGCACCGACGTCATGGTCGAGTGTGGCGCGACCTTGACATAACCCGACGGCTTCAGCTCGAGCTGATCCTTGATCAGCTCGGTCGCGGGCGAGTGGCCGATCGCGATGAACACGCCGTCGGCATGCTTTTTCGTCAGAGCGCCGGTCTTCACATTCTTCAGAACGACGCCGCGCACCTTGAGCGGATCGTCATCGCCGGTGACGTCGTGCAGCACGCTGTCCCAGATCACCTCGATCTTCGGGTTCTTGAACAGGCGATCCTGCAGGATCTTCTCGGCGCGGAAGTGGTCGCGCCGGTGCACCACGGTCACCTTGCTGGCGAAGTTGGTCAGGAACAGCGCTTCCTCGACCGCGGTGTTGCCGCCGCCGATCACAAACACTTCGCGCCCGCGATAGAAGAAGCCGTCGCAGGTGGCGCAGGCGGAGACGCCGAAGCCCTTGAACTTCTGCTCGGAAGGAAGATCGAGCCAGCGCGCCTGCGCGCCGGTCGCGAGCACCACGGCGTCGGCGAGATAGACGTCGCCCGAATCGCATTCGAGCCGAAACGGGCGCTGCTTCAGGTCGAGCTTCGTGACGTGGTCGGCGACGAGCCGCGTGCCGACATGCGCGGCCTGCTTCTCCATCTGCTCCATCAGCCACGGGCCCTGGATCACCTCGGCGAAGCCCGGATAGTTCTCGACGTCCGTCGTGATCGTGAGCTGGCCGCCGGCCTGCACGCCGCGGATCAGGATCGGCTCCAGCATAGCGCGCGCGGCGTAGATCGCCGCCGTGCATCCGGCCGGGCCGGAGCCAATAATGATCAGCTTGGCGTGGGTAACCTTCGACATCAGGAGGCTCCTGGCCGGTGAGATGCCCCGTTCCCCTGCCGCGAACAGCAGCGGGAAGCCGATTCCGGCCGAGTCGTATTTCTCCCGCAGAATTTAAGGTTTCAGCTGAGCTATGCAAGCGACGCAACCCGGCATTCGACAACCCACGGTTAAAGGAGGTCGGCTGGCAGCCGTTAATCAACACATTTTCCGCATTTTGGGCCTGGTTTGGGCCATTTTGTCCCAGTCCCGCGGCCTGCCGGTGGCAATACCGCCGCAGCCCGAAATGCATTAGTGTCCCGCCATTCCGACCATCAGGGGACGAGAATGCGCGGCAAGGACAACATGCGTTCGGGCGGAGAGGTGCTGGTCGACCAGCTCCTGGTGAACGGCGTGCGACACGTCTTCTGCGTCC
>Ga0081539_10001356_pt1 | contig 42605 bp, 45 predicted proteins | sample TabmetS4T2R2_FD_71023 | JGI IMG/M metagenome (GOLD analysis project Ga0081539, IMG submission 71023) | Tabebuia heterophylla rhizosphere microbial communities from the University of Puerto Rico - S4T2R2 | ecosystem: Host-associated > Plants > Roots > Rhizosphere ... | reverse complement strand
GGCCATGCTCGCCTTCTGTGGTTACAACATGGGCGACTACTTCGCCCACTGGCTGAAGATGGGACGTTCGGTCAAACATCCGCCGCGCATCTTCAGAGTCAACTGGTTCCGTCGCGATGCCCAAGGTCGTTTTCTCTGGCCCGGATTCGGCGAAAACATGCGCGTGCTGCAATGGATCGTCGAGCGCTGCCAGGGCCGGGCGCGCGGCCAGGAGACGCCGCTTGGCATGATGCCGCGCTACGAGGACCTCAATTGGCAGGGGCTCGAGCAGGTGACGCCCGCGCAGTTTGCCGAGCTCACGCGCATCGACCTCTCGGCGTGGCAGGACGAGCTCAAGTCGCACGACGAACTCTTCGAGAAGCTCGGCAGCCGGCTGCCCGACGCCCTCGACGCGCGTCGCGGGCGCATGCACGAGCGCCTCGCCGCCTAGCGGCGCGAGAAAAGGTAAGCCGCAGTCGCCGCGAGCCAGGCAGCGATCGCTGCCGCCCAGAAGGCCGCGGCTGCGCCCCATTGCTCGACCAATGCGCCGCCGAGCGCCATGCCCACGCCGACGCCCGCCAACAGTGCGCTCGTCGACCAGGTAAACGCCTCGCTCGCATGCTCCGCGCGCGCAGTCTTCGTGACGAGCATCGATTGAATGATCAGCGCTGGCGCCATCACGACACCACCGAGCGTCGAGAAAACGCCGAAGCCGAGGGCGCCCCACGGCGCCGCGAGCGGCGCGAGCCCGACGCCCATGATGGCGAGCATCAGCGCGAATTGCTGGGCGAGCGGCCCGCGCCACGTCCGGCTGCCATAGGCGAGCCCGCCTAACGCGCTCCCGGCGCTCATCACGCCCAGGAAAACGCCCGCTAGCGCCGGCTGGCCGAGCTGCGCCGCGTAAGCGGCGACGCCGATCTCCGCCAACCCGAAGGCGATCGCGTAACAGCCGAAGATCAGTACGAGGACGATAAAGGGTAGCTGCGCGAGCGGCCCGAGCAGCGTGCCTTGCGTGCGCGGCTCAATCCGCCAGCTACTTAACGGCGGTGAGCGCAGGAAGAGCACCACGCCGGTCAAGGCGAAGGCGGCGGCACAGGCAATGGCCAAGGCCGGCGAACCGAACGCCACCAGCAGCGCCACGAGCATTGGGCCAGCGATGAACATCACCTCGATCAGCACCGAGTCGAGCGAGTAAGCGGTGGCGAGCGCTCGGTCGTGGGCAAATCGTTGTCGAAGATAAGTGCGCATGCACACCGTAATAGGCGGGAAGGTGCAGCCCGCGCTCGTTGCGAACGACAAAAGCCAAATGCCCGGCGAACCGTAATGCACGGCGGCAAGTAGGGCGGCAAGCGAGGCGGGGAAGGCGACCGCGCACAGTACGAGCATGTTCCGTGGGCCGCGCCGATCGATGATGCGCCCCATCACCGGCGCGAAGAGCGCCAATCCGGCAACGTATGCTGCGGTCGTGGCGCCCGCCTGGGTGAACGAACCCGTCGTGCCTTGCACGAGCAATACGATCGCGAGCCCGCACATACCGATGGGCAGCCGTCCGACGATGGAAGCGACAAAGAGATAAGCCAGTTCCTTCGCCTCAAGGAGCGCGAAGTAAGGCTTCAGCATGGCGTGCTGCATCGCAACATGCTTGATGTTCCACGTGAAACAGGGCGCTTGGGCGCGCGCCTCCTGACGCGTCGCGTAAAATGCCGCACTCCCATGCGTTTCCCCAATAGTTTCGAGGTGATCGTCGTCGGCGGCGGCCACGCCGGCACCGAGGCCGCTCTGGCTGCGGCGCGCATGGGTCGCCGCACCTTGCTTCTGACGCACAGCATCGAGACGCTAGGCCAGATGTCCTGCAATCCGTCGATCGGCGGCATCGGCAAAGGGCATCTGGTCAAGGAAGTCGACGCGTTGGGCGGCGCGATGGCGATCGCGACCGATGAGGCGGGCATCCAGTTCCGGACGCTCAACGCGTCAAAGGGCCCGGCGGTGCGTGCCACTCGAGCGCAAGCCGACCGGGTGCTCTACAAACAAGCCGTCCGTCGCAGGCTGGAAAATCAGCCCCACCTCACGCTGTTCCAGCAGGCGGTCGACGACGTGCTCGTCGCAGGCGACCGGGTGGCCGGGGTCAGGACGCAGCTCGGCGTGCAGTTCGAGGCGCCTACCGTCGTGCTCACCACCGGGACTTTCCTCGCCGGGCTCATCCACGTGGGACTGTCGCACCATGCGGCCGGCCGGGCGGGGGAGCCGGCAGCGACGACACTCGCCGCGCGGCTGCGCGAGCTCAAACTCCCGGTCGGGCGGCTGAAGACCGGGACGCCGCCGCGCCTTGACCGCCGCAGCGTCGATCTGTCGGTGATGACGCCCCAGCCCGGGGATTGGCCGGAGCCGGTGTTTTCGTTCATTGCTAGGCGCGAGCTGCATCCGACCCAGGTCCCGTGCTGGATCACGCATACCAACGAGCGGACACACGAGATCATTCGCGGCGCGCTTGACCGTTCGCCGATGTTCACGGGCGTCATCCAGGGCGTAGGTCCGCGGTACTGCCCGTCGATTGAGGACAAGATTCATCGGTTCGCCGGGAAGTCGAGCCACCAGATCTTCATCGAGCCCGAGAGCCTATCGACCTTGGAGCTTTATCCCAACGGCATTTCAACGAGCCTGCCGTTCGACGTCCAGCTTGAGCTCGTGCAATCGATCCGTGGGTTGGAAGAGGCGCACATCGTGCGCCCGGGCTACGCCATCGAATACGACTACTTCGACCCGCGCGAGCTCCGTCCCTGGCTTGAGACCAAAGCGCTGCGCGGGCTTTTCTTCGCCGGCCAAATCAATGGCACCACCGGCTATGAAGAAGCTGCGGCCCAAGGGCTGCTTGCCGGCGCCAATGCCGCGCTCCTCGCACGCGCTGACTCGCCGTGGTACCCCCAGCGTGATGAGGCGTATCTCGGCGTCTTGGTCGACGACTTGGTGACCCGCGGCGTTTCGGAGCCGTACCGCATGTTCACGAGCCGGGCGGAGTACCGCCTGCAGCTGCGCGAAGACAACGCCGATGTGCGCCTGACAGAAGTCGGTCGCCGTCTTGGCTTGGTCGACGACGAGCGCTGGACGGCATTCGGTCGTAAACGGGACGCTATCGCCGCCGAAGAAACGCGTCTTCGAGGTTTGATGGTGAGCGCTGGCTACCGGGAAAAGCGTTCTGCATTCGAGATGCTGCGCCGACCGAACATCCACTATGCCGACGTCGCGAGCGAATCGAAGGTCGATGCGCAGGTCGCCGAGCAGGTCGAGATTCGAGCGAAATATGAGGGGTATATCGAGCGGCAGCGCGAGGAAGTGGCACGGCGGCGAGAACTGGAGGTGCTTTCGTTGCCGTCGGATCTCGACTATCGCGGCGTCACGGGTCTTTCGGCCGAGGTGCAGCAAAAGCTAAACCGTTATCGACCGGAAACCATCGGCCAGGCATCGCGCATTTCCGGCGTAACGCCGGCGGCGATCTCGCTTTTGCTCGTGCATTTGAAAAGGGGCTTTCAGGCGTCGAAAAAGAGCGCATGACGCCCGCCGCCGCGCTCGAGCGCGGCTTGCAGGAACTGGCCATCGGCCTGGATGCCGACGTGCGCGGACGTCTGCTGCAATACGTCGTGCTGCTTGAGAAATGGAACCGGACCTACAGCTTGACGGCAATCCGCGATCCTCTGGCGATGGTGAGCCACCACCTCCTTGATTCGCTGTCGGTGCTGCCGCATTTGCCGCTCGCGGCGAGGGCCCGTCTCGCCGATGCGGGCTCAGGCGCCGGCTTGCCCGGCATACCGCTCGCCCTCTCTCGCCCGCAATGGCAGCTGACGCTGATCGAATCCAACCAGAAGAAGTGCGCCTTCCTGCGTCAGGCCGCCATTGAACTCGCGCTCGACAACGTGCAGGTGCACGAGGGACGCGTCGAGGCCTGGCGCCCCGCAACGCCGTTTGCGCTCGTGATCTCGCGAGCGTTCACGCGCCTTGCGCAGTTCGTCGATGCCTGCCGCCACCTCGTCGCGCCGCGCGGCTTTCTCGCAGCAATGAAAGGCAGGGAACCGCGCGACGAACTGGACGAGTTGCCGGACGACGTGGACTGCAAGGCGGTGATTGCCTTGCGAACGCCGTTCCTCGATGCTGAAAGACATCTCGTATTTTGCGAGCTGCGCTCGTGAGCGCGACGCAAGTGCTCGCCGTGGTGAATCAAAAAGGAGGCGTCGGCAAGACGACGACCAGCGTCAATCTCGCAGCTGCTTTCGCCAAGGCGGGACGACGCGCGCTGCTGATCGACTTGGATCCGCAAGGCAACGCCACCATGGGCAGCGGCATCGACAAGCGCGCCGCGACGCGCACCGTCTACCACGTGCTCCTTGGCTTGAGCGAGCTCGCGGCAGCGCGGCTGCGAAGTGAGCAGGGCGGGTTTGACCTCGTGCCGGCGAACCGCGAGCTCGCCGGCGCCGAAGTGGAACTGGTGCCGTTGCCGGGGCGTGAGTCGCGGCTCAAGAGCGCGCTCGAGCGCGTCATCGCCGAATACGACTTCGTGCTGATCGACTGTCCGCCGTCGCTCAGCCTCCTGACAGTGAATGCGCTGACCGCGGCACACCGCGTCCTCATTCCGATGCAGTGCGAGTACTACGCGCTCGAAGGACTGTCGGATCTCGTCGCCACCATCAAACGCGTGCGCGCGCATCTGAATCCGCAGCTGGAGATCGCGGGCCTGTTACGCACGATGTACGACCCGCGCAACACGCTGTCGCAGCAGGTTTCGCAGCAGCTGGAAGTGCACTTCGGCGACAAGGTCTACCGCACGCTCGTGCCGCGCAACGTGCGCCTTGCCGAAGCGCCGAGCTATGGCGTGCCGGCTGTGCTGTGGGACGCAAGCTCGAAGGGCGCGCAGGCGTATCTCGCGCTCGCGAGCGAGATACTCGGGGGCGTAGCATGAAGACAAAAGGACTCGGCCGTGGTCTCGATGCGCTGCTCGGTGGCGATGAGCCGCCGCGCGAGTCGCTCGCGACGGTCGACACCGCGTCCGTTCGGCCTGGCCGCTATCAGCCGCGCACGCGCATGGACGAGCAGTCGCTCGCCGAGCTCGCGCAATCGATCCGCTCGCAGGGCCTGCTGCAGCCCTTGGTCGTGCGCCCGCTCGATCACGGCTACGAGCTCGTGGCAGGCGAGCGCCGCTGGCGCGCGGCACAGATGGCGGGGCTCGACAAAGTGCCGGTCATCGTGCGCGAGGTGCCCGACGAGGCGGCGCTCGTCATGGCGTTGATCGAGAACGTGCAGCGCGAGGATCTGAGCCCGATCGAAGAAGCGGCGGCAGTGCAGCGCTTGATCGACGAGTTCGACATGACGCATGAGCAGGCGGCCGACGCAGTCGGTCGCTCGCGTAGCGCGACGACTAATCTGCTGCGGCTGCTGAAGCTGCCAAAGCCCGTCCAGGAGAGCCTGATGCGTGGCGGCATCGAAATGGGCCACGCGCGGGCGTTGCTCGCGCTCGATGGCGCGCGCCAGGTCGAGCTCGCGCATCGCATCGAGTCGCAGGGGCTCTCGGTGCGAGAGACCGAGGCGCTCGTGCAGCGGATGTTGCGCTCGCCCGCGCAGCGCCGCAGGCCACGCAGCGACCGCGATCTGGCGCGGCTCGAGGAAGAGGTTTCAGCGCGCCTCGGCACGACGGTAGAAATCCGTGCCTCAGCAAAGGGCCGCGGCAAGCTGCTCGTTCACTATTCGAGCCTCGATCACCTCGACGAGCTGCTCAAGCGTCTCAAGTGAAGTAGTTGCGATATACTTCCGCCCGCTTCGCGGGGGGCGAGACTCATCTGCATGCATCGCCAACTGCGAAAACCCGTCCTTACCGTCCTGAAATGGCAGCTCCTAGCGACCCTGGCACTCGTGCTCGTGTCGGCATTCCTTTCGGGCCGGCATGGCGCCGTTTCAGCGCTGACGGGTGGCGCAATCAGCATCGCGGCGGGCGTCGTGGCAGCGCTGGTGGCATCGCTCGGCAGCGCGCATTCGCCGGCCGGGGTGCTGATGGCAGCGCTGCGCGGCGAGGCGGTGAAGCTCGCGCTAGCGCTGCTGCTTTTATGGCTCGTGCTGACCACTTACAGCGAGGCGGTGGTGGCCGCACTCCTCGCGAGCTTCGTGGTCACGCTGTTGATTTTTGGCATGGCTTTTTTCGTACGCGAACACTGAACTGCGCATAGATGGCGGCGGCGAGCGAACTCACTCCTTCGGAGTACATCGAGCATCACCTCAGCTTCTTCACCAAGCCGGTGGGCGAAGGCGGCTTCTGGACGCTGAACGTCGACTCGCTGATCGTCTCCATCCTCCTCGGGATCGTCGGCGTCGGCTTCATCTGGTGGGTGGTGCGCGGCGCCACCTCGGGCGTGCCGAGCAAGCGCCAGGCGCTCGTCGAGCTGCTGATCGATTTCGTCGACGAGCAGGCGAAGGGCATCTTCCATCACGGCGATCGCCATCGCTTCATTGCGCCCCTCGCGCTGACCGTGTTCGTCTGGGTCGTGCTGATGAACGCGATGGATTTCCTGCCTGCGGACCTGGTCGGACTCGTCACGCACCATGTCTCCGAACACGGCTTTCGCTACGTGCCGACGGCGGACGTCAACACGACCTTCGCGCTATCGCTCTCGGTGCTTGTCCTCACGATCGTCTTCGCCATCTCGGTCAAGGGATTCGGCGGCTGGCTGCACGAGCTTTTCTTCGCGCCCTTCGGCTCGCATCCGCTGCTGATACCCGCGAATTTCCTCTTTCAGATGGTCGAGTACATCTCGAAGACGCTGTCGCACTCGCTGCGTCTCTTCGGCAACATGTACGCGGGCGAGATCCTGTTTCTGCTGCTTTGGATGCTCGCGGCCACCAGCATCGGTGGCATGGTCGCGGGCTCCGTGCTGGCGCTGGGCTGGGCGATCTTCCACATCCTGATCGTCCTGCTGCAGGCATACATCTTCATGATGCTGACCATCGTCTACATCTCGATGGCGCATGAGCATCACTGATATATCGATTCCTTAATCCGACGTAGAAAGGGGAGTATCTCGATGGACAAGCTTCAACTGCTCGCGATGGTGCAGGCCTATACCGGGATCGGTGTCGGTCTCATGATCGGCCTCGGTGCCGCTGGCGCTTGCATCGGCGTGGGCATCATGTGCAGCCGTTTCCTGGAAGCGGCGGCCCGCCAGCCCGAGCTGACCAATTCGCTGCAGGGCAAGGTGTTCCTGCTGCTCGGCCTGATCGACGCTTCGTTCATCATCGGCTTGGGCATCGCCATGTTCTTCGCCTTTGCCAATCCGCTCGCCACGGCGTTTCGCTAAGCGCGGGGAGCCGCATGAACATCAACCTGACCCTGTTCGCCCAGGCGATCACGTTTGCGGCGTTCATCTGGTTTACGGTGAAGTTCATTTGGCCATGGCTGCTGCGCAAGATCGAGGAGCGGCAGAAAACCATCGCCGACGGCCTCGCCGCCGCCGAGCAAGGCCGCCGCTCGCTCGAGCTCTCCTCGCGCCAGGCCGACGAGGCCATCAAGGAGGCGCGCGCTCGCGCGGCCGAGATCCTGGCGCAGGCGGAAAAGCGCCGCCAGGAGCTCATCGATCACGCGCGGCAGGAAGCGAGGCAGGAAGGCGATCGCGAGCTCGCCGCCGCCAAGGCTGAGATCGACCAGGAAGTCACCCGCGCGCGAGAAGAGTTGCGCGACCGCGTTGCTTCGCTCGCCGTCGCCGGCGCCGAGAAGATCCTGCGCCGCGAGGTGGATGCGCGCGCCCATGGCGATCTGCTCGAATCGATCAAGCGCCAGCTCTAGTGGCTGAACCGAGCACCGTTGCGCGGCCGTACGCCGAGGCCGCTTTCAAGCTCGCCGACGAGGCCGGGGCGCTCGCTCGCTGGTCGGAGATGCTGGCAGCGCTCGCGCTCGTGGCCGAAGATGCGCGCGTGCGTTCTGCGGCGGCCGATCCACGGCTCTCGGACGCGCAGCGCGCCGGGCTCTTCCTATCCATTCTCGGCGGCCGGCTTAGCGGTGAGGTCGAGAACTTCGTCCGCGTGCTGGCGCAGAACGATCGGCTCGCGCTGCTGCCGCAGATTCGCGAGCAGTTCGAGATGCTGAAGAACGAGCGCGAGGGCGTCGTCGAGGCGGAAGTGCAATCCGCCTTCGAGCTGAGCGATGCGCAGCTCAAGGACATCGTCCAGCGCCTCGAGAAGAAGACCGGCCGCAAGGTGCGCCCCCATGTCTCGCTCGATCGCGAACTGATCGGCGGCGTGAAGATCGTGCTCGGCGACAAGGTGATCGACGGCTCGGCGCGCGCGCAGCTCGCGGCGCTCGAAGCCGCCCTGAAAGCTTAAGGAGTAGTCATGCAACTCAACCCGTCCGAAATTTCGGAACTGATCAAGAGCCGCATCCAGAACCTCGACGCGGGTGCGCAGATGCGCACGCAGGGCACCGTGGTGTCGGTGACCGACGGCATCTGCCGCATCCACGGTCTGTCCGACGTCATGCAGGGCGAGATGCTGGAATTTCCGCGCAATACCTTCGGCCTGGCGCTGAACCTCGAGCGCGACTCGGTCGGCGCCGTGATTCTCGGCGAATACACCCACATCACCGAGGGCGACAGCGTCAAGAGCACCGGCAAGATCCTCTCGGTGCCGATCGGGCCGGAGCTTCTCGGCCGCGTGGTCAACTCGCTCGGCCAGCCGATCGACGGCAAGGGGCCGATCAACGCCAAGCTCACCGACGTCATCGAGAAGGTGGCGCCCGGCGTGATTGCGCGCCAATCGGTGTCGCAGCCGGTGCAAACGGGACTCAAGGCGATCGACTCGATGGTGCCGATCGGGCGCGGCCAGCGCGAGCTGATCATCGGCGACCGCCAGACCGGCAAGACGGCGGTGGCGGTCGATACGATCATCAACCAGAAAGGCAAAGACCTCTTCTGCGTCTACGTGGCGATCGGGCAGAAGGCCTCCACCATCGCCAACGTCGTGCGCAAGCTCGAAGAGCATGGCGCGATGGCGTACACCATTGTCGTCGCCGCTTCCGCGTCCGAGTCGGCCGCGATGCAATACATCGCGCCTTACGCCGGTTGCACCATGGGCGAGTACTTTCGCGATCGCGGCCAGGACGCGCTCATCATCTACGACGACCTGACCAAGCAGGCCTGGGCCTATCGCCAGGTGTCGCTGCTCCTGCGCCGGCCGCCGGGACGCGAAGCCTATCCCGGCGACGTCTTCTATCTGCACTCGCGTCTCCTCGAACGCGCGGCGCGCGTGAACCCCGAGTACGTCGAGAAGTTCACCAAAGGCCAGGCGAAGGGCAAGACCGGCTCGCTCACGGCGCTGCCGGTGATCGAGACGCAGGCAGGCGACGTGACCGCGTTCGTGCCGACCAATGTCATCTCTATTACCGACGGGCAGATCTTCCTCGAGACGGACCTCTTCAACGCCGGCATCCGTCCGGCGATCAACGCCGGCATTTCGGTGTCGCGCGTCGGCGGTGCGGCGCAGACCAAGATCATGAAGCGCCGCGACACGGGCGGCGGCGTTCGCCTGGCGCTCGCGCAGTACCGCGAGCTCGCGGCTTTCGCGCAGTTCGCGAGCGACCTCGATGAGGCTACGCGCAAGCAGCTCGAGCGCGGCCGCATGGTCACCGAGCTCATGAAGCAGCCGCAGTACCAGCCGCTGCAGGTCTGGGAAATGGCGCTCACGCTCTTCGCCGTGAACAACGGTTATTTCGATGACATCGACGTCAAGAAGGCGCTCGCGGCGGAGAAATCGATGCGCGACTACCTCAAGGGCAAATACGCGAGCCTCGTTGGCCGCATGGAGGAGAAGAAGGACCTTGCGCCCGAGGACGAGAAGGCGCTGCACGACGCCATCAAGGACTGGAAGAAGAACGGCAGCTTCTAATGCCCGGCACCAAGGAAATCCGGCTGAAGATCCGCAGCGTGCAGAACACGCGCAAGATCACCAAAGCCATGGAAATGGTCGCTGCCTCCAAGATGCGCAAGGCGCAGGAGCGCATGCGCCATTCCCGGCCCTACGGCGAGAAGATCCGCAATGTCGCCGCGCACATCTCGCACGCCAATCCAGAGTACCGCCATCCGTTCCTCGTTGATCGCGACAGCGTCAAGCGGGTCGGCATCATCGTCATTACCACCGACAAGGGGCTTTGCGGCGCCCTGAACACCAACCTGCTTCGCCTGGTGCTCAATCAGTACAAGGAGTGGCAATCGCAGGGCGAGGAGATCGAGGTCTGTGCCATCGGCAACAAAGGCTTCGCCTTCATGCAGCGCGTCGGCGCGAAAATCAGCTCGCACGTGGTGCAACTCGGCGACCGGCCGCAGATGGAGAAGCTGATCGGCGCAGTCAAAGTGATGCTCGACGGATACACCTCCGACCGTTTCGATCGGCTGATGCTCGCGTACACGCGCTTTATCAACACGATGAAGCAGGAACCGGCGATCGAGCAGCTGCTCCCCCTTTCCGGCGAGCGCCTCGGCGCGCCGGAAACGGTGTGGGATTACCTCTACGAGCCGGAAGCGCGCGCGGTGCTCGACCAAGTCATGACGCGATACATCGAGGCGCTCATCTACCAGGCCGTGTCCGAGAACATGGCTTCCGAGCAATCGGCGCGCATGGTGGCGATGAAGGCCGCCTCGGACAACGCCGCGACCTTGATCGACGAGCTCACGCTCATCTACAACAAGAACCGGCAGGCAGGCATCACCAAGGAACTTTCGGAAATCGTCGGCGGCGCGGCCGCCGTATAAGGAACGCTATGGCACAAGCACCGGCAGCAGGCACCATCGTCCAGTCGATCGGGGCCGTGATCGACATCGAGTTTCCGCGGGAGCAGATGCCGAACATCTACGACGCACTGATCCTCGAGGAGAGCGGCGACAACACGCTGGTCGAGAAAGGTCTGACCTTCGAGGTCGAGCAGCAGCTTGGCGACGGCGTCGTGCGCTGCATCGCGCTGGGCTCCTCCGATGGCTTGCGCCGCGGCATGAAGGTGCGCGGCACCGGCCAGCCGATCTCCGTTCCCGTCGGTCTGGGTACGCTCGGCCGCATCATGGATGTCCTCGGCCGGCCGATCGACGAGGTTGGGCCGATCAAGTCGGAGGAGCGCCGCTCGATCCACCAGATCGCGCCGAGGTTCGACGAGCTGTCGCCTTCGGTGGAGCTGCTCGAGACCGGCATCAAGGTCATCGACCTCATTTGTCCGTTCGCCAAAGGCGGCAAGATCGGCCTCTTCGGCGGCGCGGGCGTCGGCAAGACGGTGAACATGCTCGAGCTGATCAACAACATCGCGACGAAGCACTCGGGCCTATCCGTTTTCGCTGGGGTCGGCGAGCGGACTCGCGAAGGCAACGACTTCTACCACGAGATGATCGAAGCGGGCGTCGTCAAGCTCGACAACCTCGAGGAATCGAAGGTGGCGATGGTGTTCGGGCAGATGAATGAGCCGCCGGGCAACCGCCTGCGCGTCGGCCTGACCGGGCTGACGATGGCCGAAAAATTCCGCGACGAAGGCCGCGACATCCTGTTCTTCGTCGACAACATCTACCGCTTCACGCTCGCCGGCACCGAGGTCTCGGCGCTGCTCGGTCGCATGCCTTCGGCGGTCGGCTATCAGCCGACGCTCGCCGAAGAGATGGGCCGCTTGCAGGAGCGGATCACGTCGACGAAGACCGGATCCATTACGTCGATCCAGGCGGTGTACGTGCCGGCGGACGACCTCACGGATCCATCGCCCGCTACCACCTTCGGGCATTTGGACGCGACGGTGGTGCTCTCGCGGGATATCGCGGCGCTTGGCATTTACCCGGCGGTCGATCCCCTTGACTCAACCTCGCGCCAGGTGGACCCGAACGTGATCGGCGAAGAGCACTACGGCACGACCCGCGCGGTGCAAGCAACGCTGCAGCGCTACAAGGAGCTGCGCGACATCATCGCCATTCTCGGAATGGACGAGCTCTCGCCGGAGGACAAGCTGGCGGTGGCGCGCGCGCGCAAGATCCAGCGTTTCCTCTCCCAGCCGTTCACCGTGGCGCAGAACTTCACCGGCACGCCGGGAAAATACGTCTCGCTGAAAGACACGATCAAGGGCTTCAACATGATCGTCAACGGCGAGTGCGACGCGCTGCCGGAGCAGGCCTTCTACATGGTCGGCACGATCGAGGAAGCGCAGGAGAAGGCGAAGAAGCTCTGATGGCGAACGCCACCATCCATGTCGACGTGGTGAGCGCCGAGGAGGCGATCTACTCGGGCGAAGCCGAGTTCGTCGTGCTGCCCGGCGAGGCGGGCGAGCTTGGCATCTACCCGCGGCACACGCCGCTCATCACGCGGATAAGGCCGGGAGCGGTGCGCATCACGCCGGCAGGCGGCGGTGAAGAGCAGCTCATCTTCGTCGCCGGCGGCATCCTCGAAGTGCAGCCCAAGGTCATCACCGTGCTCGCGGACACCGCCATCCGCGGCGCCGATCTCGACGAAGCCAAGGCCGCCGAGGCGCTCAAGCGCGCTGAGGAAGCGCGCCGCCACGCGACCGACAAGCAGGAAATCGCCACCGTCGAAGGCGAGCTCGCGATGCTCGCGGCGCAGCTCGCCGCGATTCGGCGACTGCGCAAGAAGACCTAAGCCTAGTATGGGAATGGTCGCTTCCGCGACGTCTGTCGTTGCAAGTGCGACGGCGTGATTCCGTGTCGCCGCGTCCCGATAGTCCGGCGAGACCACGGCGGGCCAGCAATGACGCCGCCTCGGCTTTGTAAAAATCGCTGCGGACCTCTAGCAGGAGACTGCATGAAACACATCCTTGATTCCGATTTCCGTTACCGGCCGAGCTTCGATACGGACGTGAAGAAGACGTTTGAGAAGATCCGTCGGCAGCAGCACCAGGCGAAGGAGCAACAGCAGGCCAAGGATCGGCAGGCGAAGGCGCAGTCCGAGCCGCAGGTCAAGGTTCTGAAGATCGATCAGCTGAAGAAAGTAAGCAGCAGCTAACGGTTCGCCTTGCTGCGAGCGCACTTCCGTTATAGTGCGCCGCGGGGTGATCTACGATCTGCTCGTCATCGGCGGCGGCATCAACGGCGCCGGTATCGCGCGTGACGCCGCCGGACGAGGGCTGACGACGCTGCTCGTCGAGCGCGGCGATCTCGCCGGCGCTACGTCATCCGCCTCCTCGAAGCTGATCCATGGTGGCCTGCGCTATCTCGAGCAGCTCGAGGTGCGCCTGGTCGCCGAAGCGCTCGCCGAGCGGGAAATCCTGCTGCGCGTCGCCGGCCACCTCGCCTGGCCGGTACGGTTCATCATGCCCCACGTGCCGGAACTGCGTCCGCGCTGGATGATCCGCACGGGGCTTTTCCTTTACGACCATCTCGCGCGTCGCTCGGTCCTTCCCGCCTCGCAGGCGGTTCGGCTCGATGCGCCGCCGTACTCCTCCGGGCTGCAACCGCGCCTCAAGCGTGGCTTCGTCTACTCCGACTGCCGCGTCGATGACTCGCGCCTGGTGGTGGCGAATGCGGCCGACGCGCGCCGGCGCGGCGCGCGCATTCTGGTCCGCACCGCGTGCGTAAGCGGCCGGCGGGAGGGTGGTCTTTGGCGCGCGACACTCTCCTCGGGCGAGGAAGTGAGCGCGCGGGCGATCGTCAATGCCGCCGGTCCCTGGGTAAAGGAAGTGCTGAACGAGCGGCTCGGGCAGCCAAGCCGAGACGCCGTGCGCCTCGTGAAGGGCAGCCATATCGTCGTGCCCCGCCTCTACGAGGGCGACCATGCCTTCATTCTGCAGCACGAGGATCGGCGCGTTGTCTTCATCATCCCGTTCGAAGAGGACTTTACGCTCATTGGCACGACCGACGTACCGGTCGAGAATGCCGAGTCGCCGCAGGTGAGCGACGAAGAGGTGCGCTATCTGTGCGCGGCGGCGAGCCGCTATCTCGCCCGGCCCGTCGAAGCGGGCACGGTGCGCTGGCGCTATGCCGGCGTGCGGCCGCTCTACGACGATGGGACGAAAAACCCATCCGCCATCACGCGCGACTACGCTCTGCGCCTGGATGCGCCCGTAGGTGCGGCGCCGGTGCTCTCGGTGTTCGGGGGAAAGATAACGACCTATCGCCGTCTCGCAGAAGAGGTGCTGAAGAAGCTGGCAGCGCAGTTCCCGGCGATGAGAGCTCCATGGACCGCGGACGTCGAGCTCCCCGGAAGCGAGTTCGCCAAACGCGCTACCGCGCGGCACGAGGTGTTCGAACGCTATCGTGCCCTCCCCGAAGCGGTGGTGCGCGGCGCCTTCCGCCGTCATGGCGTCGAGGCACCCAGTGTGCTTGGCGACGGGCGCGTCGGCGAACACTATGGGGCCGGCCTGACGGAGCGCGAGCTCGGCTATTTCCTCGAGCATGAATGGGCTCAATCGGTCGACGACGTGCTGTGGCGTCGCTCGAAATGCGGCCTGCACATGAACGAAGCGCAACGGCGCCGCGTTGCCGAGGTGATCGGCCGGTGAAGCCCCTCGCCGAGCTGCCGCGGGCAGGCATCCGCGCCCTGCTCTTCGATATCGACGACACGCTGACGACGCATGGCAAGCTCACCGCCGACGCTTATGCCGCGCTCGAGCGATTGCATGCGGCGGGCAAGCGCACCGTCGCGGTAACCGGCCGCCCCGCGGGCTGGTGCGATCACATCGCGCGGATGTGGCCGGTCGATGCCGTGGTCGGAGAAAACGGCGCCTTTTATTTCCGCTACGCCAATGGCCGGTTGCATCGCCGCTACCAGGATGCGGCCGACGTGCGCGAGCGTAACCGCGAGCGGCTGGCGCGAATCGCCGAGCGCATCGTCGCTGCGGTGCCCGGCTGCGCCATTGCGGCCGACCAGCCCTATCGCGAGACCGACCTGGCGATCGATTATTGCGAGGACGTGCCGCCGCTGCCGGTCGAGCAGGCGGAGCGCATTGCCGCGCTCATGCGCGAGGCCGGCCTGCGGGCCAAAGTGAGCTCGATTCATGTGAACGGGTGGCTCGGCGAATACGACAAGCTAACGATGACGCGATGGCTTTTCAGCGACGCGTTTCGCATGGACCTCGAGCGCGAGCAGACGGCGGTGCTCTACGCCGGTGATTCGCCCAATGACGCGCCGATGTTCGAATTTTTCGACTATTCGGTCGGTGTCGCAAACGTCCGGCGCTTTGCCGCCGCCATCGCCACGCCGCCGAAATACATCACGCGCGCAAGCTCGGGCGCGGGGTTTGCCGAGATCGCCGCCCACGTGCTCGGCGCATGACAACTTGGCTTGCCTACCTCGGCATCGGTGCGCTGGTGGGCTTTGCCGCAGGCCTTCTCGGCATCGGCGGTGGCGTAGTGATGGTGCCATTGCTCGTGCTGGTGTTCGCGGCGCAAGGGTTGCCTTCCGAGCACGTGCTGCATCTTGCGCTCGGCACGGCGATGGCCGCCATGGTTTTTACCTCGATCGCCAGCATGCGCGCGCATCATGCACACGGCGCGGTCGACTGGCGTATTGCGCGCGCCATGTCGCCCGGAATGCTCGCCGGGTCCTTTTGTGCCGCGCTCGTTGCCGGCCTCATTCCCACGCGGCCGCTGGCGCTGCTCTTTACCGCGCTCGTGTTCTACGCGGCGACGCAGATACTGCTGGATCTGAAGCCGCCGTCGACGCGCGAGCTGCCGGGATCGCTCGGCATTTTCGCGGCGGGCACCCTCATCGGCGCGGTGTCGAGCCTGGTGGCCGCGGGCGGCGCGTTTCTGACGATCCCTTTCCTCACATGGTGCAAGGTGCCGCTACGCCGTGCGATCGGCACGGCGGCGGCGAACGGCTTGCCGATCGCCATGGCCGGCACGGCGGGATATGTGCTGCATGGCCTGCGGATGCGCGACCTGCCGACGCCGAGCCTCGGCTTTGTCTACCTGCCGGCGCTCGGGTTCGTGGTGCTTACGAGCATGGTGGCCGCGCCGCTCGGCGCCACGGTGGCACACCGCCTGCCGATCAAGCAGCTTAGAACCGTATTCGCGTTGCTGCTTTACGGCTTCGCGATAAGGATGCTGATCGGCGTCTGGTAGTCAGACCTCGTAGTCGGCGATCCAGTGCTCGGCAATGAGCGGATCGACGATCGCTCGCGTCTCGAGGTGCGCGCCGTGGCGGTGGTAGGCCGCGAGCGCTTCCCGGTTCTCGAAGTCGCACACCAGCGCGAGGTCGACGGCGCGGCGGCCTTGGTTGAAGGAGCGCCCCACCTCTACGCGGCACAGACCCGGGATGCGGCCGACCTGGTCCTCGAGCGCCGCACGAATTGCGCCGAAGTCCGCTTCGCCTGCCGATTTCAGTCGCCAGAGCACGATGTGTCTCACCATCGGCGCTAAACTCCGCCCTTTTCACGAGCGACGCAAGCCGTGGCTGGCCCTCTTTCGCATATCCGCGTACTCGACCTCTCGCGCGTGCTCGCCGGGCCATGGGCGAGTCAGAACATGGCAGACCTCGGTGCCGAGGTGATCAAGGTCGAGCGCCCTGGCGCCGGCGACGATTCGCGCGCGTTCGGACCGCCTTGGATCAAGGATGGCGCCGAGCGCGACACGCGCGATTCGGCGTACTACAGCTCGGCGAACCGCGGCAAGAAATCGGTGACCCTCAACATCGCCCTCGCCGAAGGACAGGCGATCGCGCGCGAGCTCGCGAAGAGCGCGGACGTGCTGATTGAGAACTACAAATACGGTGACCTCGCGCGCTATGGCCTCGCCTATGACGACGTGTGCGAGCTCAATCCGCGCATCGTCTATTGCTCGGTGACCGGCTTTGGCCAAACCGGGCCGTACCGTGAGCGTCCGGGCTACGACTTCATGATCCAGGGCATGGGCGGCATGATGAGCGTCACCGGAGAACCGGACGGCGCGCCGGGCGGCGGACCGCAGCGCGCCGGTGTGCCGATCGCCGACATCATCACCGGCATGTACGCCTCGATCGCCATCTGCGCCGCGCTCGCGCATCGCGAGCGCTCGGGCAAAGGGCAGCATCTGGATCTGGCGCTGCTCGATTCGCAGATCGCGCTGCTCGCCTATCAGAACAGCAACTACTTCGCGACCGGCGTGCCCCCCAAGCGCATCGGCAACCTGCATCCCAACATCGTTCCCTATCAGCCGTTTCGCTGCGCCGACGGCGATGTCATCCTCGCCTGCGGCAACGACAACCTCTATCGCAAGTTCTGTGAGGCGGCCGGTTGCCAGGAGCTCGCGACCGATGCGCGTTTCGCCACCAATGGCAAGCGCGTGGAGAACCGCGCCGAGCTGACGCGCCTGCTCGCGGCGATATTCAAGAAGCGCACGAAGCGCCAATGGCTGGACCTCCTCGAAGCAGCGGGCGTACCGAACGGACCGATCAACGATGTGGCGCAGGTATTCGAGGAGCCGCAAGTCAAGGCGCGCGCTGTGCGCATCGAGCTGCCGCACGCCGCCGGCGCCAAGCTGCCATTGGTCGCAAGCCCGATGCGCTTCTCCGAGACGCCGATCGAGTACCGGCAAGCGCCGCCGCTCCTAGGCGAGCATACCGACGAAGTGCTGCGCACCCTGCTTGGCAAGAGCGAAGCCGAGATCGCTCGGCTGCGCGCCGCGCGGGTCATCTAGCTCAGTCGATCTTCGCGCCCGAGTCCTTCACGACCTTCGCCCACTTGGCGATTTCCGCGTGGACGAGCTTCGCGAACTCCTCGGGCGCCATGCCGCCGGCATCCGCGCCCTGCTCCGCCCAGATCCGCTTGAGGTCGGGATGGTTGATTGCCGCGACGACATCCTTGTACATGCGGTCTTTGATTTCCTTCGGCGTGCCATGGACCGCCCAGATGGCGTACCAAGTGCGCACCTCATAGCCCGGAACCCCGGCTTCTTCGACGGTGGGCACGTTAGGCAGCACCGGATTGCGCTGCTTGCTCGTGATGGCGAGCGGAATCAGCTTTCCCGCCTTGATCTGGTTGGCGGATGTCCCCATCCCGTCGAAAGCGAGATCCACTTGCCCAGCCAGGAGGTCGACCATCAGAGGCCCGGCGCCCTTGTAAGGCACGTGCACAAGGTCCGTGCCGGTCATGGTCTTGAAAAGCTCGACGGAAAGATGGTGCGTCGTGCCGGCGCCGGCCGAGCCGTAGTTCAGCTTCCCGGGATTCGCCTTGGCGTAGCTGATCAGATCCTTCAGGGTCTTGAACTTGTCGGCGTGCTTCGGGTGCACCACCACGACGTTCGGCACGAAGGCGGCGACCGTGATCGGATCGAAGTCCTTCTCTAGGTTGTACGGCAGCCGCGTGTAGAGACTCTCGGCGATCGTGTGATGCACGGCGCCGAAAAACCACGTGTAGCCGTCGGCAGGGCGCCGTGCGGCGTTGGCGGCGCCGACCGTGCCGCCAGCGCCGCCTTGGTTTTCGATCAGCGCCTGCTGGCCGAGCGTCTGGCTTAAGCGTGCCGCAATCGGCCGCGCGAACGTATCGGTGCCGCCGCCAGCGGGGAACGGATTTATGAAGATCATCGGCTTTGTTGGCCACGCCTGCGCCAAGGCGGCCGCGGAAACCGCCATTGCCAAGAGCACGGCGGCGCGAGCGATATGCTTGAACGTCATAGCTCCTCCTCGTCGATTTCGAAGCCTATACCGGCATAAAGACGGGCCCGAGCTAGGCGACCTTGCGTGAAGGCGCGCGAGCGGCGCTTTCCAGATAGTCCATGGCAGCGCGCACGCCTTCCTTGCGCACGGGCACGCCCGCCAGCTCGAGGCCCATTTCCACGCCCGCAAGCGTGCCCGTCAGCATGAGGTCGTTGAAGTCGCCGAGATGCCCGATGCGGAACATCTTGCCGCCGAGCTTGGTGAGGCCGGTACCGAGCGAAAGGTCGAACGCCTCGAGGACCACCTTGCGCACGCGATCGGCGTCGTGGCTTGCCGGCATCAGCACGCCCGTCAGCGATGCCGAGTATTCGCGCGGGTCGAGCGCGTAAACCTCGAGGCCCCAAGCGCGTACCGCGCGTCGCGTCGCTTCCGCGTGCCGCTGGTGCCGGGCGAACACGGCGTCCAACCCTTCCTCGTCGAGCAGCATCTTTAGCGCCTCGGCGAGCCCGTAGAGCAGGTTGGTCGCCGGCGTGTACGGAAAGTAGCCGCTCTTGCCGTTTGCCAGCATCTCGTCCCACGACCAATAGCTGCGCGGCAGGCGCGCTGACTTCGCCGCTGTGAGCGCCTTCGGCGAAATGCAGTTGAACGACAGTCCCGGCGGCAGCATCAGGCCCTTCTGCGAGCCGGCCACGGTGACGTCTACGCCCCACTCGTCGTGGCGATAGTCGATCGAGGCGAGCGAGGAAATGGTGTCGACCATGAAAAGCGCTGGATGTTCGGCCGCGTCGATGGCCGTGCGCACGTCGGCGATGCGCGAGGCGACGCCGGTGGAAGTTTCGTTGTGCACCACGCAAACCGCCTTGATCCGCTTCGCGCTGTCGGCGCGCAGCTCTTTCTCGATCGCGGCGGGATCGGCGCCGTGGCGCCAGTCGCCGGCAATGAACTGCACGTCGAGGCCGAGCTTCGTCGCCATGGTCTTCCACAAGGTGGCGAAGTGCCCGGTCTCGTACATCAGCACGCGGTCGCCGGGCGAGAGTGAATTGACGAGCGCTGCCTCCCAGGCGCCGGTGCCGGAGGCCGGATAGATCACGACCTCGCTCTTGGCCGTCTTGAAAACGCGCTTCATGCCGGCGAGCACCGATTTGCCGAGCTGCGCGAAGTCCGGGCCGCGATGATCGATGGTCGGAAAATCGATCGCACGCAGTACGCGGTCGGGCACGTTGGTCGGTCCCGGAATCTGCAGGAAGTGACGGCCGGCGCGCCTCGTAGGCGATGAGGGCATTGGGGTATTCTAACTAGCGCCTCGATGAACGCTCCCTTGATCCCTGTCAAGTTCGCCCGCGCGAACGGCTCTGCGCTCGCCGCGCGACTGCGCAAGGAGCTCGACGCCGAGGTGCTGTTCGACCGCGCCAGCCGCGGCCGCTATTCCACCGACGCCTCGATCTACCAGGTGGAGCCGATCGGTATCGTCGTGCCGCGCACCGAAGAGGCGGCGCGCGCCGCGATCGCCATCGCCGCGGAGGAAGGGCTGCCGCTCCTGCCGCGCGGCGCCGGCAGCTCTCAGTGCGGGCAGGCCGTGGGCGCCGCGCTAGTCATCGACCACACCAAATACCTGAACCGGTTGCTCGAGGTAAATGGCGAGCGCGCGGTTGTGCAGCCCGGCATCGTGCTCGATGCACTGAACGCCGCGCTGCGGCCGAAAGGCCTCTGGTTTCCGGTCGACGTCTCGACCAGCGCCCAGGCCACGCTCGGTGGGATGGCGGGAAACAATTCCTGCGGCTCGCGCTCGATCGCCTACGGCAACATGGTGCACAACGTGCTCGCGATCGAGGCGTGCACGGTGGAAGGCGAGCGCTGGCGCTTCGGCCCCCTCGCCGAGCCCGGCGGCCCGGCGGCGTACCAGGCGTTCGTCGGCAAATTGAAAGCCCTCTACCAGCGTGAGCAAGCGGAGATCGAGGCCCGCTTTCCGAAGGTGCTGCGCAAGGTCGCTGGCTACAACCTCGACCATCTCGGTCCGCCGCATGCGAACGCGGCGCATCTCCTCGTCGGGTCGGAAGGCACGCTTGCTTACTCGGAGCGGCTGCATCTCAAGCTCGCGCGCATTCCGCCGCAACGGGCGCTGGGCGTCTGCCACTTCCCAAAGTTCTACACGGCGATGGATCTCACGCAACACATCGTCAAGCTGCGGCCGAGCGCTGTCGAGCTGGTCGATCGCACAATGATCGGCCTCGCGCGTGAAATCGCTGCGTTTCGCGCCACGGTGGACGCCTTCATCCGCGGCGAGCCCGATGCCATCCTGCTGGTCGAATTTTCCGGCGAGGAGAGCCAGGCGCCGCGGCTTAAGCAGCTCGTGCAACTGATGGCGGACCTGGGCCTTCCGGGCTCGGTGGTGGAAGTGACCGACGCCAAGCAGCAGCGCGACATCTGGGAAGTGCGCAAGGCCGGCCTCAACATCATGATGTCGATGAAAGGCGACGGCAAGCCCGTGTCGTTCATCGAGGACTGCGCGGTGCCGCTCGAGCACCTCGCCGAGTACACCGATCGCCTGACCCGCGTGTTCGAAAAGCACGGCACGCGCGGCACCTGGTACGCCCACGCATCGGTCGGCACGCTGCACGTGCGGCCGATCCTCGACATGCGGCGCGACGGCGCGGCGAAGATGCGCGCAATCGCCGAAGAAGCGTGCGCCATGGTGAAGCAGTACAAGGGCGCCTATTCCGGCGAGCATGGCGATGGCCTGGTGCGCTCGGAATGGATCGCGCCGTTCTTCGGACCGCGACTCACCGCAGCGCTCGGCGAAATCAAGTCGTGGCTCGATCCGCGCGGCCTGATGAATCCCGGCAAGATCGTCGAGCCGCCGAAAATGGACGACGCCTCGCTCTTTCGCTACAAGCCTGGCTATCGCGCGGTAGTGCCGCCAAGCGCGCTCGACTGGACCGCGTGGGGCGGCTTCGACAAGGCCGTGGAGATGTGCAACAACAACGGCCATTGCCGCAAGTTCGACGCGGGCACGATGTGCCCTTCGTATCGCGCGACGCGCGACGAGATCCACCTCACCCGCGGTCGCGCCAATACGCTGCGCCTTGCGCTCTCCGGGCAGCTCGGCGACCAGGGCGACCAGGCGGTGAAGGATGCCCTCGACCTGTGCGTGTCGTGCAAGGGATGCAAGCGCGAGTGCCCGACTGGCGTCGACATGGCGCGCATGAAGATCGAGTTCCTCGCGCACTACAAGGCGAGGCATGGCTACAGCGCGCGCGATCGGGCCATCGCCTCCCTGCCGCGCTACGCGCCCCTGGCGGCGCGGCTTGCGCCGCTCGCCAACCTGGCGTCTCGCTGGTTCAAGGGCGCGCTCGGCTTCGCCGACCGGCCGTTGCCGCGCTGGCGGCGCGACTATTTCCGCGACATGGGCGCCGCCGAGGGCGACGTGCTTCTCTTCGTCGACACGTTCAATCGCTATTTCGAGCCGGAAAACGCGCGCGCGGCGAAAGCGGTGCTCGAGGCTGCCGGCTACCGCGTTCAAATTCCCGCTGGTCTTTGCTGCGGTCGGACTTACCTTTCGGTCGGCATGGTCGAGCGTGCGAAGCGCGAAGCGACGCGGCTCGTGCAAGCGCTGCGTCCGGCGCTCGAGCGCGGCACCCCGATCGTCGGCCTCGAGCCCTCGTGCCTGTATTCCCTGCGCGATGAGTTGCCGGTGCTGATCCCCGGGGCAGCGGCGCTGGCAAAGAACGCGCTGCTCCTCGAGGAGTTCATTGCGCAAAGGCCCGGGAAGCTCGCCTTGCGCGAAATGAAGCAAGACGTGCTGCTGCACGGCCATTGCCACCAGAAGGCGTTCGACGCGATGCCGGCCGTGCAGAAAACGCTCGCCATGGTGCCCGGGTTGAACGTCTCGACGATCGAGACGAGCTGCTGTGGCATGGCCGGCAGCTTCGGTTACGAAGCCGAGCACGCCGCCGTGTCGATGAAGATGGCCGAGATGACGCTACTGCCGGCGATCCGCGAGGCACCGCACGCTATGCTCGTGGCGGACGGCACGAGCTGCCGCCACCAGATTCTCGACGGCACCGGGCGCATGCCGCTGCATGTCGCCCGTGTGCTGGAAGCAGCGCTCAGCGTCCCGCGAGCAGGGTCATAACGAGCGAGACCGTCACCACCGAGGCGGCCGTGGACAGGACCGCGCCGCTCGAGGTCTCCGCCTCCAACAGGCCGTAGCGCTGCGCCAGCACGAACGCGGTGGCGCCGAGCGGCAGGCTCGCGCACACCACCGCGATCTTGGCCCAGAAGGCGTCGATCGGCAGCACGTAGAAAGCGAGCGCCGCCATGAGCAGCGGATGCAGCACGAGCTTCAGCGCGCTCGTTGGCCAGCTCGCGCGCATGCCTTCGCGAATGGAGAGCTGCGAGACGAAAAGACCGATGGCGAAGAGCGCGCACGGGCCCGCCGCACCCGCGAGCAGCGTGGCGAAGCGCTCGACCGGTAGCGGCACCTTCACACCGAAGGCCACGAGCGCGATGGCGAGGGCGATCGGCCAGATGAGCGGGCTGCGCGCAACGCCGACAAGCGCCCGCGCGATGCCGCCACGGCGAGGATTGGCGAGCAGCTCGAGGCAGACGATGGCGACGGCAAAGGAGACGATATTGGTCGCCACCGTTGCGAGCGCCGCCGGCAGCGCGGCGCGGTCGCCGTAGGCAACGCTGACGAGCGGAATGCCGAGGTAGCCCGTATTCGCAAACGAAGCGTTTAGCGCACGCATTACGCTTTCGCCGGGCGCCGAACGCCATACGAAATGCGATAGCGCGAAGGCGGCGAGCGCGGTGCCGAAGGTAGCGAGCACAACACCCAGTAGGAAGCTTCCGCTGCCGAGGAGCTCTTCGAGTGAGCCCCGATAGACAGCAATGAAGAGGAGCGCCGGTAGTGCAAAGGCATAGACGAAGCGGTTCAGTGCCTCGCTCGAGCCGGGATTGATCAGGCGAAAGCGCCCGGCGAGCACACCGCAGGCGACGAGCGCAAACACCGGAAACGCGGCGCCGAGGACCGGATCTAGCGCCGAACGCTCCATGCCCAGAGCCAGATGCCGAGCGCGATCATCGGCACGCACAGCCATTGGCCCATCGTCATGCCGAGCGCGAGATAGCCGAGGAACGCGTCCGGCTCGCGCGCGAACTCGGCGATGAAGCGCAGCATGCCGTAGCCGATGAGGAAGAGCGCTGACACCTGGCCGCGCGGGCGCGGCTTAGAAGAGAACCAGTAGAGGATGATGAAGAGCGTCACGCCCTCGAGGGCGAACTGATAGAGCTGCGAGGGGTGGCGCGGCGCATCACCCGCGCCGCGAAACACCATGCCCCACGGCACGTCGGTCACCCGGCCCCAGAGCTCGCCGTTGATGAAGTTGCCCATGCGGCCGGCGGCGAGCCCGAGCGGGCAGAGCGGCGCGACGAAATCCATGAGCCGCAGGTAGTCGACGTGATGGCGGCGCGCGGCGAAGGCCATCGCGGCCATGACGCCCAGCAGGCCTCCGTGGAACGACATGCCGCCCTGCCAGACGGCAAAGATTTCGAGCGGATGCGCCGCGTAATACCCGGGCTTGTAGAAAAGCACATAGCCCAGGCGCCCGCCCAGGATCACGCCGAGCACGGCGAGGAAGAGGAGATCGTCGAACTGCGCACGCGTGACCGGCGCCATCCCCTTCGCGATGCGACGCAGGCCGAGCCACCACGCGGCGGCGAAGCCGGCGAGGTACATGAGGCCGTACCAGCGCACGGCCAAGGGGCCGATCGAGAACGCTATCGGATCGATGTTGGGATGGACGAGCATCTACGGCGCCAGCCGTCGCGCGAACGTCACGAAGTCGCGGGCCGCGCCGCCGAGCGCGCCGCGCGGCCACGCCAGCCACAGATCAAGGCGCGGATGCCGTTCGGCAAGGCCGCGATAGACCACGCCGCGGCGCCCGAGGTTCGCCAGCGAGGCGGGCACAATCGCGGCGCCGAGGCCGCTCGAGACGAGGCTCACCACGGTCTGCATCTGAATCGCTTCCTGCGCGACGTTGAGGGAGATCCCGGCCTGTGCGGCCAGCTGCGTGCCGATATCGTACAGGCGCGGCGCGATCTCCCGAGGGATGGTAACGAACGGCTCGCCCGCGAGCTCGCGCAGCGAAACCTTGCCCTTCTTCGCGGCGAGCCGGTGCTTCGACGGTAGCGCGATGACGAAGCGCTCGCGCTGCACGACGATGTGCTCCAGGCGCGCCGTACCGCTGACCGGCGGCAGCAGCAGCCCGAAGTCGAGCTCGCCGGCGGCCAAGGCGAGCGCCTGCTCCGGCGAGAGCATCTCACGCAGGGCGAGCTGCACCTGCGGGTGCGCCGCCTTGTACGAGCGCAGCAGGTCCGGCAGCACACCGTAGTCGGCGAGCGAGACGAAGCCGATACGCAGGCGCCCGCGCTCGCCGCTTGCCATCGCACGCACCTCCTGCACCGTGCGCTCGAGCTGCGACACCAGACGCCGCGTGTCCTCGAGCAGCCGCGTGCCGGCCGCGGTCAGTTCGACTCGGCGGCGCGTGCGAGCGAAGAGCGAGACGCCGAGATCGTCCTCGAGCGCGCGGATTGCGCGCGAGAGCGGCGGCTGCGAGATGTGCAGCGCCTGCGCGGCTTGGCCGAAATGCAGCCGCTCAGCAACGGCCATGAAATACCGAAGCCGGCGCAAGTCCGGGATATTCATACCCGCAGGGTATTACAGGCGGGTCGCGATGGCATTGGCCAGCCGGCGGGCGCCGGCGCACAATCGGCGTACGCAGGAGGACCCCGATGGCGACCTATAACCGCCGTTCCCGGCTCATTACCCAAGGCGTGGCACGCTCGCCCAACCGCGCAATGCTGCGCGCGGTGGGCTTCGGCGACCCCGATTTCGAAAAGCCGATCGTCGGCGTGGCGAACGGCCACTCGACGATGAATCCGTGCAACGCCGGCATCCAGGTGCTGGTCGACCGCGCCATCGGTGCACTGGAGCAGGCCGGTGCGAAGCCGCAAGTGTTCGGCTTTCCCACTGTCACCGACGGCATCGGCATGGGCACCGAGGGCATGAAGTATTCGCTCGTGTCGCGCGAAGTGATCGCCGATTCGATCGAGACGGCGGTGAACGGGCAGTGCATGGACGGCGTGCTCGCCGTCGGCGGCTGCGACAAGAACATGCCGGGCGCCATGATGGCGATGGCGCGCATCAACGTGCCTGGGATCTTCGTCTACGCGGGCACCATCAAGCCCGGCTTCTGGAAGGGACAGAAGCTCACCATCGTCAGTCCCTTCGAGGCGGTCGGCGCCTTCACCGCGGGCAAGCTCTCGCGCGAGGACTTCGACGGCATCGAGAAGAACGCCTGCCCGAGCGTCGGCGCCTGTGGCGGTCAGTACACCGCCAACACCATGAGCTCGTCGTTCGAGGCGCTCGGCATGAGCCTGCTCGCCTCGTCGCAGCTCGCCGCGCCCGATCCTGAAAAGGCCGATTCCGCCGCGCATTCGGCGCGCGTGCTGGTACAGGCGGTGAAGAACGACCTCAAGCCGCGCGACATCATCAGGCGCAAGTCAATCGAGAACGCCATCGCGCTCGTCATGGCGACGGGCGGCTCGACCAACGCGGTGTTGCATTACCTGGCGATCGCCGCGGCGGCCGGCGTGCGCTGGACGATCGACGACTTCGAGCGGGTGCGCCGCAAAGTGCCGCTCATCTGCAACCTCAAGCCCTTCGGGCCCTACGTCGCCGTGGACTTCCATGCCGCCGGTGGCGTGCCGCAGGTGCTGAAGATGCTGCTCGACGCAGGCCTGGTGCACGGCGATTGCATGACGATTACCGGCAAGACGCTTGCCGAAGAACTGAAGTCCGTGCCGGCGAAGCCGCGCGCGGACCAGGACGTGATCCTGCCACTCGACAAGCCGATGCATCCCCAGGGCCCCCTCGCCATCCTCAAAGGCAACCTCGCGCCGGAGGGCTGCGTGGCGAAGATCGCCGGATTGAAAAGCACGACGATCACCGGCCCCGCGCGCGTGTTCGACTCCGAGCGCGCCTGCATGGAGGCGATCATGGCCAAGCGCATCAAGGCGGGCGATGTCATCGTCATTCGCTACGAGGGGCCGAAGGGCGGCCCCGGCATGCAGGAGATGCTCGCGCCCACGTCGGCCCTCATCGGCCAGGGGCTCGGCGAATCGGTCGGTCTGCTCACCGACGGGCGCTTCTCGGGCGGGACCTGGGGCATGGTGGTCGGGCATGTCGCGCCCGAGGCGTATGTCGGCGGCAACATTGCGCTCGTCAAGGAAGGCGATTCGATCACCATCGACGCGAAGAAGCGGCTCATCCAGCTCAACATCTCGGCGCGCGAGATCGCGCAGCGGCGAAAGAAATGGAAGCCGCCCAAGCCGCGCTATACGCGCGGCTTGCTCGCCAAGTACATGAAGCTCGTGTCGACTGCCTCGCTCGGCGCGATCACCGACTCAGAAGCCTGAGCCGGGCTGTTCGAGGAACTCGAGCTCCTCGGGCGTGCTGGCGCGGCCGAGGATGGCGTTGCGGTGGGGAAAGCGCCCGAAGCGTCGCACGATGTCGCGGTGGGCGACCGCGTAGCGATAGGCGTCGTCGGTCTCCGGATGGTCGCGAAGCGGCGCGCATAACGCGCAGGCGCGCTCCTGGTCCGCGAGCGCTTCGCTGTGCTCGAAGGGCAGATACACAAACAGGCGCTCGACCGGCAGCAACTCGCGGTCGTAGCCGAGCTCGACCGCGTGCCTCGCCGCGGCCAGCGCAGCCGCGTCGCTCGCAAAGGCGCCGGGCCGCCCGCGATAGATGTGACGCGGAAACTGGTCGAGCACGATGATGCGTGCGAGGCAGGTGCGCGCTGGGTCCAGCCACTCACCGTTAGTCATCAGGCGGCTGTGGAGGTCGCGAAAGCGCGCCGTCACTTCGGCGTCGAACGACGCATCCTTCTCGAACCAGCGCTGGTGCCGCTTGCCGTAGTCCGCGCCTTCGCCGAACCAGAAGGCGAGCACGTCTTCCGGACGATGGTTGGCCATGGGCGCCGATGTTAAGCTCGCTTGGCCTCGTGCCGAACCGACTCGCTCACGAAACATCGCCGTACCTGCAGCAGCATGCGGCAAATCCGGTCGATTGGTACCCCTGGGGGCCGGAGGCGCTCGAGCGCGCGCGCCGGGAGGACAAGCCGATCCTGCTGTCGATCGGTTACTCCGCGTGCCACTGGTGCCATGTCATGGCGCACGAGAGCTTCGAGGATCCGGCGGTCGCCGAGGCCATGAACCGGTTGTTCGTGAACATCAAGGTCGACCGCGAAGAGCGACCCGACCTCGACCAGATCTATCAGACCGCGCACCAGATGCTCGCGCAGCGCGCGGGCGGCTGGCCGCTGACGATGTTTCTTACGCCCGAGGGGGCGCCGTTCTTCGGCGGTACTTACTTTCCAAAGCAGCCGCGCTACGGCATGCCGGCGTTCCCCGACCTGTGCGAGCGTATTGCCGCGATCTGGCGCGAAAAGCGGGCCGAGATCGCGGCGCAGAACGAACAGGTCCTCGCCGCCTTCGGGCGCACGCTCCCGGAGGGGCCCGCGGCGCGCGGGGAGTTTTCGTCCGACGTCGTGCGGGCGATGCTCGACAACCTGCGCGCCAACTTCGACGCCAAGCGCGGCGGTTTCGGCACGGCACCGAAGTTTCCGCATCCGAGCGATCTCGAGCTCTGCCTGCGGGAAGGCGAGCGCGACATTGCGCTCGTCACTCTCAAGCGCATGTGCGAAGGCGGCATCTACGATCAGCTCGGTGGGGGCTTTTGCCGCTATAGCGTCGACGCGGAATGGTCGATCCCGCACTTCGAGAAGATGCTCTACGACAACGGACCGCTGCTGGCGCTCCTCGCCGACGCCTGGCTCGTGAGCGGTGAAGAGCTGTATGCGCGGTGCGCTCGCGAGACGGCCGGCTGGCTCGTGCGCGAGATGCAATCGCCCGAGGGCGGCTACTACTCCTCGCTCGATGCCGATAGTGAGCACGAGGAAGGCAAATTCTACGTCTGGGACCGCGCCGAGGTGCAGGCGCTGCTCACCGCCGACGAGTGCGCGGTGTTCGCGCCGCGCTACGGCCTCGATGGCGCGCCGAACTTCGAGGGCAAGCACTGGCACCTGCGCATCGCCGCGCCGCTTGCGACGGCGAGCGAGGCGCTCGTGGAATCGGCGCGACGCAAGCTCTTCGCCGCGCGCGAGCAGCGCGTGCGACCCGGGCGCGACGAGAAAGTGCTCGTCTCCTGGAATGCGCTCGCGATCCGCGGCATGGCGCGCTCGGGCCGCGTATTCGGCCGCGAGGACTGGACCGCGTCGGCCCGGCGCGCTCTGGATTTCATCCGAGGACGCATGTGGCAGAGCGGCCGGCTGCTTGCGACCTATAAGGACGGCCGCGCACACCTCAACGCTTATCTCGACGATTACGCATTCCTGATCGCTGCGCTGCTCGAGCTCATGCAGTCCGATTTCGCGCTCGCGGATCTCGATTTTGCGCGCGCGTTGGCCGATGTGATCCTGGAGGAGTTCGAAGACCGTCAGGCCGGCGGCTTTTTCTTTACGGGCACGAGCCATGAGAGGCTCTTCCACCGACCCAAACCCGGGCAGGACCAGGCGACGCCGGGCGGCAACGCGGTCGCGGCCTGGGCGCTCGGCCGTCTCGCCGCGCTCACCGGCGAGATGCGCTATGCGCAGGCCGCCGAGCGAAGCGTGGCGCTCTTTTATCCCCGGATGCACGAGTATCCGGCGGGCTTCGCGACATTGGCGATGGCGCTCGCCGAGCAATTGCGGCCGCCCAGCCTGCTGGTGTTGCGCGGCCGCGGTGAAGAGCTCGCACGCTGGCAGGCCGAGCTCGCGCGCGAATATCTGCCGCAGGCCATGGTGCTCGCCCTGCGGGACGGGTTGGCCGGGCTGCCGGCGACGCTCGACAAGCCCGCGCGACCGGAGCCCGTCAACGGCTGGCTGTGCCGGGGCGTTATATGCCTGCAGCCCGTCAGCGATCTCATACAATTGAAGGCCGCATGTCAGGAGAAATCATGAAAAGCGCCGTACTCGTGGTCGCGCTCGCCGCCGCCCTGCCCGCCTACGCGCAGGAGGAGTTGGCGAAGAAGCACAATTGCTTTGCCTGCCACGCCGTGGACAAAAAGCTCGTGGGTCCGTCCTACAAGGACGTGGCGGCGAAGTACAGCAACGATCCGCAAGCCGACGCGAAGCTTTTCGAGAAGGTGAAGAAAGGCGGCCAAGGTGTCTGGGGCCAGGTGCCGATGCCGCCGAACGCGCAGGTGCCTGACGGCGACATCAAGTCGCTCGTGAAGTGGATCCTGTCGCAAAAATAGCCTGAAGTCCGCCTCGCTGCGGCGTCGATTCCGAGGAAGGGCGGAGTTAAGATATCCGCCCTCGAAAGCACATCACCTCGGAGGAGTCCATGAAGAAGACCCAGTTCGCGGTTTCGCTCGTCGTGGCCGCGATCGCGCTCGCCGGCTGCAGCAAGGAAGCGCCCAAGCCGGCGGCGGATAAAGGCAAGGCGGCGCCAGCCGCGCAGGCCGGCGGCACGGAAGTGAAGATCGGCCACGTCGGTCCGCTGACCGGCGGCATCGCCCATCTCGGCAAGGACAACGAGAACGGCGTTCGCCTCGCCGTCGACGAAGCGAATGCGGCCGGCGTCAAGATCGACGGCAAGGACGTCAAGTTCACGATGGTCGCGGAAGACGACCAGGCCGACCCGAAGGTCGGCACGACCGTGGCGCAGAAGCTGGTCGACGCGCGGGTGGTGGGCGTGGTCGGCCACCTGAACTCGGGCACCTCGATCCCCGCCTCGCCGATCTACAACCAGGCGGGCATCCCGGTGATTTCCGGCTCGGCGACCAATCCGAAGCTGACCGAGCAAGGCTTCAAGAACCAGTTCCGCGTCGTCGGTCGCGACGATCAGCAAGGCCCGGCGATCGCGAGCTACCTGGCAGCGCAGAAGAAGCCGAAGCTCGTGGCGGTGATCGACGACGCCACCGCGTACGGCGAAGGCATCGCCAACGAAGTCGAGAAGACGCTCAAGGCAGCCAACATCAAGGTGCTGCCGCGCGAAAAAGGCACCGACAAGACGACCGACTGGAAAGCGGTGCTCACCAAGTTGCGCGGCCGCAATCCCGACGCGGTGTTCTATGGCGGCATGGACGCGACCGGCGGGCCGCTTCTCAAGCAAGGACGCGAGCTCGGCATGAAGGCGGTGTTCTCGTTCGGTGACGGCGCCTGTACCGACAAGATGAAGGAGCTCGCCGGCGACGCGGCGGAGGGACTGCTTTGCTCCCAGGCGGGCATTCCGCCGCAGGCGGCGTCGAAGAAATTCCTCGACGCGTACAGGAAGAAGTTCGGCCAGGACCCGATCCTTTACGCGCCATTCACGTACGATGCGGCGAACCTGCTGATCGAGGCGATGAAGAAGGCAGACTCCAGCGATCCGAAGAAGTATCTGCCCGAGCTGCAGAAGATCAGCTTCACCGGCTCCACCGGCAGCATCGAGTTCGACGAGAAGGGCGATCGCAAGAACGCCGAGATGACGATCTTCACCATGAAGGGCGGCAAGATCGAGCCGATCGCGGTGATCAAGTCCGGCAAGACCGTGACCTACGATGAGTTCGTGAAGACGATGGCCAAATAGGCCCGCTCAAGCGATTTTGCAAAAACGGCACCGCACGGTGCCGTTTTTGTTTTTGGTTTAGGCTAGCCGGCCGTGGACACGTTTCTGCAGCAGGTGATCAACGGCCTCACCGCGGGAAGCGTCTACGCCGTCGTCGCCCTCGGCTACACGATGGTCTACGGCATTATTCAGCTCATCAACTTCGCCCACGGCGAGGTGGTGATGATCGGCGCGATGGTCGCCTTCACCGTGATCAACGCGCTCGTGCCGGCGGGCCTGCCGCCGCTCTCCATCGTGCTGATCGGCACCGCGTGCGCGATTCCCATCTGCATGCTGGTCGGCTACGCGATGGAGCGCCTGGCGTATCGGCCGCTGCGCCATGCGCCGCGCCTCGCGCCGCTGATTACGGCGATCGGCGTCTCCATCATCCTGCAGCATGTGGCGCTCCTGATCTGGAGCCGCAACATCCTCGCCTTCCCGCAGATCATTCCGTCGCAGACCTATCTCATCGGCGGCGCCGCGATCAGCACGGTGCAGATCGCGATCCTCGCCATCTGCTCCGGCATGATGGGCGCGCTCGCCATCCTCGTGTACCGCACGCCGCTCGGCACGGCGATGCGCGCCACGGCGCAGAATCCGCAGGTCGCCGGCCTGATGGGCGTCGACATCAACCGCGTGATCGCCGCGACGTTCGTCATTGGCGCGGCGCTCGGCGCCGTCGCGGGCGTGCTGTTCGGCACCTACTACGGCATTGCGCAGTACACGATGGGCTCAATCCTCGGCCTGAAGGCATTCTCCGCCGCGGTGCTCGGCGGCATCGGCAATATCCCCGGCGCGATGCTGGGCGGCGTATTGCTCGGCATCGTCGAGGCGCTCGGCGCGGGTTACATCGGCGATCTAACCAACCTCTGTGCCTATGAGACGCTTGCGCCGCGTATTGGCGATTGCGAAGGCGGCGGCAACTTCGTGCTCTTTGGCTCGAACTATCAGGACGTGTTCGCCTTCATGGTGCTCATCCTGGTGCTCGTGTTCCGGCCTTCGGGCCTGCTGGGCGAGCGCGTCGGGGAACGGGCGTGAAGGACTGGCGCCGCCGCCGCGACGTTCTCTGGGCGGGCGGCATCCTCGTCGCCGTCGCGCTCGCGGCGCTGCCCTTTGCGCTCGCCGAGGTCGGCACGAGCTGGGTGCGGATCACCAATTACGCCATCCTCTACGTGCTGCTCGCGCTCGGCCTCAACATCGTCGTTGGCTTCGCCGGGCTCCTCGACCTCGGCTATATCGCCTTCTACGCGGTAGGCGCCTACACCTATGCGCTCCTTGCCAGCCCGCACTTCAACTTGCATCTGCCCTTCTGGATCATCCTGCCGATCGGCGCCGCGATCGCCGCCCTCTTCGGCGTGCTGCTCGGTGCGCCGACGCTCAAGCTGCGCGGCGATTACCTCGCGATCGTCACCTTGGGATTTGGCGAGATCGTCCGCATTTTCCTCAACAACCTCTCGCGCCCGGTCAACATCACCAACGGGCCGCAGGGCGTCGCACGCATCGATCCATTCCACTTCGGCGATTTCAGCTTCGCCCGTGCGGAGACGCTCGCCGGCCTCGGGTTTAGCGGACCGATCAAGTACTACTACTTGCTGGTCATCGTGATGCTTGCCGTCATCGTGCTCAACGTGCGGTTGCAGAATTCGCGCATCGGCCGCGCCTGGGAGGCGATACGCGAGGACGAGATCGCCGCGCGTGCCATGGGCATCAACACGCGCAACATGAAGCTCCTCGCCTTTGCCATGGGGGCCACTTTTGGCGGCGTCGCCGGCGGCATATTCGCCGCCATCCAGGCATTCATCTCGCCCGAAAGCTTCGTGCTGGTCGAATCGATCATGGTGGTGTCGATGGTCGTGCTGGGCGGGATGGGCAATATCTGGGGCGTGATCCTCGGCGCCATCCTGCTCTCGTTCACGCCCGAGATCCTGCGCTGGACGGTGGACCCCGCCCAGCAGGCACTCTTCGGTCGTTCGCTGATCGAGCCGGAGGTGATTCGCATGCTGCTCTTCGGCCTGGCGCTCGTGCTGATCATGCTCTTCCGGCCGGCGGGCCTGCTGCCCTCGGCGGTGCGCAAGCGAGAACTGACCGGGCACGAATGAGCGCGCTTCTCGCGGTCAGCGACGCGACCAAGCGCTTTGGCGGCCTGCAGGCGCTCGAGAACGTTTCATTCGCCATCGCGCCGCGCGAGATCTACGGGCTGATCGGCCCCAACGGCGCGGGCAAGACCACGCTCTTCAACCTGCTCACCGGCGTGTACAAGCCGGACGCCGGCAGTTTCCGTTTCGAAGGCAACGAGCTCGCGGGTCACGCACCGCACGAGATCGCCGCCGCGGGCATCGCCCGCACCTTCCAGAACATTCGCCTCTTCGCCAATTTGTCGGCGCTCGAGAACGTCATGATCGGGCGCCACGTGCGCACGCATGCCGGCGTGATCGGCGCGGTGATTCGCAACCGGCGCACGCTCGAGGAGGAGCGCCAGATCCTCGCGCGCGCGCTCGCCCTTCTCGACTATGTCGGCATCCGCGCTCGCGCCAACGACCGCGCTGGCAGCCTCCCGTACGGCGATCAGCGCCGGCTCGAGATCGCCCGGGCACTCGCCACCGAGCCGCGCCTGCTCGCGCTCGACGAGCCGGCCGCGGGCATGAACCCGGCGGAGCGCCTTGCCCTCGGCAAGCTGATCCGGCGGATCCGCGATGAAGGCATGACGGTGCTCCTCATCGAGCACGATGTGCGCTTGGTCATGAATGTGTGCGATCGGGTCATGGTGCTCGACCACGGTCAGAAGATCGCCGAAGGCACGCCCGGCGAGGTGCAGCGCGATCCAAAGGTCATCGAGGCATATCTAGGCGCGCCGCGTGCTGCTTGAGCTACGCGAGCTCGTGGTGCACTACGGCGGCATTCGCGCCGTCGCCGGCGTCAACCTCGAGGTGGATGAAGGCGAGCTCGTCTGCCTGATCGGCGCCAACGGCGCCGGCAAGACCTCGACGCTGAAGGCCATCTGTGGCCTGATCGCCTCGAAGAGCGGCACGATCCGCTATGGCGGCGAGGACATCAGCTGCGCGGCGGTGCACGAGCTGCCGCGAAAAGGCCTGGTGATGGTGCCGGAGGGCCGCGGCATCTTCGCGCAGCTCACGGTGGAAGAGAACCTGGCGATGGGCGCTTATGCGCATGGCGGCGGCGATCCTGCGCCGCAGTACGCGCGCTTTCCGCGCCTCGCCGAGCGGCGGCGCCAGATTGCCGGCACGCTCTCCGGCGGCGAGCAGCAAATGCTCGCGCTCGCGCGCGCACTGATGACGCGGCCGCGCCTCCTGCTGCTCGACGAGCCGTCGATGGGCCTCGCGCCGATGATGGTGACGAAGATCTTCGAGCTGGTGCACGACATCGCCACCCAGGGCGTGACCATCCTGCTGGTTGAGCAAAACGCGCGGCTTGCGCTCGAGATCTCGCGCCGCGGCTATGTCATGGAGTCGGGCGCCATTGCGCTCGCCGGGCCATCGGCGGAGCTCTTGCACAACCCGCGCGTCCGCGAGGCGTACCTCGGCGAATAAAATAGCCGCATGCAGCGGCTGCTCGTCGTCGGCTTCGGAGACATTGCGCGCCGCGCCGCCCCGGAGCTCGAGCGGCGCTTCACGCTGGTGCCGCTCGCACGGCGCGCCGGTTTCGATCTGGACCAGCCGGCGACGCTCGGACTGCCGACGGTGGATGCGCTGCTCCATTGCGCGCCGCCGCCGGCCAGCGGTGAGCGCGATACACGCACGCTGAATCTGCTCTCGACGCTCGAGCGCACCGCCGCGCCGCAGCGCATTGTCTACCTCAGCACGAGCGGCGTGTATGGCGACTGCAGTGGCACGCTCGTCGATGAATCGCGGCCGCTCAATCCGCAGACGTCGCGCGCCCGGCGCCGCGTCGATGCAGAAGCGCAGCTCGCACACTGGTGCGCCACGCACGGCGCGGCCCTCGTTGTCCTGCGCGTGCCCGGTATCTACGCCGGCGATCGGCTGCCACTCGAGCGCTTGCGGGCGCACGTTCCAGTGCTGCGTGCTGAAGAGGACGTCTACACCAGTCATATTCACGCCGACGATCTCGCCGCCATCGCCGCCCGCGCGCTGGAATCGGGCGCGCCTCCGGGCATCTATAACGCGGCGGACGACACGCAGATGCGCATGGGCGATTGGCTCGATCTCGTCGCCGAGCATGTCGGGCTGCCGCGGCCGCCGCGCATTGCGCGCACTGAGATGGACGCGCGGGTGCCGCCGACGCGGGCGAGCTTCATGCGCGAATCGCGGCGCCTCGATAACCGCCGGCTGAAGACTGTACTCGGTGTGCGCCTTCGCTACCCCACCGTGCAGGAAGGGCTCGGACATGAGCACGCTCTTGGTACTCACTAACTTGCCGGACCGAGCCGCCGCGGAACGGCTCGCGGATGAGCTGGTGCAGAAGAATCTCGCCGCCTGTATCAATATCCTCGCGCCCTGCCGCTCGGTGTACCGCTGGAAGGGGGCCGTGCAGCACGACGAGGAGCACCCGGTGCTCATCAAGACGACGCGCGAGCGCTATGCCGCGCTCGAGCAAGCCTTGCGCGCCGGCCACCCGTACGAACTTCCCGAGATCATCGCGGTCCCTATCGAGCGCGGCTTGCCTGCCTACCTCGAATGGGTGGCCGCGGAAACCCAAGGTTGAAAGCGCTCGCTTGCTTAGTTGCATTCCTCGCCGCCACCGTGGCTGGGGCGGCCGATCTGCTCGACCCCGAGCAGGCATTCCGCTTTTCCGCGCGTGCCGTTGAGGGGGCTGTGGAGGTGCGCTTTGCGATCGCCGAGGGCTACTACCTCTATCGCGACCGCTTCAGCTTCGCGGCGGACGGCAGCGTCAAGCTCGGCAAGCCTGAGTTTCCGTCGGCGATCCCGCACAAGGACGAGTTCTTTGGCGACACGCCCATCTATCGGCGCGCAGTCACGATCGTCGTGCCGGCGCAAGGCGAAGGGCGTTTCGAGCTCAAGGTGATGTCGCAGGGCTGCGCCGATGCTGGCGTCTGCTACGTGCCGACGGAGTCCCGAGCGTCGCTCCGCCTTGGCGGCGCTGCCGGCGCGTCGAGCGTCGGCGAGCCGCGCCTCTCGCTCTATGCGAGCGATTTCGAAATCGCGCGGCTGCTGCAGGGCAATTTCGGCTGGGTGCTCGCCGGCTTTCTGGTGCTTGGCCTGCTGCTCGCCTTTACGCCCTGCATGCTGCCGATGATCCCGATCCTCTCGGGCATCATCGCCGGCGAAGGCGCCCGCCTCACGAAATCGCGCGCGCTCGCGCTCTCCTGCATTTACGTCTTCAGTATGGCGCTGACCTATGCCGCCGCGGGCATTGGCGCCGCCTACGCCGGATCGCTGATCGCGAGCTACCTGCAGAACGTGTGGGTCCTTGGCGCGTTCGCGCTCCTTTTCGCGGTGCTGGCGCTTTCCATGTTCGGCCTCTATGAGCTGCGCCTGCCTGGCTTTCTCGAGCAGCGCCTCTACGCCAGCCAGGAGCGCCTGCGCGGCGGGCGCATTGCTTCGGTCGCGGCGATGGGAGTGTTTTCGGCGGTCATCGTCAGTCCCTGCGTGTCGGCCCCGCTCGCCGGCACCTTGCTGCAGATCTCGCGCTCGGGCGACGTGGTGCTCGGTGGCGCGGCGCTCTTCGCGCTCGCGACCGGCATGGGACTGCCGCTCATCGCCGTGGGTGTTTCCGAAGGCGCGCTCTTGCCGAAGGCCGGCCCCTGGATGGTGACGGTGCGCCGGCTCTTTGGCGTGCTGCTGCTCGCGGTGGCGCTATGGATCGTCACGCCGGTGATCCCCACGCTCGTCGAGATGCTCGCATGGGCGGCGCTGCTCGCGCTCGCAGCGGTTTTCTTGCGCGCCCTCGGTGTCATCGGCAAAGCCGCGGCGGCGATCGCCGCTCTGGGCGCGGCGTTGCTACTTGTCGGTGCCAGCACCGGCAGCCGGGACCCGCTGCAACCGCTGGCGGGCTTGAGAGGCGAGTCGAGCGCGCGGCAAGCGACTCCCTGGACGCAGGTGCATTCGCTGGCGGAGCTCGAAGGGCGCGTGCGTAGCGGCGGACGCCCCGTGATGCTCGACTTCTATGCCGACTGGTGCGTCTCGTGCAAGGAGATGGAGAAATACACGTTGACGGATGCACGGGTGCGCGCCTCGCTTGATCGCATGCTCCTCTTGCAGGCCGATGTCACGGCGGCGACGCCGGCCGACCGCGAGCTCCTGAAGCGCTTCGCGCTTTTCGGTCCACCGGGCATCATCTTCTTCAATGCGCAGGGCCGGGAAATGACCGAGCTGCGCGTCATCGGCTACCAGCCGCCCGAGCGCTTTCTCAAGACGCTTGCCGCTGCGCTTCGCGATTGACCATGCCGTGGTCGCGGTGCGCGACCTCGACACCGCGGCGGCCGCCTTTCGCGAGCTGGGTTTCACGCTGACCCCACGCGGCTACCACAGCATCGGCTCGCAGAACCATTGCATCATGCTGGGCAGCACCTACATCGAGCTGCTCGCGGCGCCGAACCCACATCCGTGGCTCGATTACTATCGGGAGTTCCTGCAGACGGGCCATGGCCTCGCCGCCATTGCGCTGCGCACGCCGGACGCGGATGTGGCGTACGAAGCGCTGCGGGCGAACGGCGTGTCGGCCAAAGAGCCGATGGCTCTATCGCGTCCGGTGGAAGGCGGCGTGGCGCGCTTTCGGCTGGTGCAGATAGAAGGCGTAAGCAATGTGTTCGTGTGCCAGCACCTGACGCCCGAGCTCGTCTGGCGACCGCAATGGCAGCGCCATGCCAATGGCGCAGCAGAGGTGCTCGGCGCAGCCCTGGCGGCGAAGCGGCCGTTCGATGGATTGCCGGCGTCGATCGAATGGAACGCGTCACCCGCGCTGCGCATCAGCGGCCTGCGCGCGGACATGCAGACGCACGGCGTAAAGTTGCGCGCGGTCTAGCGCGCGCGCAGCGCTTTCGCCGCGTCGAGCGCGAAGTAGGTCAGCACGCCATCGGCGCCCGCGCGCTTGAATGAAAGCAATGCTTCCATGACGCAGGACTCGGGCAGCCAGCCATTGGCGATCGCCGCGCGCAGCATCGCGTATTCGCCCGATACCTGGTAGACGTAGGTCGGCGCGCGGAACTCGTCCTTCACGCGACGCACGATGTCGAGGTACGGCAGACCGGGCTTCACCATCACCATGTCGGCGCCCTCGGCGAGATCGAGTCCCACTTCCCACAAGGCCTCGTCGGAGTTGGCGGGATCCATCTGGTAGGTCTTCTTGTTGCTCTTGCCGAGGAACTTCGCCGAACCGACCGCGTCACGGAACGGGCCGTAGAAGCCCGAGGCGTATTTCGCCGAGTACGCCATGATCAGGGTGTGAATGTGGCCGGCGTGCTCGAGCGCCGCGCGGATGCGGCCGATGCGGCCGTCCATCATGTCCGACGGCGCCACGATGTCGACGCCGGCCGCCGCCTGGACGAGCGCCTGCTTCACCAGGATCTCGAGCGTCTCATCGTTCAGGATGTAGCCGGCAGCGTCGATCACGCCGTCCTGGCCGTGCGACGTGTAGGGGTCGAGTGCCACGTCGGTCATGACGCCGAGCTCGGGAAATCTTTTCTTCAGCGCGGCGACGGCGCGCGGAATGAGTCCCTTCGCGTTGAACGCTTCGCGCCCGTCCGCAGTCTTCAAACGCGACTCGATCGCAGGGAATAGTGCGAGCGCCGGAATTTCGAGTTTCAAACACTGCTCGGCAACGCGGAAGAGGCGATCGACCGTGTAGCGCTCGACGCCTGGCATCGAATCCACTTTCTCGGTACGGGCTTTGCCGTCGATGATGAATACGGGATAGATCAGGTCGGCCGCGCTCAGCAGGTTTTCCTGCATCAGCCGTCGGGAAAATTCCGATCGCCGCAGGCGGCGCATGCGGACCCCTGGAAAGCGGCCGTAGACCTTCATTGCGAATGGGTTTTTCGGATTATCGCGGGCCGGAACTTTTGCCCGGCGCGGCCATCTTACCTGCAGACGAGTTGATCGTCTCCCGCTTCTCCTCCCTGAGCGGGTGCCTTAATCCAAAGTTAAGGCGTTTTCGCCCCCGGTTTACATCCCCTTTACCGGGGGCTTTTTATTTCTGCGGCCTGCTCGAGCCAGCGCCCGAGCAGGTCGCGACTTTCCTCGACACCTTGTCGCGTAACGCTCGAAAAGAGCGTGACGTCGCTTCCCGCCATTCGCGAGCGCAGGTCGGCAAGAAGTGCATGCTGAGCGCGCCGCGACAGCTTGTCCGCTTTGGTGAGCAGCGCGAGCAGGCGCCGCTCACCGAGCCAGACGACGAGTTGCCGATCGAGCGGCGTCAACGGATGGCGCGCATCCATGACCAACACCACGCCCGCGAGCGTGCGCCCCGCGCGCAAATAGCCGTCGACGAGCGCGCGCCATTCGTTTCGCATCGAGTGCGGCACGCGCGCATATCCGTAGCCCGGCAGATCGACGAGGCGCCCGGCTTCGCCGAGCGCATAGAAATTGATGGTCTGCGTACGGCCGGGTGTCTTGCTGGTGCGCGCAAGCGCCTTGCGTCCAACGAGCGCGTTGATCGCGCTCGACTTGCCGACGTTGGAGCGGCCAGCAAAGGCGATCTCGGGCGGCCCGGGCGGAGGCAAGTCGGCCACGCGCCCTGCGGCGCACACGAAGGACGCGTGAGCGAAAACCGGCATGGCGCGGTCGGAGAATTCTAATAAAATCGCCCCCTTTCCATGGCGAGAGCAGGGATAAACCGGGCAGGGGTCGTGGCAGCGGCGTTCCTCGTCGCCACCGCGTCGGCGCAAGACAAGGCCCAAGGGATCGCCGGCCAGGTCTGCGCCGCCTGCCATGCCCCTGACGGCAACAGCGTCGCCGCCGCCAATCCGAAGATCGCTGGCCAGATCGCCGAATACCTGCAAAAGCAGCTGCGCGACTTCAAGGCGCAGGGCGACAAGAAGCCGCTGCGCGAGAGCGCGATCATGAACGGCATGGTGGCGAACCTTTCCGACGACGACATGAAAGGCCTCGCCGCCTTCTATGCCGGGCAGGCGCAAAAGCCGGCGGCGGCCGCCGACAAAGAGCTCGCCGCGCTTGGCCAGAAGCTCTGGCGCGGCGGTGATTCGGCGCACGGCATTCCCGCGTGCGGCGGGTGCCACGGCCCTGCAGGCGCCGGCATCCCGGCGCAGTTCCCGCGCCTCTCGGGCCAGTTCGCCGAATACATCGCGGCCCAGCTGACCGCGTTCCGCGAAGGTAAGCGCACCAACGACCAGAACGGCGTCATGCGCGGCGTTGCCGCCCACATGAATGACGGCCAGATCCGCGCCGTCGCCGAGTATGCGGCGGGCTTGCGCCCATGAGGGCGGGAATAGGCACCCGCCCGCAGTGTTCGCGGTTCGGTAATCCCACCTAGGAGACGTTCCGATGAAGAAAGGCGGTCTGGCAGTTGTGGTGGCTTTGGCGCTCGGCGGCGTGGCCGGCGCGGCGCTCGCGCAGGCGAAGCCCGAGCAGCTGGTGAAGCAGCGACAGGCGGTGATGACCTTGCAGGGCAAATATTTCGGCCCGCTGGCGGCGATGGCGCAGGGCAAGGTGCCCTACAACGCCGATATCGTCCGGCGTAATGCAGCGTTCCTCGACAATCTGACCCGCATGCCTTGGGACGGCTTCGATCCGAGCACGAAAGACGTTAAGAGCAATGCGCTGCCCGCGGTATTTGAGCAGCAGGCCAAGTTCAAGGAGGCGGCGAGCCGGCTCGAGAACGAAGCGAACAAGCTCTACGAGGTGAGCCGTTCGGGCGACGAGAATGCGGTGAAGACGCAGATCGGTGCCGTTGGCAAGGCGTGCGGCGGCTGTCACGAGAATTTCCGGCAGAAGCAGTAGCGCTTGAGAGTGAACCCGGGCCCCGCCATCGCGGGGTTTTTTTTTCTCCTGGGTTGTACGCTGGCCGCGGCGCAGGGGGATGCGAAGCGCGGCGAATATCTCGCGAAGGCGGGAGGTTGCGTCGGCTGCCATACCGACACGCCCAAGGATGCCGCTCCCTATGGCGGCGGCCGCGCCCTCAAGACGCCGTTCGGCACGTTCTACGGGCCGAACATCACGCCGCATCCGCAGGCGGGCATCGGACGATGGTCGTACAACGATTTCACCGCGGCGATGCGCCAAGGCCGGCGTCCCGATGGCGCCAATTACTTTCCGGCGTTTCCGTATCCTTCATTTACGCGCATCAGCGACGCCGACCTCGCCGATCTGTGGGCTTATCTGCGCACGCTCAAGCCGAGCGCGCAACCCAGCCGGCCGCACGAGCTTGGCATCCTCTATCGCTGGCGCGTGGTGCTCTATCTGTGGAAGTGGCTGTTCTTCACTCCGGGAGCGTTCCGTGCCGATCCGGCGAAGAGCGCGAGCATCAATCGTGGCGCGTATCTCGCGCAGGCGCTCGGGCATTGCGGCGAATGCCATACGCCGCGTAACTTTCTCGGCGGGCCGAAGAACGATCGTACTCTCGCCGGCGCGAAGCTCGGCGAAGACACCAAGGCTTCCAACCTCACGCCGACCAAGCTCAAGAAATACGGTGATGCGGAACTCAAGGACATCCTGACGAGCGGGCTCTATCCGGACGGCGATGTCATCGGCGAGACCATGGGTGAGGTGGTGCGCAACACCACGAGTCAGCTCACGCCGCAGGACCTTGACGCGCTCATCGCTTTCCTGCGCAGCCTGCCGCCATTGCCCGACGAGCCGAAATAACGTGGAATAGGCGCCAAGGAACCTCTGTTCTGCATGGACGAAGCCGAGCGCCTGGTCGAGCTCATCCCCCGGTTACGCCGTTATGCCCGGGCGCTGGTCGGCGATCGCGCGAATGCCGACGATCTCGTGCAGGACACGCTGGAGCGCGCCTGGAGCAAACTGCATCTTTACCGACAGGGCACGGATCTGCGCGCCTGGCTCTTCACGGTGATGCATAACGTCCATGTCAACCGGGTGCGCGCCGCGCGCATCAACGACCCGCTCGGCGACGAGATGCCCGAGCTCGCGCAGCGTGGCACGCAGGCCGATGCGCTGCTCGTGCGCGATCTGGATCGCGCGATCGCGCGCCTGCCCGCCGACCAGCGCGCCGTGCTGCTGCTGGTCACGCTCGAGGAAATGAGCTACGAGGAAGTCGCGCGCACGCTCGGCATCCCGATCGGCACCGTGATGTCGCGGCTCTCGCGCGCGCGAGAAAAGCTGCGCGCGATGATGCTCGGCCAGAGCGTGGGAGCAAAGCTCAAGGTGGTGAAGTGAACGACAAGCCGGTCACCGAGGCCGAGCTGCAGGCGTACGCCGACGGCCGGCTCGATGCCGAGCGGCGCACCGCGC
>Ga0081539_10001355_pt1 | contig 42627 bp, 42 predicted proteins | sample TabmetS4T2R2_FD_71023 | JGI IMG/M metagenome (GOLD analysis project Ga0081539, IMG submission 71023) | Tabebuia heterophylla rhizosphere microbial communities from the University of Puerto Rico - S4T2R2 | ecosystem: Host-associated > Plants > Roots > Rhizosphere ... | reverse complement strand
CAGCGACAGGGCGACCTGACCGGCGACCAGTGCCTGGCGGCCCCACAGACGCCTGCCTGCCGCGTCCGACACGTTGCCCCGGGTCAGCGCTCCGGCCAGATTCGGCGTCGATGCGCTGCGCCACGCCGGGAACGTGCCTGCCAGCAGCGCGCTCACCGCTGTGAGGATCAACGTGATCGTCAGCACGCGCCGATCCATCTGGACGACCAGGGCGACACCGATGTCGCTGACGATGCTCAGACGTCCGAAGGAGGAAATGGCTCCGTACCCGATCGCGAGGCCGAGGAGCGCTCCCGTGACCGCGATGAGGACGCTCTCGGTCAGCAGCTGCTGGACGAGACGGAATCGACTGCCGCCGACCGCCAGCCGCAGCGCGATCTCCCGCGCGCGCACCGGCGCGCGGCTCATGAGCAGGCCGGCCACGTTCGCGCAGGCGACGAGCAGCACGACCATGGCGAGCAGCATCAGCGTCCACGCCGCCGGTGTCGCCGGACCGCGACTTGCGCGACGTTCCTCGAGATCGGTGACCGTGCGAAACGACACTTGACGATTCGTATCCGGGTAAAGGCGTTGCAACGATGTCGCGAGCTGCTGAACCTCTGCATCGGCCTGCGCGAGCGTCACGCCAGGCTTCAAGCGACCGCGGATCGACAGAAAGCGCATGTCGCGCCGCTCCAGCGCGTCGGGTGCTGATCCCGCCAGCGACGGCATCATGGCGAGCGGCACATAAAACGCAGGATGAATCACGAGGTCCATTCCGGGGAATTCCTGCGCCGCCACCCCGATCCCCGTGAAGTCCCCCCCGCCGATCCGCGCGCGTCGGCCGACGATCGCCGGATCGCCGGCGTAACGCTGACGCCACGTGTCGTATGCGAGCACCGCGACCGCATCGCGCCCCGGCACGAGGTCGTCGCCGGGGATGAGAGCCCGGCCCATCGCCGGCGGCACCCGGAGCACGTCGAAGAAGTTGCCGCTCACCGCGAGACCGAGGGTCGTCTGCGGCGGTTCATCGGCACGTTCGGCAAAGCTCGTGATCGTCACCGAGTAGGCGAGCAGTCCCGCAAAGCTGCGTGTCTGCTCCCTCAGGTCGAGGTAATCGCGGTACGACGCCGAGCGTCCGACCGGAATGAACGCGTCACCCTGCTGCGGGATGGAGGTTGTGACGGCGATGACATCGCTGCTCTGCGGCACCGGCAGCGGACGCAACGCCAGCGCATCGGCCAGGCTGAACATCGCGGCGTTCAGGCCGATGCCGATCGCGATCGACAGCACGGCGACCGCCGTGAACCCGGGGTTCTTCAGCAGCATCCGCGCTGCGTAACGGAGGTCGTGCCATACGCGTTCGAGCATTGGCGTCACCTGTTCTGGGAATGACGTAACCGATCGACCTTGACGGAGTATCTCCTGCTGTATCGCTCGGACCGCTGTGCGGCTCTGCGCACCATCGAGAGGCAGCGCCCTTGGCTGGTCACGATCGTGCGTTGATCAATCGCCTTGCCGGATGAGAGGCGCGAATATCAAAGCGATTCGGCGGATTCGAGCGTGCGCCTGTTCGGCTGTGGGACGCGATCGTTCGCGGGCGGACATGGCCGAGTCGCCTCGCAGGCGACGCCACACCGGCGTGGTCGCGCCACGAACGCTGCGGCACAGAGACTCGTATTGAAAGTATCTGGCCAACGAGTTCTCGGGATCGTGCGTCCAAGTAGCAGCCCGTCACGACACGCAGGGCTGCGACAACAGGGAAGCGTGTTAGGTCGAGTGAGGGGAAGAGCACCAACAGAGGGGCGGGATGCCGACACGCGGCAACGTGCCGGTATCCCTGATCACAACCCGCAGGAGCGGCTGCGGACCGGACTACCGTCAGTATAAGAGCCCGCCAGGGCTCTGAGGAACGCGGGAGCCGGCCTGTGGCGGGAGGCCGGCTATGCTTTCGGCAGCAGCAGTCTTGGTGTGCGCGCTCGATCTGCTCGGGCGCTCGGGTCCCGGTTCGGTTCCCATCCGACTCGTCGAACATCCACCCGCCGGAGCGTCGCCCCTGGTCGAGGGCTTTCTCCTCCGCGATCCCGGCGTCATCTATCTGGTCACGTCCACGCCGCGCTTCCGCGACGCCCAGCACCGCGACACCGACGCGCTGCGCCACATCGCCAGCATCATCGTCCACGAGGAATGGCACGTGCTGCACGGGGCCGACGAGCGAGGCGCGTACCTGGCGCAGATCACCACGCTCACCGCGCTTGGCGCCAGTTCGCACCTGATTGGCAGCGTGAGGAAGTCGATGCTGACGGTTCTCGATGCGCAGAAGCGGCGCAAGCCGGAGATGCGGCTTGCGCGCAAGTAAGCGATCAGTGCGTCATCGCATACAAGACGATGTTGATGCCGACGGCGTAGCCGCGCGGGCTGAAGGTGTAGAAGTACGTCGGATCCTCGCCTTCGCGCTCCCACGCGTCGGCGATGTCGGTGTTGTGCGTCATCAGGACCATGATGCGATCGCGGCTATCGAGCACGGCGCGCATGTGCGGGACGGCGCTGTCCGCACCGCGCTCCGACGTGCCGCCGCCAGAGCGCAGGAAGAATCCGATGTTCGGAATCTGCGGGACCTCGCGCACCTCGAACTGCGTCCGGAATACCGCGTGCTCGAGCGGCAGGTCGACGATGGCATGTTGGTCCGCCGGGAGGGCCTTCCTGAGTTGTGTCACCCAGTGCTCCCACTGGTACGAGCCCCAGAAGTCGTCCGCCCATAACATTCCGCCCTTCAGCAGGTACTCGCGCAGGCGCGCGGCATCCGTCTCCTCGATGAACGCCGCTCCCGGCGCGGAGAGGATCACGAGCGGGCACTTGAACAGCGCCTCGTCTCGCAACCGCACCAGCAGCGGTGTGGGGTCGCCGCTGCTCGTGCGACTGACGCGCGTCTTGGTGAGCTCCGAGAGCCGGACGGACAGGTTGATGTCGGCGCGCGGGTAATCAGTGCGCCAGCTGCCGCCGTCCCCGTCTGCTGCACCGGCATAGACGACGCGGCAGTAGTGAAAGAGGCCGTCGAAGTCCTCGGGACGCGCGGTTCGCGGATTGAACAGACCGCTGAACCCGAACTGCGCGTCGGCGCTGGCCGCGATGGCGAGCGCGACCGCTGCCGACAGGACAATCCGAGGCGCGTGCATCCCACTCATTGCCGCGGACGTTGACAATCCATGTTACCGGGCCTCGCCGGCCGCTTCCCATCCGGAGGGGGATCCGCGCGGCATGACTTCCATCAACGCCTCGACGGCGTGAATCTGCCCGCCATGCACCTTGAACGCTTCCCAGACGATGAGCGATTTGGTCGTGTCGGGCACCGAGCCGGCGCCGAAGTCCATCCGCAGCCACACGATCCCGAGCTCTTCGTCCACGGCGGCGACACGTGCCGCGACTTCGGTGAGCGTCGGAATTCGCTGCGTCTTGATGTTGGTGCATCCGGGAAGGAACGTGCAGCCAGGTCCGGCCATCAAGCGGCCGTTCTCGAACCGGTAGGCGTCGCTGGCGAACGGCACATCGACGGTGACGAAACTGCCGGCGCGAAGGCCGGCCGGATAAAGGCCCGCGATCCGAATGGCTTCTTCGCGCGTGTTGCGTTGCCCGGCGACAGGTTCCACGCTCATCGCCGCGTTTGGCTGCGTGAACGCATCCGGCTGAAAGATCATTCCCTCTTCACGACTGCGGACCACCATCGTCTCGACCTCCGCAATCGTGCGGTCCAGGACTTTCAGCCGAACCGCGAGTAACACCGGTGCGCCGTTCTCCTCGACGATCGTGTGGGTGCCGGCGACGCCGGCGCGCACGTCGAGGATGTCCTGCCGGTATGGACGCAGCTTTCCCGCGGTCTGCCACAATCCCTCGCCCAGGCGCTTCTCGACCGTGTCCTCCGTGAAGCGCACGCTCCTGGCGAGCGGCAGCCGGTTCGGCGCGTGTGCGGCCAGCGCGTCGAGATACTCCGTCAGCAGCCCCCGCAGGCAGGCTCGATCGCACGCGCGTTCTCCGGCCTTCGCAACCTGCCGTGCCGCGATCACCGGTGTCAGCGCGGCGATCGCCACCATCAGCACGGCGAGCGCGCAGCGTCGATATGTCATGACCGAAGAATTGTAAGCAGTTTCCCGGCGGCGGGCTCAAAGTTGATGCGCCACCGTCGTCAAGCTGCGGCATAATCGCAGGCAAGTGAACGAGCGAGCTGTCGCACGCTTGGCAGGTTCAGGCAAGACGCTCGACTAGAGGAGGGCGGATGGCAAAGAAGAGCGCGAAGAGTGCCCGCGGCGCGGGTCGAACGGGCGGCGCGAAGAGCGCGAAATCGGCAAAGGGCGCACGCAGCACCAAGAGCAGCCGAGGCGCGGGCGGCCGGAGTTCAGCCAGTAAGAGCACGAAGCGCGCGAGCGGCGGGCGCAAGACCGGCGGCGGTCGCGGTCGCAGCAATGCCGCGTTCATGGCTCCCGTCACGCCGAGCTCCGACCTGGCCGCTGTGGTCGGCAGTCAACCGCTGCCACGCACCGAGATCACTAAACGACTCTGGGCGTACATCAAGAAGAACGGTCTGCAGGATCAGAAGAACAAGCGGATGATCAAGGCCGACGCGGCGCTCAAGCCGGTGTTCGGCGGCAAGGCCCAAGTGAACATGTTCGAGATGACCAGCCTGGTCAACAAGCACGTCGGCTAGCTGGTTAGTGGATGGTGGTTCGTGGGTAGTGGGACAGCACCCACGATTGACTCCCCACGAACTACCATTCACCATCGACCATCCAACAGTAGACATCCTCTACCCGCCTCGGGTAAAAGCTCACCCATGTATTCAGCTGTTTGGGTCGCTCGTGTCACCGCCGCAGCGGTGGCCTGCCTGGTCGTCTCCCTCGGTGTCCGCGCCGGCGCGCAGCAGAATCCACAGGAGCATCCTGGCCAGTACTCGCAGGCCGACGTCGAGGCGGGGTCACGCCTGTATAGCGCGCAGTGTCAGCTGTGCCACGGCCTGACGGGCGATCAGGTCGCCGGGATCGACCTGCGACGTGGTCAATTCCGCCGCGCCAACTCCGACGAGGATCTCGCGCGTGTGATCGCGACCGGCGTACCTGGAACCGCGATGCCGCCGTTCGCGCTGCAGCCGCCGGAGATCAATAGCGTCATCGCCTTCATTCGTGCCGGGTTCGATCCGGCGGGCACCGCCGTGAAGGTCGGCAACGCCGCGCGCGGCCGGCAGCTCTTCGAGGGCAAGGGCACGTGCACGTCCTGCCATCGGGTCAACGGCCGTGGCCCGCGCGTGGCTCCCGACTTGAGCGACGTCGGCGCCGCGCGATCGCCTGGATCGCTACAGCGATCGCTGCTCGATCCCTCCTCACAGATGATGCCGATCAATCGTCCGGTGCGCATCGTGACGAAGGACGGCAAGACGATCGCCGGACGCCGCCTGAACGAGGACACGTTTACCGTGCAGGTCATCGACGAGCAGGAGCGCCTGGTGTCGATCGACAAGAGCACCATCAAGTCGATGACGGTCGAGACCAGGTCGACGATGCCGGCGTTTGCCGGGAAGCTGACGGACGAGGAGATCTCGGACGTGATCGCGTATCTGCTGACATTGCGAGGGTAGCTGTCGCGGACCATGAGGCCGCGCCGCATCTGACTAGGTACTCGGATCTGATCGATCAAGAAAACTTATGGCGAAGAAAGCATTCGTAGCGCTCGTCCTCGTCCTCGCCGCCTCGTACGGTCTGCACGCGCAGCAGGTCACCTACGACCGTATCGTCCGTGCCGCCGAGGAGCCGCAGAACTGGCTCACCTACTCGGGCGGCTATTTCAGCCAGCGCTACAGCACGCTGAAACAGATCGACACGACCAACGTCAAGAACCTCGAGATCAAGTGGATCCTGCCCAACCAGGTGTTCGGCGCCTGGCAGGCGTCGCCCCTGATCGTCGACGGAATCATGTACCTGACGATGCGGCCCAACGACATCCTGGCGGTGGACGCAAAGACCGGTCGCGTGTTCTGGCAGTACCGCTACAACAACTCGCCGGATCAGCGCGTCTGCTGTGGATCGAACAATCGAGGCGTGGCGATCCTCGGCGACACCTTGTACATGGCGACGCTCGATGCGCATCTGGTCGCGGTCGATGCGAAGAACGGCAAGCCGCTGTGGAACGTCGAGGTCGGCGATCCGAAGGTGGGCTATTCGATGACGCTGTCGCCGCTCGTCGTCAAGGACAAGGTCATCGTCGGCGTCGGCGGCGGCGAGTACGGCATCCGCGGTTACCTGACCGCGCACGACGCGCGCACCGGCAAGGAGCTGTGGCGCACCTACACGATTCCCGGACCAGGCGAGAAGGGGCACGACAGCTGGCGTGGAGAAGACTGGACGCACGGTGGGGGATCGATCTGGGTCACCGGCTCGTACGATCCGGGGCTCAATCTCACCTACTGGGGGGTCGGTAATCCCGGCCCTGACTGGACGCCCGCACAGCGACCTGGAGACAACCTCTATACCGATTCGGTGATCGCGCTCGATCCGGATAGCGGTGCGATCAAGTGGCATTACCAGTTCACGCCCAACGACGGCTACGACTACGACTCGGTGCAAGTGGCGGTGCTCGCCGACATCGATTTCAGAGGCGCGCCAACCAAGGCGATGCTGTGGGCGAACCGCAACGGATTCTTCTATGTGCTCGATCGCACGACGGGCAAGTTCCTGTCGGCGACGCCGTTCGTGAAGGTGAACTGGGCCAGCGGGCACGACGCCAACGGACGGCCGATCCAGACGCCGCAACCCGCCGGCATGCCGACCTATCCCGGTAACCAGGGTGGGACGAACTGGTTCTCGCCGTCCTACAGCCCGCGCACGGGGCTCTTCTATGTGTCGGCGTGGCTCGACTACGCCTCGATTTATCGTCGTCAGGACGTGCAGTACCAGCCGGGCCGCACCTATGCAGGGGCGTTCCCGATCACGCGGACGCCGGTGCCCGGCGCGCCGGCGCCCGGCATCGGCCGCGCGCGCCCGATCAACAACTGGACCGACGCGGTGGCGCACGGCGCGGTGCTTGCGATCGATCCGAAGACCGGACAGCAGAAGTGGCGATTCGATCAGTTCGACGTGACCGAGAGCGGCAACCTGAGCACAGCCGGTGACCTGCTCTTCACCGGCGGTCGCGAGGGATATTTCTATGCGCTCGATGCGCGGACGGGGTCGCTCTTGTGGAAGTCGACCGTCGGCGGCCAGATCGTGAACGGCCCGATCACCTATGCGATCGACGGCAAGCAGTACGTCGCCATGATTTCCGGCAATTCGCTGATCGTGTACGGATTGAGGGAGTAGTCATGCAGATCGACCTCACTGACGAAGACGCTCGCGTGTTGCGGGAGCTGCTCGACGGTGTGCTGCCGGATTTGAAGCGGGAGATCGCGCGCGCGGACGACCGCGCGTTTCGGCATCAGCTCGTGCTCAGGCAGGAACTGGCCGAGCGGCTGGTCTCGCGGCTCGGTCAGGGTAGCGTGTCGCGAGCGTGATTCGCCCGCGCGCGATTTGTCTGTTCCGTCGCGAAGATTCCATTCTCGTCGCCTTCGGTCTCGACCCGCGGACAGGCGGACAGTACGCGCGCACGCTCGGCGGCGGGATCGAGTTCGGCGAGCGGGCGGAAGACGCACTGCGGCGGGAGATGCGCGAAGAGCTCGCGGCTGACATTCGCGATCCGCAGCTGCTGGGCGTCCTCGAGAACATCTTCGAGATCGAACGGCAACGGCACCACGAAATCATTTTCGTCTTCGATGCCGCCTTCGCGGACCCCGCGCTCTATGACCGTTCCGAGTTGCCAGTCAATGAAAGCGCGTGCATCGCGCCGGCCCGATGGGTGCCCATTGACGCCTTCAGCGACGAGCTGCCCGTTTATCCGCGCGGCGTGATCGATTTGCTTCGCCGGAATCCGCGGACCTGACAAGCTCCGGCCTACGCTCAAAGCCCAAAGCCCAAAGCCCAAAGCCCAAAGCCCAGAGCCGAGAGCCCAGAGCGGAGAGCGGAGAGCGGAGGGCCGAGAGACCAGAGGCGCGCGGCCGCAGGCCGTACAATGAGATCCCGTGCTCTTGTTCGAGCTGTTCCCCGCCTTCGTCATGATCGTGAGCGTCATTGTCGGCATCGGCCTGTACTTCGTGAATCGCGAGGCGCCCGACGATCGCGAGCAGCGCGAAGAACGTCGCCGTCAAGACGAGGAGCGAAGGAAGCGCGCCGAGCACGCTCCACCGGAACGCGGCGGTCGTCGACCAAGCATGTCGGCCTAGCTGGATGGTGGATGGTAGTGAGTGGTTGGTGGGTTGGTAGTTCGTGAAGCCTTTGGCGCCTGGCTCGAGTGATGAGCATTAACCACCTTCCACCATCGACTATCCACCAACCAGCGCTGCGTGATGTGCTGCAACGCTACTGGGGCTACACCGAGTTCCGTCCACTGCAACAGGAGGCGGTGACAGCGGTTCTCGAAGGCCGCGACTCGGTGGTCGTGTTGCCGACCGGCGGTGGCAAATCGCTCTGTTTCCAGGCACCGGCGCTCGTGCGTCCGGGGCTGGCGCTGGTCGTCTCGCCGCTGATTTCGCTCATGAAGGATCAGGTCGACACGCTCGTCGGCAACGGCGTGCCCGCGGCCTGCTTCAACAGCGCGATGGCTCCCGACGCTCGTGCGGCCGTCGTGGCTGGCCTCCGTGAGCGTCGCTATCGCTTGCTCTATGTGTCGCCCGAACGACTCGCCCCCGGCAGCGGCGACGAGTTCCTGCGGCTCGTGGCGCAGACGCCGGTCAGCTTCGTCGCCATCGACGAAGCGCACTGCATCAGCCACTGGGGCCACGATTTCCGGCCGGAGTACCGCCAGCTCGGGCGACTGCGATCGCTCCTCCCCGACATCAGCGTGCACGCGTTCACCGCCACGGCGACCGCTCGCGTGCGCCACGACATCGCGACCGAGCTCGGGCTGCGCAACGCTATCGAGCTGGTCGGCTCCTTCGATCGTCCCAACCTGACGTATCGGGTCTGGCCGCGCGCCGGCATGCGCCAGCAGATCGATGACGTGCTCGCGCGCCATCGCGGTGACGCGGGCATCGTCTACTGCACGTCGAGGAAAGAGGTCGATGGGCTGGCCGCGTCGCTGGCCGAGCGTGGCGTCCGCGCGCGTCCCTATCACGCGGGTCTCTCCGACGAGGAGCGTCACCGCAACCAGGATGCGTTTCTCGAGGAAGAGATCGACGTCATCGTCGCAACGGTCGCATTCGGCATGGGGATCGATCGATCTGACGTCCGGTTCGTCGTGCATGCCGGATCGCCGCGCTCGCTCGAGCACTACCAGCAGGAATCCGGCCGCGCCGGGCGTGACGGCCTCGAAGCTGAGTGCGTGCTGATCTACTCGGCGGCCGATTTCCTCCGCTGGCGGATGATGCTCGAACAGGCCGGCGAGCTGACCGACGCCGCGCGCACTTCATTGCGCGACATGGAACGCTATGCGACGAGCGTCCACTGCCGCCATCGCCATCTGGTCGGGTACTTCGACGAGTCGTACCCAAAGAGCGACTGCGGCGCCTGTGATTACTGCCTCGAAGAGCTCGAGCCGATTGCCGAGCCAGTGGTCGTGGCGCGGAAGATTCTGTCGTGCGTGGCGCGCGTGGAGCAGCGATTCGGCGCCGCGCACGTGACGAACGTGCTGCGCGGTCAGGGCGGCGAGGCCATTGCCTCACGCGGTCACGATCGGCTCAGCACGTTCGGCTTGCTTCGCGAGGCGACGACGCCCGAGGTCCGCGGCTACATCGAGCAGCTGACGTCGCGCGGCCTGCTCCGGCAGACCGACGACGGCTATCCGGTGCTGAAACTGACGGAGACGGGGATTCGTCTGTTGAAGGATGCCGAGAGCGCGTTCGGGTTGACCCTGGCGCGGCAGCGACGGCCTGAAAAGGATCGCGTGCCGCGGCGATCGCGCGTGGAAGCCGAGTCGTGGCAGGGTGTCGATCGCGAGCTGTTCGAGCGCCTGCGCGCCTTGCGCCTCGAGATCGCCCGCTCGCGCAACGTGCCGCCGTACGTGATCTTCCACGACACGACGCTGCGCGAGATGGCGCGGGCGCGACCGTCGAGCGTTGACGCGCTCCGTCACATCTACGGAGTGGGCGAGCGCAAGGCGGCGGATCTGGGAGAGCGCTTCGTGACGGTCATCGCCGAGCATGGGCAGTCAGCCGTCATCGACGGTTCGCGATCACGCTGACCTTCCCGCCTCACGGCGCGTCATTCCCCGGGCCGCTGACCCGGCGTGTACCCCACGTTCTCCACCTTCACCGGTCTGCGGTTGTCGATCTCCACGGGCGCAACGGTCCGCACATTGAGCGGCGCCGAGGCATCGACGCGTACGGTCAAGCGGTCCATCGTCGGAATGGCCGAGGGAGGGACCTGCCGATACGCGCCAACCACACCGACCGGCAGGTAGGCGTCGGCGTTCAGATCGATTCCGCGCAGGATCACCGACTGCGCGTTGGCTTGCGCCGCGACCGGCGGCACGGTCAGGTTGAAGCCAATCCAGCCGAGCTCCAACGCGATGACGGTCAGGATGATTTTCAGATATCGGTCATTCATGCGCGCCTCCACGACGGACTGCTATGCACGAGGGCTAAGATAACAGGTCGCCATGACTCGAACACCACTCGACGTCTTTCACCGTCTGACCACCGGCGTGTATGTCATCGGCGTCGCGCACGCCCGGCAGACCAACGCCTTCACGGCCGCATGGCTCATGCAGGTGGCTTTCGATCCGCTGCTGGTGGCGCTCAGCGTCAACGCCAGCCACGCGTCGTATCCACTGCTCGCGGCCAGCGGCGCCTTCGTCGTCAACGTGCTCCAGCAGCATCAGCTCGATCTCGCGGGGCATTTCGGGACCCGGTCCGGCCGGGACGGCAACAAGCTGGAAGGCGTTCGCTGGCGCGCAGGGCAATTCGGTGCGCCGGTGTTATCCGAAGCCGCCGCGTTCCTGGAGTGCCGCGTGACCAGCAGCGTCCAGGCCGGAGATCACGTCGTCGTCATCGCGGAGGTGGTCGATGGCGCCGTGCTCGTGGACGACGCGATTCCGATGCGCTACGACGAAACGGGCGATATGGACGGCAGCTCGGAGTTGTACCCGGCGGCGTTTTAGGTAGATGGGTAGATGGGTAGATGGGTAAGAACACTTGTTCATGGCTGCTGCTGCGAAAGCGCCGGATTGCTTCGAAGACCCATCGCAAAACAAGTGTATTTACCTAGTCCCCTGGAAGCGTGATGACCTGCATAAGTCCCGGAGCGCGGCGCCCGGATGGCAAGGCGCGACGAGTGCGAATATTGAGCATATTTAAGCGAGGAGCAACGCCGCCAGCCGGGATGCCCCGCCCGGGAATTATGTGAGTCATCACGTTTCCAGGGGACTAGCTACCCATCAACCCATCTACCCGGCAACCTAGAAACGCGTGATAATCCGCGGCGACATCGCCGGAGACCGAAAAGCATGAAGCAGATTGTCGCGTGTGTTCTGTTCGTCGCGATTCCCTCGATTGCTGCCGCACAGCCGCGCGCCAGCTATCAGCAGACCCAGTACAAAGGCCAGGAGATCGGCAAGCTGACCGGCGATACGTATTACGCCCGGATGGACGACTACGTGTCGGTGTTCATGGTCACGCCCGACGGCATCGTGCTGGTTGAACCGATCGGGACCGAGATGGCCACCTGGCTGAAAGGGGAGCTGGCCAAACGTTTCAACGTCCCGGTCAAGTACGTCATCTACAGCCATTCGCACTGGGATCATGCGTCCGGCGGATCCGTCTACGCCGACACCGCGCGCTTCATCGGGCACGAGAACCTGCTGAAGAACATCGCCATGCCCGCGGCGTCGACGCCGTTGCCGCAGAATGCGCGCGCGCAGGACACCAACGGCAACGGCACGATCGAGCAGGCGGAGGCACAGGGCAACCTCAAGAACCAGTTCGCCCTGTACGACGCCAATGGTGACGGCGTGCTGAACGGCGCCGAGGTGACGCGCGGCCCGATCAGGAACGTGCGCGCTCCGGAGATCACCTACACCGACCGTCTCAATCTGACCGTCGGCGGCAAGCGCGTGGAAGTGATCTCGCGACCGACGATTCACGCCGACGACAACACGATTGTGCGGTTCGTCGACGGCACCAACGTCGTCTTTGCTTCCGATTGGATCACCATTCACCGCATGCCGTTCGGACCGATTACGGACGCCGAAACGCCGTCGGTCAAAGCGGTCGAGGACATGGACTTCGAGCACTTCGTCTGCAGTCATGGAGCGCTCGGCAGGAAGGCCGACGTGACGGCCAACCGCCGGTACCGCGAGGAGCTGCGCGACGCGGTCGCCAAGGCGGTCGCCGCCGGCCAGACACTTGAACAGGCGCAGGCGAGCATCACGATGGACGCCTACAAGGACTGGGAGTTCTACGACCAGCAACGGCCGCAGAACGTCGCGGGGATGTACCGGGCGCTCAGTGGCAATCGACGCTAAGCTATAACGCCTTCGAAGGAGCTGTCAGATGAGATTCCGCTCGGCGATGTCGTTCGCGATCGCGCTCATGGTTGCGGGCAGCACTGCTCGTGTCGCCGCTCATCATTCGTTCGCCGCGGAGTACGACCGCGACCAGCCGCTGAAGCTGACGGGCGCGGTGACACGCGTCGACTGGCAGAATCCTCACGTCTATTTCTACATCGACGTGAAGGATCCGGCCACGGGGCGCGTGGTGAACTGGGCGTTCGAGATGGCGGCGCCGGCCGTGCTGCAGCGCACCGGGTGGAAGCGCTCGAGCATGAAGATCGGCGATCTGCTCGTCGTCGAAGGATGGGCGGCGAAGGATGGCGCACACCACGGCAACGCGCGTGTCGTGACACTGGCGGCCACCGGTGAGCGGCTCGGCGCCGGCTCCAGCGCCGGCGACGGACAGCAGCAGTGAAAGCCAGGCGCGCCCTCGTCCTTGCCGCTGCCATCGCGCTTTTCTGGTCGCTTCTGCCGTCGCCAACCATCGCGCAGGACACACCCGGACCGGCCGGTCGCGGTGTCGGAACGCCGGGTCCCGGACGTGGCCGTGGCGCGCGTGGTCCGTCGAAGCCGACGCCGCGCGGGGCCGACGGTCACGTCATTCTCGGCGCACCCGCGGGGCAGACCGGTTTCTGGGGCGGCGGCGGATCGATTGTCGGTAAACGTGGGAGCAGCCTGCCGACCAATCCCGAGGTCAGCGACGTGCCGTTTCAGCCGTGGGCCAAGGCTCTCTACGAGACCCGATTGAAGGTCGGCGACAAGGACGATCCGCACGCGCGCTGTCTGCCGCCAGGCGGTCCGCGCCAGTTCCAGACACCCAACGGCTTCGAATTCATCGAGCAGCCGGAGCGCAAGCGCATCACGATCATCTTCGGTGGCGGCCCGCGCAGCTGGCGCTTCATCTATCTCGATGGGCGTCCGCTGCCGAAGCTCGATGATCCCGATTTGATCCCGACGTATTTCGGCTACTCCACCGGTCGGTGGGAAGGCGACACGCTGGTCGTGGAGTCGACCGGATACAACGAGAAGTTCTGGTTCCATCGCGGGGGCCTGCCGCACACTGACGCACTGCACCTGACCGAGCGCTTCTCCCGTCCCGATTACGACACGCTGAAGTACGAGGTGACCGTCGACGATCCGAAGGCGTACACGAAACCGTGGACCGGCGGCTTCACCGTGCCGTGGACGTACACGAACTGGGACGGCAGCCCGGGCGGCGAGATCCACGAATACCTGTGCCAGGACAATGAGCGCGATTATTCACGTCTCCGGTAGCCGGATGCAGCGCGAACTGGTGAAGATGCGGACAGTGACCGGGATGCGGCGCGGACCCTTATGGTCCGCGTTGACGATCGCGATCGGAATGCTTATCGCCATCGTCACATTGGATGCGCAGGAAGGCCACCCTCTCGTGGGAACGTGGCACGGCACATGGGGACCGAACGCCACCGAGCGCCACGATGTCACGCTGGTCCTCGAGTTCGACGGCAAGGCGATCACCGGGATCATGAATCCAGGGCTCGACTCGGTCCGCTTCGATCGGATCACGCTCGAGCCGAGCACGTGGTCGGTGCACTTCGAGGCGACGCCGAAGCAGGCAGCAGGAAGAGCCGCACCGATCGTGATCGACGCCCGGATCGAGGACGTCACCAATCGACGTCGATCGCTCACGGGCACGTGGACGCAGGGCGCCACAAAAGGCGATTTCAAGGCGTCGCGCGACGACTAGTCACCGGCGGGTCCAGGACATGACCCGCCCTACAAAGGAACAGATCCATGAGTCGTCTGTTCTCCACGATCGCTGGCGCACTGGCTCTATCGGCGCTGGTTGCCTTCGGAGATCACCGCGTATCCGCGCAGGCTCCTGCGGGGCGCGGCGCTCCACCGCCGCGGATCGTCAGCTTCGACGCCAAGCCGGCAACGGTGCGAGCCGGAGAGCCGGTCCTGCTCGTCTGGCAGACCGAGAACCCGGCGGGCGTCACGATCGATCCCGCTATCGGAGCGGTCACTCCACGCGGCAGTCGGCAGATCACGCCGACGGCGACGACCACCTACACGCTCACGATGCGCAATGGTCCGACGCGCAGCGTGACCGTCACCGTTCAGGGCGCGCCCGCAGGGCGGGTTGCGCGCCCTTCGACTGGCGCCGCGCGAAGCGAACCCGCCGCAACTGCCGCCTCCACCATTCCACGCATGCCCGATGGCAAGCCCGATCTCACGGGCGTGTACAACTTCGCCGGTTTGCCCGCGGGCACGATGCCTCCGCCGCTGAAGGCAGGTGCCGAGAAGTTTCGAATCGTACGTGGCCCGACCGACGTGCGCGGCCGGACGACGCTCACGTCGGGCAGTGACTGCAATCCGCTCGGCATTCCGCAGACCTACATCACGCCGTACCCGTTCCAGATCATCCAGTCAGCGAAGCTGGTGGTGATCATCTACGAATATCCGAACATCCCGCGCTTCATTCCGCTCGACGGCCGCCCGCACGAGATCGATCCCGATCCGACGTGGATGGGCAGCTCGATCGGCCGTTGGGATGGCGACACGCTCGTTATCGACGCGATCGGCTTCAACGACAAGACCGAAGTGCACGGGTTCATGCACACGCAGGACTTGCACGTCGTCGAGCGCTTCCGGCGGTTGCCGGACCTGTCGCTGCAGTACGAAGTCACCGTCGAGGATCCAAACGTCTGGCAGACACCGTGGACAATTCCGGCCCGCACGTTTGCGTTCCGGCCGGAGCTGGAGTGGGTGTCGGAGTTCGTCTGCGAGCCCCGCGTCGATTATCAAAAGCTCTTCAAGAAGGAAACGCCCTGATTGGCGGACCCTGACAAGGTCCGCGCTACCTGCGTGAGAGGCGATATGAACGCATCGACGTACCGGCTGAGGATTGCGCCGGCGCTGGTTCTGGGCGGCGCGTTGCTCCTGGCCGTTGCGCCTTCGCAACCGACGACGGCTGCCGACAATCAGTGCGTGGACCTGTCCAAGGATCCTGCCGGCTGTCAGCCGAGCACCTTCGACACGCCGTTTGCGCAGATGCCGTCGGTCCGCGTCAATCGCAAGGGCGAGCTCGATCCGTTCTCGTCGGAGGAGGATGCGAAAGCGGGCGCGTTCGAGCTGGAGAAGCGCCTGCATCTGTTCCGCAACTTCGAGCATCTCCACTGGGTGATCACGGTGCCGTCGGTCAAGGACGCCGCGACCGGTGCGTGGAAGGACGGCGATCTCGACGGCACCGGCGACGGCCGCGGCCTCGGCATCGCCGGCAACTGCATCTACGTCGGTCACGCCAACGGTCCCGGCGTGCGTCACGCGATCAACATCTTCAAGATTCAGGCGGATCCCGCCCGACAGCCGCCGGTGCAGGTGGGCGAGATCCCGGCGATGTCCGAGGGCAACCAGGGATTCGACGACCGCGAACTGCGTGCGCTCGTCTACAGGACGTCGCGTGGCGAGGACCGGTATCTGCTCGTTCGCAATGCAGGGACGAACACGATCGGGCGGATGGAAACCTATCGCATCGATCCGAACACCTGCCTCGTCACGGCGAAGTCGGACATCTACGACTTCCACGCGCAGTCGCACGAGTTCTTCCTGTGGCACGACCCGAACAACGCGAATCGCGTGCTGGTCTACATGACGAACTGGACCGGCGGCGTTCCCGATCCGGATCATCCGGGCCAGACGGTGCCCGATGCGATCGTGCTCGCCGTCACCGACGACGCGACGGGCGAGATGCTGCAGCAGCCGAAGATGCTTGCCGGCTTCACGCTGCAGGACGTCGGTGGGCCCCCGGTCGACGAGCGGCCCGACGCCACCGGCCTGTTCTCCGATGGCCGCTTCGCCGACTTCAGCGACGTGAAGGATTCAGCTGGACGACCCGGCAATCTGCAACGCGCCGAGCAGAACCGACTGCACTCGCTCTCCGTCACCGACGACGGCGAACGTGTATATGTGGCGGGAACGACGGCCGGTTTCTACATCCTCGATTCGGAGGCGATCGCCCATGGCCGCAACGAGGCACTCGCGACCGGAACAGCAGGATGCCATCAGCGATCGACGGTTGTCGCGAAGAACGGGATTGTCGACGTGTCGAAATTGCCCGAGATCGCCGGTGACTGCCTCCACATGGTCGTGAACAACGATCCCGGCCTCAAGGCGTTCCTCGCGTCGAACGCGGCACCGGACGTGAAGTTCAACCGCTATCTCGTCCTGATGACGCGCTCGCGCTTCGACGTGTATCCACCGGTCAGTGCGACGCCGACCGGCACGCACAGTGCGGTGTTCGTTCCCAACCGGCCGGCGATGGTGCGAGGCAATACGAAGGGTCGACCGGCGTATGTGTGGGTCACCGATGAGAACGGCGGTTGCCCTTTGAACTTCGCGCGCATGGTGTCGGTGGAATCCGAGACGACGCCGATGATGATTGGCGCGTTCGCCATTCCCGACAATCAGATCGACGAGTGCCTGACGCAGGCGACCACCGAGCCCAATGGTCAGGCACGCCGGCGGACGCCGCAGCAGAATCACAACCCGACTGTCTTCAAGAACCTGGTGTTCAACACGTGGTACGCGCATGGCCTGCGTGCGATCGACATCTCGCGCCCGCAGATGCCGCGCGAGGTTGGCTACGCGCTCACGATCCCGCAGGGCATCGCGCGCACCTATCCCGTGTTCAAGGACGGATTGATCTACTGGGTCGACAACGATACCGGCCTGCACGTCGCCCGCTACACCGGCCCGCGCGCCGACGAGCTGCCGGGACCGGGCAGTGGCACCTATGAAGGCAATGCCACGAGCCCTCACCGGTAGCGCCGAAATGCGGCGCGGACTTTGGTGGTCCGCCAGACCAAAGGGGATGCGGCGCGGACCTTCATGGTCCGCGAGACGGTTTCTCGCGCTCTTTCTGATTCTGCTCGCGGTGTACGGAGGGGCCGCCTCGAGGCCGCCCGTAACGGCACAACTCGCCGATTCATCCGAGGCGGGCGACGTCGCGTTCGTCTGTCCCATGCATCCCGACTACACGACCGATCTGGAAGGCAACTGTCCGCGCTGCGGCATGCCGCTCGTCAAGGCGACCCCTTTCGATCCGCGCGACTACCAGCTCGAATTCACGACCGCTCCTGCTGTCGTCAAGGCCGGGGCGCCATCGACCTGGAGCTTCCGCGTCCTGCGGCCTGCCCCGAGCGGAGTCGAGGGGCCGGCGACGACCGAACGCGTCACCAGCTTCGAGGCGGTGCACGAGAAGCGTTACCACCTGTTCGTGGTCAGCCAGGACATGGAGCACTTTCAGCACATCCATCCTGAGATGCGCCGCGATGGTACCTGGACGATCGACGTGACGCTGCCGAAGCGTGGCCACTACACGGTGCTGTCCGACTTTCTTCCGGGCCGCGGTGCGTGGCAGTTCCTCGCCCGTCCGCTCGTGACCGCCGGCTACGACGGCGATCTCGCGGATGACGTCGCCCGCCTCGTTCCTGATACGAACCTGACGAAGACCGTTGGCGATCTCACCGCGACGCTGTCATTCGATCCGCCGATATTCGTCGCCGGCATGTACGGCCATTTGACGTATCACCTGCGAGACACCGCGACGCGCCGTCCGATCAGCGACCTGCAGACATACCTCGGAGCCTTCGGGCACACGCTGATCATGAGCGAGGACATGCGCGACTACGTACACGCGCATCCGCTGGATCTGGCGCCGAACACCGACGACGACAGCGAGCCGCAGTTCGTGATTCCGCCAGGCGCGGATCTGGAGAAGCTGCGCGGTGGACCGGACGTCACCTTCGACGGCCTGATGCCGAAGCCAGGCCGCTACCGTGCATGGACGCAGTTCCGCCGAAACGACACCGTCCATACGTTTTCATATACGTTCGATGTTGTCGCTCCTCAACCCTGAAGAGTCGATGCGCGGTGGGAAGCGGCGCGGACCTTTACGGTCCGCGCTGGCGGGCCATAAAGGCCCGCCCCGCATCCCGACTGCATCCGATCTCCGTCGCGGAATGCCCTTCGTGGTTGTGATCGGATTTCTGGCCGCGCTGTGGTTGATCTGGCCGCAACGTGTGCAGACGCACGGCTCCGTGACGACGACGGTGCTCTTCGACCGCGAGGTCGTGCGCGTGTTGAACGACCACTGCGTGATGTGCCACATGGAGGGCGGGCTCGCGTTCCCGCTCGAGACGTACGAGCAGACGTGGAGACGCGGGCAGGCGATCCGCACCAGCGTCCTCCGTCACCACATGCCGCCCTGGTCCGCGGTTGCCGGCTATGGCAGCTTCGCCAACGAGAACCGGCTCACCGTCCGCGAAGCCCAGTTCGTCATCTCGTGGGTCGAGGGACTGGGCCCGCGGAATGCGGGAAAGGTGTTCCTGAACGTCGCGAATCCCGATGCGGCGCGTCAGCCCGAGGTGCGGGCGGCGTATCCGCACGCCGGTCATTGGATGATCGGCACGCCCGATCTCACACGGGAGCTGGCTCCAACGACGGTACAGGCGCAGCAGGGCGATGCCGTCGTCAGAACCGTCGTCGATCTTGGCCTCGATCGGGAGCGACGCGTCGACGCGATCGAGTACATGCCCGGCGACCGCCGCGTCGTGCGGGCGGCCGTGTTCACGCTCGCGGGTACAGGGCAGTGGTTGGGAAGCTGGACGCCGTGGTACGGGTTCGTGAAGGCGCCTGCCGGATCCGCGTTCCGGCTTCCGGCCGGCGCCCGCGTCGCCGCGGAGATTCATTACCGCGGCACGACCGAAACCGTCGTCGATCGTGGAACGATCGGCCTCACGCTCGCGGGCGCGGGCGCGGGCGCGGCACGCGACATCTCTGATCTCGTGCTCGTCGCTGGATCCGCGGGCCGCCTGAAGGCGGCCCCACTGCGCGCACGCGTGCGCCTTGCCGCCGACACCTACGTGTGGGCGCTGCAGCCTCGCCTCGTGCCCGGTCTCAGCTCCCTTCAAGTCACCGCACGAAAGCCGGATGGGCGTACCGACATTCTTCTCTTCGCGCAAGAGATCTCGACCGAATGGCCGACGCCGTACCTTCTCGATCGGCCAGTGCTGCTCGCGAAGGGGACAGAGTTGACCGTTTCAGCACACTACGCGAGCGAGCCTCCCGCCGACCGAACCCTGCTCACGATCAGCCGGTACAATGCGCGTGCCTCGCAGACGGCGCGCAGGTGACCGCGGGGTAAACTTGGCAGGTTAATGGTGTCGGGAGTCATTTTTCGAGGACGCAAGGAACAGATGACGAGCACACAGAGACGGGTCGGCGCGTCGCTGATCGCGGTGGTCACCGCGTCTGCGTCATGGACGATCGTCGGCGCACAGGAGTGGAAGGCGAAGGCGCCAACGGCCGCGGATTGGGCGGCACTCGCCAAGCTTCCCGACTTCACCGGCGTGTGGGAGGCAGCCACGGTCGGCCGCGGCGGCGGTGCCGCGACGGCGCCCGCGCGCGGCGCTGGTGCTCCGGCCGCCCCTCGAGCCGGCGGTGCCGGTCGCGCCGGTGGACCTCCGCGCGGACCGCAGCTCACGCCAGCCTATGCGGAGAAGAAACGAGCGCTCGAAGCACGCCGCGCCGAGGACTCGGAGACCGCCAACTGCCTGCCGCCGGGCATGCCGGGGATCATGGGTCAGCCCTATCCGTACGAGTTCCTGCTGACGCCGGGCAAGGTCACCATCGTCGGCGAAGCCTACATGCAGGTGCGGCACATCTACACCGACGGCCGTCCGATGCCCACCGATCCCGATCCCACCTTTCACGGTACGTCGATCGGCCGCTGGGAAGGAGACGCGCTCGTCGTCGAGACCGCGGCGTTCTCGGACACGACGATGATGGACCGCAACACGCCCCACAGCGACAAGATGCGCATCGTCGAGCGGTTCCGCCTGACCGGTCCGGATCTGATGACGATTGAAACGACGGTGACCGATCCCGAGGCGCTGGCCGCTCCGTGGACGACGACGCGAACGCTCGCCCGTCATCGCGACTGGACGACGCGCGAGTACATCTGTGAGGAGAACAACCGTAACTACGTGGATGCGCAGGGGAAGGCCGGCATCGACTTGAAGGACAGTCCCGGGGAGAAGAAGGAGCAGCGATGAGCAGCAGGATCACACGGGTGCTTGCCATGACCGTCACGATCGCGGTCGCGGTGGGCACGGGCCGGATCGCCTCGGCGCATCATTCGTTCGCCGCGTTCGACATGACCGCCGAAAAGACGATTACCGGCGTGGTCAAGAAAGTGGACTGGACCAACCCACACATCTGGATTTGGGTCGACGTGACGGAAGCAGCAGGCTCCACCGAGACCTACGGGTTCGAGGGCATGACGCCGAACTTCCTGTCGCGGCGGGGCTGGACACGAAATTCGATGCAGCCGGGGATGAAGGTGTCGGTCACCTTCCGGCCGATGAAAGACGGGAAGCCGGGCGGGATGTTCGTCAGCGGGACGCTGCCCGACGGCAAGGTGCTGACGATGCGCGGCGGCGAGACGGGCCAGTGATGGATGCCGTCGCTGATTTGACCACTTCCTCGGACTTGCCCGGACGCGCGGCGACTGTCGCTTTCCTCGCCGACGCGCACGCCGACGAAGGCGATCTTCGCGGTGAGCTCTCCCAGCCGGTTGTCGCCGCACTGCACCTGAACGGGCTTCTCGGGATGTGGGTGCCGCGCTCGATCCGCGGCGGCTTCGAGCTCGATCCAGTCTCGTCGCTGCAGGTCATCGAAAACATGTCGTACGGCGATCCGTCGGCGGGCTGGGTGCTGATGGCGGCCGCGCTGGCGATTGGGACCGGCGCCGCCTATCTCGGCGACGCGGCGATTGACGAGATGTTCGGCGGCGATCTGCTGCCGGTGATTGCCGGCCAGGGCACGCGTCCGGGCACGGCGATTCCGCAGGATGGCGGATTTCTCCTGAGCGGATCGTGGAGCTTTGCCTCCGGCATCAAGCACGCAACGCACATCCACACGCTCGGTGTCATTCAGGGCAGCGGCGAGCCGCGCATCTTCGTCGTCCCGGTTTCGAAGGCGACGCTCGTCGACAACTGGGACGTGCTCGGGCTGCGCGCGACCGGCAGCATCGACTACTCAATCGAGAACGCGTTCGTCCCGGAGGCGTACACGCACTTTGCGGTGACCGAGACGCCGCGTCGTGGCGGCGATCTGTATCGGATGGGCATCATCGGTTTCGCCGGGATCGCGCACTCGGGCTGGGCGTGCGGCATCGGACGGCGTCTGCTCGACGAGTTGATCAAGAAGGTGCGCGGCGGCGTCGGGCGCACCGGTTCCCTGGCGGAAAGCGACACCTTCCACGAGCAGTACGCGAAGGCCGAAGCAACCTATCGCTCGGCGCGGGCGCTGGTCTACGAAACGTGGAATGACGTCCGCGACACGCTCGCCCGGGGTGACACGCTGTCGCTTCGTCAGAACACGCACATCCGTCTGGCGATGGCGAACGTAACCTGGTCGTGCCACGAAGTAGCCGAGTTCGTGTACGGCGCCGCCGGCACGGTGGCGCTGCGCGCCGGCACGATCCAGCGCCTGTTCCGCGACATGCACGCCGGCACGCAGCACATCACATCCGCGCCGTTCGTCTTCCGCAACGCCGGTCGAGAGCTGGCCGGTCTGGCGAGCGGCAAGAAATGGCTGTTCCTCGATCTCGTCAACGAGGCCTGATATGAGCGCAACCCTCGACACGCCGACCAGCGCGTTACTCGAAATGATGCGAGCCGCCGGCGGCAAGCCGATATACGAGATGCCGATCGACGAGGTCCGCGGCATGATCAAGGGATCCTCGCAGCAGCTCTCGCCGCCGCCCGAGCAACTGCACGAGGTGCGCGATCGGCGCATTCCCGTCGACGGCGGCGAGATCACGCTTCGCATCTATACGCCACGCGCGCTGCCGGCCGGAGAGACGCTGCCGATCGTCATCTACTTTCACGGCGGCGGTTTCGTCGGCGGCGACATCGACACGCACGACGCAACCGCCCGGTATTTCTCGAAACATGCCGATGCGATTGTGGTGAACGTCGCCTACCGCCTCGCGCCCGAGCATCGCTGTCCGACGCAAATCGACGACGCGTATGCGGCGCTGGTGTGGACGGCGGAACACGCGTCCGAGCTGCGCGGCAATCCCGGCCGCATCGCGGTGGCCGGCGACAGTGCCGGCGGCAACCTCAGCGTCGTGATGACGCAGCTCGCGAAGGAGCGCGGAGGACCGCGCATCGCCTTTCAAGCTCTCATCTATCCGTGGCTCGACCTGCGTGCGGGCGCGTCGAGTCCCTCGCGGGTGCAGTTCGGCGGCGGCGACTACTTTCTGGCCAACCCGGACCTCGAATGGATGCGGAGCCTCTACCTGCCGGATGGCGCCAGCGATGCCGATCCGCACGTATCGCCGCTGCTCTACTCCGATCTTGCGGGATTGCCGCCGGCGGTGATCCTGACTGCCGGCTGCGATCCGGTGTGCGACGACGGGAAGACGTACGGCGAGCGCCTCGCGGCCGCCGGCGTTCCGGTGGACTATCGCTGCTTCGACGCGACGATTCACGCGTTCGTGTCGTTCGCCGGCGCGATCCCCGCGGGGCTCGAGGCGCTTTCGTTCCTCGCGTCGCGCATCCGGACCGCGCTCCACTGACGCGACCCACGGACGACACCGGATTGCGCCGGCGTTATCGATCAGGCCTTGGCGAGTACCGTGCCGAAGCCCTGTGCCCGCGGGCTGACGCCGAGGAGCCGGACGGCGTTCATCAAGCCGTGTGGTGTCGACGAGACAACAGGTACTTTCGTCTGTCCCTCGAGCGGGACGATCAGATCGAGCGTCTGCAGCGCGCCGCAGGAGACGACGAGGGCGTCGGCCTTCCGGGAATTGGCGTACACATCGGCGCCGAGCTTGAACAGGATCTCCTGCGTCGCCGCGCCCTCCGGAATCCGTTCGTAGCCAAGCCCTTTGGCGTAGGTCACCTGGAATCCGTGCTCCTGCAGGAACAGCTTCAGTCGCTCGGTCACGACGTCGGTGTAGGCGGTCGCCACAGCGACACGCTTCGCGTTGGCCACTCGCAGTCCATCGACCAGCCCGTTGCTCTGTGTCGTCGCCGGCAGGCCCGTGGCCTGCGTCACCTTGCGCGTGAGCTCTTCGTTGAACTTCGCGCCCTTGTAGAAGGTCAACGACGAGCCGAAAACCGAAATCGCCTTGGCGCCCTGCTTGGCGAGCGCTTCAGCGGCAGGGATGACGCGCGGGATCGCTTCCTCGTATCCCTCCACGGTCATGCCGCCCGGCAGGCCGACGCCGCCGCTGAGGAACTCCACGCCTCGTGGATACAGGCGCCGCGCGTCCGGCGGAATCGGATAGTTCAGCGGAGGAAAGATCAATCCGACGGCCGGATCGCCGGCGGCCGCAACTGGACGTCCCGCGATCGTGGCGCAGGCGGCACTGAGGCCAAGTTTGATGAGCTCACGGCGCGACGTTGTCATCGACACTCCTCCCGATGGGCGGCAGCCCGAACGATATAATCCGCCAATGCTATCCAAAGTCAACCGGCGGTGTCGTTCGTGACCGCATCAACGATGGTCGCTCGGCCGGCTGAAGAAGAATACGAACCAGCGTTCGGCCGCTACATTTCCCGCGTGGCGGACCTCGAAGACGCCGTGGTGGCGCTGGCCGTTCAGCGGGATCAGTTTGCGCGCTCGGTCGCGTCGATGACCGATAAGGAAGCCGGCTATCGATACGCGCCTGCGAAATGGAGCGTGCGCGAGCTGATCGGTCACGTGTGCGACGCCGAGCGGATCTTCACGTACCGGCTGCTCCGCATCGCGCGCGCCGACACCACGCCCCTGCCCGGCTTCGAGGAGAACGACTACGTCGTCAACGCGGAATCCGACGTGCGGGCGCTGCGCGACCTGATCGATGAATGGCAGGCGGTGCGATCGGCCACCATCGCGCTCGTGCGCGGGCTTCCCGAGCAGGCATGGTCGCGCCGCGGGACGTCGAACGGGCAGCCGATCTCGGCGCGGGCGCTCCTCTACATCGTCCTCGGCCACGTCGATCATCATCTCGACGTGCTGCACACGCGATACGGCGTACCGACGCTCTGAGTGCGCCGCGCCTGACAACTTGTCCGCCGTAGCCTGGGCGAAGGCGGAAGGCCCGGCCTACCAATGGAGACGACATGGCACGGAAGCGAACCGTCGACCACTCGCGTCGCGCGTTGTTGAAGAACGGAGCCGCGGTCGTTGGTGGTGCGGTCGTTGGCGGATCGAGCGCCGACGCACGCGGCCAGGGCGCGCCCTCGGTGCAGACCGGCACGATGACCGGGCGTCCATTCAAGGCGCTGGTACGGTCCGGCACCGGCCTCGAGGTTCAAGACCTCCGTTTGCGCGCGATCCATCCACGGATGGTCGTGCTGCGTACGCAGGCGGTCGCGCCCTGCTACACGATCGTGCGCGGCGCGTTGTCGACGACGCCGGCCAGGCGCGCATCGATTCCCAATCACTGCGGCTTCGGAGTCGTGGAGGCGGTCGGATCGGAGGTGCGACGCGTCATCGTCGGCGATCGCGTGATCGTCGCCGGTACATCTCAGTGCGGTGCCTGCTATCAATGTGTGCACGGCCGGCCCGACATGTGCCAGTTCACACTGGGCGGCGATGACTTCGGACCCATCGCGGACAGGCGAGACGGCACGGCTGTGTACGCCGAGGCCGGAATCGGCGGTATCAGTGAGGTGATGGCCGTCTACGAGGAGTACTGCGTGCCCGTCTTCACCGACGTGCCCGCCGCACAGCTCACGCTTCTTGGCGACCAGCTCACTTCGGGATTCTCGGCCGGGCAGAGCCTGTTGCACTTCGAGCCGGGGTCGGACGTCGCGGTCTTCGGTGCCGGACCTGTTGGTCTCGGCGTCGTTCAGGCGGGTCGCGTCACCGGTGCGGCGCAGGTCATCGTCGTCGAACCGATCAAGTACCGCCGTGACTTCGCGCTGAAGATGGGCGCGACGACGGTGCTCGACCCCACTCCGGAGGGGGCGAACATCGTCGAGCGCATTCGCGAGCTGTGCAAAGGTCCCAACGATCGCCGATGGGCCGGCGGGACGAGCTGGGTGAAATCGCCGGCGTCGGCGCTGGCGCGCGGCGCAGACTACGTCGTCGAAGCGGCGGGCGCGCTTTCGTTTCCCACGCCGAAAGTGGAAGCGCAGCCCGATCCCACCAACGTGACCACCGTACGTTATGCGTGGGACTCTGCCCGCATGGGCGGACACGTGATGCTGATGGGGATGACGTTCCAGGACGTGCCGCTGCCGGGGCCATCGCTGGCGCTGCTCGGGCGCACGATTCATCCCGGACAGCAAGGCGGGCTGCACATCATGCGCGACCTGCCGCGATTCGTGAAGCTGATCGAACGCGGCAAGCTCGACGCGAAGTCGATGATCACGAAGACGTACACGCTGGCGCAGGCCAGGCAGGCGATCCAGGACACGGCCGATCGGACGATCATCACCGGCGTGATTGAGCTTGGCTGATGATGACGCCGCTGCCGATCTCGGTGCTCGTGACGTTGCTCGTCGCCGTGCTGATCGTTGCCAGCATCACGAGGAGGCGCTGGAGGTGATCAGGCACGCCACCTGTGTCGCGATGGTCGCGTTCGCGCTTGTGTCCAACGCGTATGCGCAAACGCCGGCCGTGCGTGTGTCAGGACGGGCCCTGGACCGCTCGGGCGCCGTGCTGCCTGGCGTGACTGTGACGTTGGTCGGATCGACGACACGAACGGCAGTGACGGACGCCGACGGGCGGTATCTCTTCACCGATCTTCCAATCGGCCCATACACGGTGACGGCGGCGCTTCCCGGTTTCCAGACGGCGACGCGAACGCTATCCGCGCCCGCTCCTGGTTCCTTTGCAGTCGATGTCGTTCTGTACCTGGGCTGTGTCTCCATCATCGACCGGTTCGTGCCATCAGGCTTGGCGACCAGCATTGCCGCCGCCGATGCCGTCCTCCACGTCCGCGTGACCGACGCGGGCCGGGCGGTGCGTCTCACCGACGGCGATTGCATCGACGGGCAGGAACACCGCGCGACTGTTCTCGCGGTCATCAAGTCGCCGCGGCTGGCGTCCGACGCGATCCGCCTCGTTCACACGAATCTCAATCGAACCGGAGCTCCCTCTTACAGAGCCGGTGACGAGTTGATCGTGTTTCTACAGCGGCACGGATCGGGCGCCTTCGTCGATTTCGGCTGGGACACATTCCCGGTGAACAACGGGCGCGTCCGCTGGACGCGCTCCGATTTGCCCGGCGTCATCGACGGCAGCCCCGTCCGTGACGTTCTCGAAGGACTGCGCAACACCCTGTCGATGATTCGCTGACGCCGGCGCGTCGGTGTTGAAGAACTGCCTACATGCGGCTTGACTGCTTTTGCAGTTCCTGCCGAATCCTCTGTGCAGTGATTCGAATTTCGGCCTGAATCGGCACGGCATCGCTTTGGCAATGACGATGTAAGATGCCATGCGAAGATCAAAGGCAATGTCCCAAGCTATCCGTTTGGTTACGGCCGACGAACTGCAGCGAATGGGGAGTGACGCGCGGTACGAGCTGGTCAAAGGGCAGCTCGTGGCGATGAGTCCCATTGGTTACAGTCACGGCGCGACGGTCGCGAGGCTGATCGCGATGCTCGGCCGATACGTCAACGATCATCGCCTTGGCGAGGTCGTGACGGAAGTCGGCTTCGTTCTTCGGTCGAACCCGGACACAGTACGGGCTCCAGATATCGCGTTCGTCCGGAACGATCGCGTCGCCGCGCTCGAGGGCCCACGTTTCCCGCGCGGCGCACCCGATATCGCGATTGAAGTCCTCTCGCCCGAAGACCGGCCCGCAGAGGTCGGCGAGAAGGTCGACGAGTATCTGCACGCCGGAGTCTCGGTGATTCTCGTGTTCGATCCGCGCAAGAGGAGCGTCGCCATCCATCGTGCTTCGGAAGCCGGCGTCGTGCTGAGTGGCGACAATGCGATTCTTGAATTCGGCGACTTGCTTCCGGGATTCAGCTGTACTCTCGGCGAAATCTTCAAGTAACGGCGGGCTTTCGCGGACCATAAAGGTCCGCGCCGCATCCCAATGAATGGTCGTTCGTGAAATCTGCAATCACCGCCGGTATGTTAGATGCGGCGCGGACCTTCATGGTCCGCGTCAGCTGGGTCCAAGAGCGTATGCAGGATCATCGACTCGTCGCCGCACTGTCGATTGTCGCGTTGCTGCTGGCCTCGCCCCTCCTTGCGCAGCAGCCTGACGCCGTCCTGGTCAACGGCAAGATCGTCACGGTCGATCGCTCATCGTCCACGCGGGAGGCGCTCGCGATCAGGGATGGTCGCATCCTCGCGCTCGGCACGTCGGCTGAGATCCGCAAGCTCGCGGGTGGCACCACCCGCGTGATCGATCTGCAGGGTCGCACCGTCATACCCGGCCTCATCGACTCGCACATGCACGCGATCCGCGCGGCGCAGTTCTTTGCGACCGAGGTGAATTGGACCGGCGCGTCCAGTCTGGAGGAAGCGCTGACGCGCATGCGCGATGCCGCGCGTGCGCGTCCGGGCGCCTGGCTGATCGTCGCGGGTGGATGGACGGAACGACAATTCAAGGAACGCCGTCGACCAACACAGGCCGAGCTTCAGTCCGCCGCGTCGGGCAACCCTGCGTACGTGCAGCTCGGGTATCAATGGGCGGTCATGAACGACGCCGCGTGGAAGGCGTTGAAAATTTCAACGGACGCGGATCTGCCAGCCGGTGGGAAATTCGAGCGCGATCCCTCCGGAGCGCTGACCGGCGCGGTCACAGGTCCGCAGACAGCGATCGTCGCGTTGTTCGACAAGCTTCCGGCGCCGACGTACGAACAGAAAGTCGAGGGCACGCTGAAGTTCTTCCGCGAGCTGAATCGACTGGGCATGACCGGCGTGGTCGATCCGGGCGGCAACAATCTGACGGCGTCCGACTATGAAGCGCTGCTCGAGGTGTGGCGCCGCCGGCAGCTGACGGTGCGGGTCGCCTACGCGCTTTTCAGTCAGACGCCAGGCAATGAGCTCGAGGAGCTCAAACAGCTCACACAGCTCCTGCCGATGCGCTTCGGCGACGACATGCTGCGCTTCAACGGCATCGGTGAGCGGATCACCGCCGCGATGTACAACAACGAGCGGCCGACCGACGCCGACAAGGCGCGCTTCTTCGACGTCGCGATGTGGGCTGCCCGGCGCGGGCTGGCGCTGACGATTCACTGGAGCCGCGACGCATCGGTGGACCACCTGCTCTCGGTGTTCGAGCGCGTCAACGCGCAGGTGCCGATCGCGCCGCTCCGATGGTCGATTGCGCACCTCGACGATGCCTCGGAACAGACGCTGAAACGGATGAAGGCGCTCGGCGTCGGCTGGACGATGCAGGACGCGATGTACTTCGGTGGCGATGGTTTCCTGCAGCAGCGTGGCCGCGACGCCGGGTTGCGTACTCCGCCGCTCGAGACCGCGCGACGGATCGGCGTTACGGTTGGCGCGGGAACCGACGCGCATCGCGTCGCCTCCTACAACCCGTTCACCGCGCTGCAGTGGATGCTCGATGGCAAGACCGTGGCTGGCACCCCGCTCCGAGGTCCGGCGGAAACGCCGAGCCGGGTGGATGCGCTGCGGATGTACACGCTTGGCAGCGCCTGGTTCTCGTTCGATGATGATGTGCGTGGGTCGCTCGAAGTCGGCAAGCTCGCGGATCTGGCGGTGCTGTCGAAGGACTTCATGACGGTACCGGTCGAACAGATCGGCGGCATCGAATCGATGTTGACGATGGTGGGAGGCCGTGTCGTGTACGCGATCGGTCCGTTCGCGTCACTTGGATCGCAGGCGGCGACTCACTGATCCGGGTTCGTCATGGGTGATTCTCGCACCGACATCGAAGGAGGTATTGCACCGATGGCGAAGAGGGCATTGCACCGGCCAGCGCCAGCGGGCATTGCACCTGTTCCGGTTCGGTGGGTGTTCTTCGCGCTGGCGGCGCTGACGTCGGTTGCAGTCGCGCAGGACATTCATCCCGACATCCACTACGTTCCGACATCGAACTCGGTGATGGACGCGATGTTCAAGCTCGCGTCAGTCACTGCAGACGATATCGTGTACGACCTCGGATCAGGTGATGGGCGCATCGTCATCGCTGCCGCGCGGAAGCTCGGCGCGCGTGGCGTCGGCGTCGAGCTCGATCCGGCGCTGGTGAAGAAGGCGAACGACAACGCGCGCAAGGCGGGTGTCGCCGACAAGGTCCGCTTCGTCGAGGGCGATCTGTTCAAGGCGGATCTGAGCGACGCGACGGTGGTGATGTTATACCTGTCGCCGACGACCAACCTGCGCCTCGCTCCGAAGCTCCAGCGCGAGCTTCGCCCTGGCGCGCGCGTGGTGTCCAACCGCTTCGACATGGGCGACTGGAAGCCCGACGCCGAGGTCAAGGCCGGCGGCCGGCGCATCTTCCTCTGGCGCATCGGCTCGGCCGCGCCATGAGCGGTCTGTTCGCCACCGAGCGCGCCACCTTTACCGTCGCACCTGGCGCGGTGTGGTTGCGGCACTGGCTGGGCGTCGACGAGCAGCGCACACTCGCCGCGCGGTGCCGCGAGATCATGGACGGCCCGGTTGGAGGATACGTTCCGACCGTACGCGGCGGCGGCAAGATGCGTGTGCGCATGGTGTGTCTTGGCCGCCATTGGAATCCGCAGACCTACAGCTACATGGCGACGCGCGCCGATCACGACAACGCGCCGGTGGACCCGGTTCCCGATGAATGGGTCGCGCTGGCGACGCGTGCGGCACGCGCCGCCGGGTTCGCGTTTCAACCGGACATCTGCCTGATCAACCTGTATGCGGCGGACAGCCGCATGGGACTGCATCAGGACAAGGACGAAAGCGCGGAGTCGCTGACGGCTCGACGCCCCGTCGTCTCGGTGTCCCTTGGCGATACTGCGCGGTTCCTGTTCGGCGGGTTGCATCGGAAGGATCCGGTCGAATCCATGCTCCTGGAATCGGGCGACGTATTCGTGTTCGGTGGCCCGGCCCGTCTGCGCTATCACGGCGTTGCGCGCGTCCTGCCGCATACCGCCCCGGCCGCGCTCGCGCTCGATGGCCGCTTCAATCTGACCTTCAGGGAGTTTTGATCCGACACACGGGTCGTCCTCGATCAGGAGATGTTTTCCATCTGCTCAACCTGCGGCACGCAGTTCGCTCAGTCGGTCGAGCCGCCCGAGCGCTGCCCGATCTGCGACGACGTCAGACAGTACGTGCCCGCCGCCGGTCAGTCGTGGACGACATTGGAGAAGCTGCAGCGCACGCATCGCAACAGCTTCAAGCGAATCGAGCCCGCTCTCTTCGGAATCGGCATGACGCCCGAGTTCGCCATCGGTCAGCGCGCGCTGCTGATTCGGTCTCCCGGCGGAAACGTGCTGTGGGACTGCCTCAGCCTGATCGATGAATCGACCATCGATCTCCTGAACGGGCTCGGCGGTGTTGCCGCCATCGCCATCTCGCACCCGCACTACTACACGACGATGGTCGAGTGGAGCCATGCGTTCGGACACGTGCCGGTGTACCTGCACGCTGCGGATCGTGAGCACGTGTGCCGTCATGATGCGGTGATCCGCTTCTGGGACGGCGACACGTTCGGTCTACACGACGGGATGACGCTCGTCCGCTGCGGCGGGCACTTCGCCGGTGGCGCCGTGCTGCACTGGCCGCGCGGCGCGGACGGACAGGGCGCGCTGCTGACCGGCGATATCCTGCAGGTCACGATGGATCGCCGCTACGTAAGCTTCATGCGCAGCTATCCGAATCTGATCCCGCTCTCGCGGCCGGCAGTCGAATCGATCGTGCAGGCGCTCGACCCGTTTCGCTATGACAGGATTTACGGAGCATGGTGGGATCGCCATATCGAATCGGACGCGCGCGCTGTCGTGCATCGCTCGCTTGTCCGTTACATCGAGGCGCTCGAGTTGCCTGAGCCCGACAGACGCTGATGTTCCGAGTTCCGTGTTCCCGGTTCCGAGTTCGCGCAGTTCCTGGTTCCAGGTTCCGGGTTCCGGTTGTTCGAGGTTCACGGTTCGTGTTCCGGTTCGCGGTTCTTGGTTCGTTGTTCTTCGTTCCGCTTGCCAACGCCGCCGGTGACCTCGTCGTGTTCGTCGGATCGGGCGCGACGCGCCGCCCGATCGCCCGCTTCGATGGCGAGCGGTGGAGCGCGACGTGCACGGCGCCGCCGGGCGCGACCGAGGTGACACCGCAATCTGTGAGGCGCGTCGCTCCAGGCAGCTCCGAATGGAATGCGGTTGAACCTGTGGCCCGAGACATCTTCAGCCGTCGCGAGCGCGAGCAGCGACTTGCCGTCCAGCGATTGGCTGCCGCCACGATGACCCTCGATGCTGTCCATGCGGCGGGATCGGCGGCGAGCGCGACGTACTATTTCGAGGCGTCGAAGCGGGTCGAAGATACGAGCGCGAACGCGGATCCCGACACGGATCCTGCTGGCGTGCTGACGTTGCGCGTGACCGGTTGGCTGCAGGCACGGAGCGGACGCTCGATACCGATTGCCAGCAAGGCCGACGTGGAGTGGCAACAACTCGATCGCGCGCCGGCCGCTGCACCAGCCGACCTCACGCCCGTCGGCACGCTGCGCCAGGGCGAGGCGCTCCTATGGGTGATGCAGCGAGATGAAGGTGGCGCTCCGAGCTTCATCCTCTACGAGCCGCGAGGGTCAGCGGTGCGAATGGTGCTCCGGACGCGATGCTGAACGCCGGACCTGACAAGGTCCGGCCTACCGACCGAATGCCGGACCTGACAAGGTCCGGCCTACTGGATTCGTCCAACGTAACCGCTGAGGACCGGAACGCGACGGCCCGCTGCAGCGGCGGCGACATCCGCCGCAATCGACGGGTCGACCGTCGTCAGCATCCGCAGCATGTCTCCTTCCATCGCCGCCAGCGGCACGCCGTTACGGTAGACGATGCGGTTCGAGGTGGATGTGCGGATGCGATCGCCGGGCGTCACGATCCCCGTCAGGTTGAGCGGATCAGCGGCACTGATCACGAGAAGGCGATCGTCGTGGGCGGTTCGCCGCACTTCGCGCAGGCGTTCGACGGCATCGGCCAACGCGAACTGTTCGCCCGACATGCCCGACACGAACCGGCCGCCGCGAATCTCGCCGCGTGCCTCGAGCCGCCGGCAGACGCGCGAAATCTCGCGCCACGGCACGTCGAACGCTTCGCGTGCCAGCAGGCGACGGAACAGCACGCCGTAGCGCCGCAGCAGCGTCCAGGCGAGCGCCTCGATGGCGGCTTCGCGGGCTGGCGCGGTGAGGGCGCGCCGCAATTCAGACCATCGGCCGGCGGACTCGGTCCGATTCAGCCGACCGCCGGACGACCCGATGATCGACCGCAGGCCGGCGAATCCGTCCGACGTGACGAGCCCGGATCCGACGAGATCGGCAATTCCCGCGCGAAACTCCTCGTCTGCCGCCTGACACGCCGACATCAGCTCGGACCCGAACGACGCCCCGCGTGTGCGCAGGTGCTCGAGCATCCGCTGCGCGATCGCCTTCGACGCGACCGGCGCATCATCGACGGCTGTCTCGTCGCGCAACGACAACCACACCTCGGTATGCTCGCGGAGGAACAGCGCGACCGGTGTCGCGCCTACGACCTGCGTTGGCCCCGACGACAGCCGCGCCCAGCCGACCTCGCCGGTCAGACACAGGATGTCCAGTGACGCGGGGTCGTAGCGATCGAGCCGTGCCGGAAACACGTGCCGCTCCCAGGCGCGTGCCGGCAGCTCCACGGCCTCCAGTTGCGCCACGATCGCGCGCAGCCCGTCGATGCCGGTAAGTGCAGAGGAAGGTTCCGCGTGCTGCCAGGCAAACAGGAAGCGCATGAAGTCCGCGGCGGAGACGGGCGCGATCTCCGCCCGGAGCCGATCGAGCGTATAGCGATGGATGCGTGCGAGCAGGCGGCGGTCGCACCACTCCAGCGTGGGCACGCCGGCGGTGAAGCTGCCGCGCAACGCCACACCGTCAGCCTCGAGCGCCAGCAGCGCCGCGTTGGAGTCGTCGACGGTGACGCCCATCGATGCAGCCAGCGCTTCGGCCGTGATCGGACCGACGATGGCCAGACGGCTGCGGAGCAGCTCGACGATCGCATCCTGACGCGCCCAGACGCGCGTGGCACGGCTGGCCGGGACCGCGATCGGCGGCGTCAACGTCGCGTCCGGATGTGCCGCCAACATTTCCGCCAGGCGCTCTGCAGCCACCCACGCGGACAGTGCCGGCAGCCGCGTGGCGCGTGACGTCGCCTGCAGTGCCGCCGCGTGCGTCAGGTCGAGCTCGTCGTCGCGAAGAAATCCCGAGGTGAGCAGCGCGTCGTGCAACTCCTCCGGATCGCGCGGATCCGGACGTACCTCGTCGCGCACCCGCGCGATCGCATTACCGTCGAGGACGGCGTCTTCACGCACCTGATCGCCCGCGCGGCGTGTCTGCACCGCGTGCGCCCGCCGCTCTTCGAGCGGCGCATCGTCGACGAACGCATACGGCCGCGCGTTGAGGATCTCGTGGGTGAACACGGACGGTTCCGGGGTGTCGCGAGAGATGCAGCGAATCGATCCGGCGCGTATTCGTTCGAGCACCGACACGAGACCGTCGAGATCCATCGCCTCGGCGAGGCAGTCGCGGATCGTCTGCGTGACGAGCGGATGATCGGGAATCTGCCGATCGCCGGGGATGTTCTCGAGGCAGGCGGCAGCGTCCGGGAACACGGCCGCCATCAGGTCTTCCGCCTGCATGCGCTGCAGCTGCGGAGGCACCTTCGCGCCGTTACGGTTGCGCGGCACCGCGAGGGAGATCGTCGCGTTCCACCGCCAGCGGGTCTGGAAGATTGGCGCGTCGAGAAACGCCTGCACGAGGATGTCGCGCACCGTGGCCGGGTGAAGATACCGGAACACGTCGGCGAGCGGAAAGGAATGCTGCTCGCCGAGCGAGAGCAGGATGGCATCTTCGGTGGCCGCACCCTGCAGCTCGAAATTGAACTGGCGGCAGAAGCGCTTCCGCAGGGCCAGCGCCCAGGCGCGATTGATGCGACTGCCGAACGGCGCATGCAGCACGAGCTGCATGCCACCGGATTCGTCGAAGAAGCGTTCGAGAACGAGCGTATCCTGCGTGGGGATCACGCCAATCGCACGAAAGCCGTCCTCGAAATAGGCGGCGAGCTGTTCGGCCGCGCCGGCGCACAGCCCCGTTTCTTGTTCGAGCCAGTCGACAACCGGCCGCCTGAAGGCGGCCCCCACATCCACGGGATGCCGCGCGATCACGTGTTCGACGTCGGCCCTGAGCGTCGACACCTCCTTCGACAGCTCGTCGCTGCGCGCCGGCGCCTCGCCGAACCAGAACGGGATGCTCGGTGGGGCGCCCTGCGCGTCGGCCACTCGCACGGTACCGGTCGATACTCGAACCACCCGCCACGACGCGTTGCCAAGCTGGAACACGTCGCCGGCCATGCTCTCGATCGCGAAGTCCTCGTTCAGCGTGCCGATGAAGGTCTCGTCCGGCTCGAGAATCACCCGGTAGTCGGCGACTTCGGGAATCGCGCCGCCGGAGGTCAATGCGAGCAGACGTGATCCTCGGCGCGCGCGAACGACGCTGTGAACCTCGTCACGATGCACGAGCGCTGCGCGACGGCCCCGACGCGTGGAAAAGCCTTCCGCGAGCATCGACACCACGCTGTCGAAGTCGGCGCGCGACAGGCTGCGATAGGGCCAGGCGCGACGGACGAGCGCGAAGAGCTCGTCCTCGCGATAGTCGCCGCACGCGGCCTCGGCCACGATCTGCTGCGCCAGCACGTCGAGCGGCGCCTCGTGCGAGACGATGCGATCGAGCTCGCCGCGCCTGACGGCGCGCAGGAGCGCCGCACACTCGACGAGGTCGTCTCGCGACATCGGAAACAGGCGCCCCTTCGGCGTGCCGGAAATCGTGTGACCCGAACGGCCGACGCGCTGCAGCAACGTCGCGATGCGATGGGGCGAGCCGATCTGGCAGACGAGATCGACGTGCCCGATGTCGATTCCCAGCTCCAGCGACGCGGTCGCAACCAGTGCTTTCAGCGCGCCGGTCTTCAACCGGTGCTCGGCATCGAGACGCGTCTCCTTCGACAAGCTGCCATGATGCGCGGTCACGGCATCCGTTCCGAGACGCTCGCTCAGATAGCGCGCGAGCCGCTCCGCGAGCCGCCGCGTGTTCACGAAGATCAGCGTCGTCTTGTGTTCGGCGATCAGCTCGGTCAGCCGGTCGTAGTACTCCTCCCAGACCTCGTGCGCCATGACCGCTTCGAGGTTCGAACGCGGGATCTCCACCGCGAGGTCCATCGCACGCCGATGGCCCTCGTCGACGATGGCGCAGCTTTCGCGGACCATAAAGGTCCGCGCCGCATCTTCCCCAGTACGCGCCGCATCTTCCGCAGTACGCGCCGCACCCTCCGCGGTGCACGCCGCATCGCCGGTTCCAACGAGAAACCGGGCGACTTCTTCGAGCGGCTTCTGTGTCGCCGACAAGCCGATGCGCAGCAGCGGCGCTTCGGCGATCTGCTGTAATCGCTCGAGCGACAGCGCCAGATGCGCGCCTCGCCGCGTGCCGATCACCGCGTGGATCTCGTCGACGATCACCGTCCTCGCCGTTCGCAGGATCTGACGGCTGTTCTGCGACGTGAGCAGGAGATACAGCGACTCGGGCGTCGTCACCAGGATGTGCGGCGGCTTGCGAAGCATCGCCGCGCGTTCGGACTGCGTCGTGTCGCCGGTACGGACGGCCGCCGTGATCTTCGGCGATGCGAGTCCACGCGCTTCAGCGAGCTGCCGAATGCCGCGCCGCGGCTCGGCGAGGTTCTTGTGGATGTCCGCGCTGAGCGCCTTGAGCGGCGACACGTAGACGACACGAACCGCGTCGGGCAACGGCGCCTCGCCGGCTTCGTGCACGAGCTCGTCGATCGCGGTGAGAAACGCGGCGAGCGTCTTGCCGGAACCGGTCGGCGCGGCGATGAGCGTGTGACGCCGTTCGCGGACGGCCGCCCAGCCGCGCTGCTGCGCCGCAGTCGGAGAGCCGAGTGTTTGCGTGAACCAGTCGGAGACGAGAGGGTGGAAGCCTGGGAGAGACATGGGTCGCCAGAAAACGAAAGGCGGACCTGAAGGTCCGCCTCTACGTGTACGGGAGAAATTCTACCAGCGCGCTTCGCGCTTCGGACCGCGGCCGAAACCGCCGCCACCGCCGCGATTGCCGCCGAAGCCGCCGCCGCCGCCCCGATTGCCGCCGAACCCGCCGCCGCCGCGCCGCTCCTGCGGCTTGGCTTCATTGACCGTCAGCCGGCGTCCTTCGAACTCCTGCTGATTCAGGGCGTCGCACGCCGCTTGTGCCTGCTGGCTGTCGCCCATCTCGACAAACGCAAAGCCGCGCGACCGGCCCGTGGTGTGGTCGCGCACGAGATGCACGGAGTCGACGTGTCCGTGTTGTGAAAACAGATGCTCCAGTTGCGGCTCGTCCGTGTTGAACGACAGGTTTCCGACGTAGATTCTCATTCGCGTTCCTCAGCGAAAAGGTTGGAAGCGGCGGGCTTGGAAGCTTCTGGAGCGGCAGGAAACAACGTGCTGACGCAGGCAGAACAAAGCGGCAGGATCCAACTCGGTACGGCCATAAGTGTAACAGGGGCGTCTCTTTTCAAGAGAAAAATATCCACGGTTCGGCTGCCTCATGATTTGTCGCTCCACGAGGCGCGTTGACGGGTGCAGTAGGATGGACGGCCGAGGAAACCCATGCACCCATATACCACTGCCGTTTTCGATCGTTTGAGCGCCGCTCGCGCCGATCTGAGGGCCGCCGTCGAGGCCGTTCCGCCACCCGTCCGCGCCCACAAGCCGGCACCGGATCGCTGGTCGGTCAACGAGGTGCTCGAACACCTGTCGCTGGTGGAGACCATCTTTACGCAGCGGATTGCCGCCGCCATCGACAAGGCGCGGCAGGAAGGTCTGGCTCCCGAGCAGGCGTCTGAACGCGCGGCGCTGCCGGCCAGCATCGAAACCGTCGTCGCCGATCGCTCGAATCCGCGTACGGCGCCCGAGGCCGCGCGTCCGCAAGGAAACCTCGATGCCGCCGCCGCGTGGCAGCGCGTGGAGCAGGCGCGTGCGGTTCTGCGCGACACCATTGCCGCCGCCGACGGCCTCGCGCTCAGCACGGTGATCGAGTCACACCCGTTCTTCGGCGCGCTCACCGTCTATCAATTCGCAGAGCTGATTGCTGCGCACGAAGGGCGACACACGGCGCAGGTGAAGGAAATCGCGGCGAAGCTCGCCACGGCGTAGCTTCGCACGTCAAAGGAGGCCGGACCGCAGGGTCCGCCTTAGGCGGACCTCACTAATTCGTGGCGACCGTGTTTTGCGACCGCGCCGCGCAGTTCAAGAATCGGGACGCCGTCAGCCACTTCTCATCCGGGTAATACGAGAAGATGACGCCGCCGCCGCGCACGGTGTCGATGACCTGATGCGCGACCGCCTCGCGCAGCGCCGGGCATCCCCAGCTTCGACCGAGCCGCCCCTGCTTCGTCGCGAAATCCTCGCTGACATATGGCGCGCCGTGCATCACGACGGCGCGCTCCATCGCCCGACCGTTGAAGCCGGGCTCCAACCCCTCGAGACGAAGCGAGTAGCCATTGCGGCCGACGTAGGTGTCGCGGGTGACGAACAGGCCCAGGCTCGTCTGATGGCTGTTCATGTCGTCGGAGAAGTGCTCGGCGAGATTCTCGCCCGTGCCCTTGCCGTGTGCGACGAGCTCGTGGAACAGCAGGGCGCCACTGTGGAGGTCGAACACCCACAACCTCGGCTGAGTCGACGGTCGCGAGTAATCGATCAGCGTCAATGTTGGTGGGGCGGCGAGGTCGCCGCTTGCGACGCCGCACTGAACGGCGTCCAGCGCCATCTGAAGCACACTGACTGGCACATCTGCGGCCTGAGCCGCTGCGAAGTCGATTCCGCTGAGAGCCGCGCGCGGGGGCTCGGCTTCGTCGGTCACCTCGACAGGTGCGATGTCATCTGCTGTAGCTGGCTTCTCGACCGCGGGCAGGTCATCCGTTTGGGCCGAAGCCGTTCCGCCAACGGCAAGAGCAAACGGCACAGCCACAAGCGACAGCACGACCGCGACGAGGAGCGTCAGGATTCGGCTTCTCAACCTTGTAACCTCTTGGATCGTTGGGAGATTGGACTGTCATTATCGGGGTCGGGAGGCGCTCTCGCAAGCACGGCGGAACGCGGATAATAGTCCTGCTCATGGATGCCACGACGTTTCTCGAGGACCTTCGCGTGCTGCTCGTGCGTGATATCGAAGCCCTGCAGCGAGAGGTACAGATGTGTCCCAATGACGCGAGTCTCTGGGAGACGCGGCCCGGGATTGCAAATCCTGTCGGCAATCTCGCGCTTCACATTGCAGGAAACATCCGGCACTTCATCGGACTGACGCTGGGGAATATCCCATACGTTCGCGATCGCGACGCGGAGTTCAGCCGGCGCGGTCTGTCGCGTCTGGAGGTGGCCTCCGAGCTCGCCGCCGCCCTGGCCGTGGTGCACGATGTGTTGCCGCGCGTCCGTGCGGATCAACTCGACGCCGCCTGGGAGCCGGCTCCGCTGCCGACGCCGGTGACCACGCGCCGGTTCCTGATGCACCTCAGCACACACGCCTCCTATCACGTCGGGCAGGCGGGCTATCTCAGACGCATCCTGACCGGCGAGTCGACGACGAGTGGCGCCGGCACATCGGACCGGATTGCATGACGCGTCCGCCCGTTCTGGAAATCAACGACGCGACGCTGATGCGCGGCACGACACGCGCGCTCGATCGGCTGTGTCTGCGCATCGACGCGGGCCAGCACACGGCGATTCTCGGACCCAACGGCGCCGGCAAGTCGTCGCTGATACGGATGCTCACGCTCGATGACCGGCCGCTCACCTCGCTCGATGCGGCGCCTCCGCTGCTGCTGTTCGGGCGCGATCGGTGGGACGTGATGGAGTTGCGGGCGCGGCTCGGGATCGTCACCGGCGATCTCGACGCGGATTTCGGACGGTGGACGTCGCGCGGCCGCGTTTCGGGTCTGGATGCGGCGATCTCCGGGCTGCTCGGCAGCGAGGGCATCTTCTCGCACCACGAGGTCACTGACGCAATGCGCGACCAGGGCCGTGCCGCCCTTGGCCGCGTCGAGGCGTTGCACCTGGCGCGCAAGCTCCTGAGCGAGATGTCGGCCGGCGAGCGCCGCCGCGTGCTGATTGCGCGAGCGCTCATCACGCAGCCCGAGGCGCTGCTGCTCGACGAGCCGACGACAGGCCTGGACTTCGTGGCGCGGCACCGGTTCATGGAGTCGGTGCGGAGCCTCGCCCGCGAGGGCACGACCGTGATCCTCGTCACGCATCATGTGGACGAGGTCATTCCGGAGATTCGTCGTGTGGTGCTGTTGCAGCGGGGGCGCGTGGCCTTCGACGGGACGCCCCAGGAAGCGCTCACCCGCACGCATCTGTCCGACGTCTACGGTGGTGACGTCGATGTCGAGCGCAGTGGCGAGTATTTCTTCATGCGGAATGTCTGAACTCTGTTGTCTCTGGTCTCTGGTCTCTGGTCTCTGGCCGCTCGTCTCTCGGCTTTCGGCTTTGGGCTTGGGACGTTGGGAGTTGGGAGCTGCGATTTGATAAGGATCATTCCATGCGACGGTTTGTAGCGGCCTCGGTGGCGGGACTCGCGATGTCGACACTCGTGCTCTCGGCGCAGACCCAATCGTGGGATGCGCGGTTCCGGGCGATACCGGACGCGAAGAACATCGGCGAGTCGGTCAGGCGTTTGAGCGCGCGGCCGCATCATCTGGGGTCGCCGTACGACAAGGACAACGCCGAATGGATCCTCGCGCAGTTCAAATCGTGGGGCTGGGACGCGCGTCTCGAGACCTACGACGTGCTCTTCCCCACGCCGCGCGAACGGGTTGTCGAGATGGTCGGGCCGACACCGTTCCGGGCCACGCTCGAGGAGCCGGCGGTCGCAGTCGACCCGACGTCGAATCAGAAGACCGAGCAGCTGCCTGGTTTCAACGCGTATTCGATCGACGGCGACGTCACGGCGCCGCTCGTCTACGTCAATTACGGCCGTCCCGAGGACTATGACGAGCTCGATAGGCGCGGCATCTCCGTGCGCGGGGCGATTGTCATCGCGCGCTATGGCGCCGCCTGGCGCGGCATCAAGCCGAAGGTGGCGGCGGAACATGGCGCCCTCGGCTGCTTGATCTACTCGGATCCGAAAGACGACGGCTATTTCGTGGACGACGTGTTTCCGGCGGGACCGATGCGGAATCAGCACGGCGTGCAGCGCGGAAGCGTGATGGACATGCCGACCTATCCGGGCGATCCGCTCACGCCCGGCGTTGGATCCACGCCGACGGCCCAGCGGCTGGCGCTCAGCGACGCATCCACGTTGACGAAGATCCCGGTGCTGCCGATCTCGTACGGCGACGCGCAGCCGCTGCTCACCGCCTTGCGCGGACCGACGGCGCCACCCGAATGGCGTGGGGCGTTGCCGATCACCTATCACATCGGACCTGGACCCACGCGCGTCCATCTCAAGCTCGCGTTCAACTGGGACACGAAGCGGATCTACAACGTCATCGCGCGGCTCACCGGGACGACGTATCCCGACGAATGGATCGTGCGCGGCAACCATCACGATGGGTGGGTGAACGGCGCATCGGACCCCTCGAGCGGCATGGCGCCGGAGCTGGAGGAAGCGCGCGCGCTCGGCGAGCTGGTCAAGCAGGGCTGGCGGCCGAAGCGGACCATCGTCTACGCGGCGTGGGACGGTGAGGAGCAGGCGCTGCTCGGGTCGACCGAGTGGGTCGAGGACCACGAGCGCGAGCTGCGCGAGAAGGCGGTGCTCTACATCAACTCGGACGGCAACGGCCGCGGTTTCCTGAGCGTGGGCGGCTCGCACACGCTGGAGCAGTTCATCAACGCCGTGGCACGCGACGTCGAGGATCCGGAAACGAAGCTGTCGGTGTGGAAGCGGCTGCAGGCGTCGCGGATTGCCGGTGGTCCCCCGCCCGCTCGCAACGAGGCCCGCAATCGCGCCGACCTGCGCATCAGCGCCCTCGGCTCGGGCTCCGATTACACGCCGTTCATCCAGCACAGCGGCATTGCGTCATTGAACCTCTCGTTCGGCGGGCTCGACAACAACGACGGCATCTATCACTCGATCTACGACGACTATTTCCACTACACGCAGTTCCTCGACAAGGACTTCGCATACGGCCGCGCGCTGGCGCAGACCATTGGGACGGCCGTCATCCGAGCGGCCGACGCCGACCTCCTGCCGTTCGAATTCACCAATCTCGCCGACACCGTGCAGACGTACGTGCGCGAGATGCAGGAACTGCTGCGCGCGAAGCAAGACGAGATTCGTGAACGGAACCGGCAACTGGACGAGGGCGTCTTCGCGGCGATCAACGATCCGCGCCGCCCGGAACAGCCGCCGAAGCGCGAAGATGTACCACCGGCAATCAACTTCGCGCCGCTCGAAAACGGCGCGACCGCGCTGACGAAGGCCGCCGACCGTTATCGCCGTGCCGCCGACGCCGCGCGCTCGAGGCTCGCTTCGTCACCTGACATCGTGAAAGCGGTAAACGCACGGCTCATGCAGGCGGAAGCCCAACTGATCGATCCAGCGGGCCTGCCTCGTCGTCCGTGGTATCGCCATCTGCTCTATGCGCCCGGCTTCTACACGGGATACGCGGTGAAGACGATGCCGGGCGCGCGTGAGGCGCTCGAACAGAAGGCGTGGGCCGAGGCTGAGCGCGAAGCGGCGCGCATCGCTGCGGCGCTCGACCGCGAGGCCCGTCTGGTGGACGCCGCCGCGGCGGATCTGGAACGCGTACGCTGAGCAGGACCACCGAGAATACTTTGGCTTTTGGATCCCCAGCGCCTCACTGCCTCGGTATGTCGTAGCCCGGTGTCAGGCGAATCGAATTCAAGGGATGCTTTGGTGATCATGAGTCCTTCGGAGTA